>LNFM01005348.1_pt1 | contig 36069 bp, 32 predicted proteins | sample 596031 | NCBI WGS metagenome assembly LNFM01 (sample SAMN04254537, study PRJNA301005) | activated carbon metagenome | isolation source: dual media filters at the Ann Arbor, Michigan drinking water treatment plant | place: USA: Ann Arbor | reverse complement strand
GTAGGTTCGCGGCCAGAATCGCTTCAGCACAAGTCCACTCGCGATTGTGACGAGAGCGATAGTGACCGCGAAGGGATTGACGAGCTCGCCCCACGACACCGCGGCAAGGTAGAACTTCTCGTAGAAGAACTGGGTCGACAGCGGCGAGAGCCCCAGAGCGCCTTCGAGTGCCGAGGTGATGAGCAGCACGCCCACGCCGGTCTTGATCCCGATGATCGCGGCCGGGCTGAAGTAGCGAAAGATCTCGGCCCCGCGCAACAACCAGATGGCGAGCTGGATCAACCCGACCATGAGGCTCAGCACCAGCACGAACTCGGTGTAGATCGGACTACCGCGCCCCGCGAACTGCATCACCGTGAGACTCAGCAGGATCGACACCGCCGTGTTCGGCCCCCCGACCATCGGCGAATTGCCGAACAGGCTGGCGAGAAAGCCCACGAACACCGCGCAGTAGAGCCCGGTCTCCGGCGGCAGCCCGACGAGATAGGCGAACGTGATGGCCTGCGGGATGACCAGCACGGCACCCACGATGCCGGCGAGAAACTCGCGCCTCACGTCGGCGCGCCGCCGCCAGGAAAAGTCGGGGAGCGCTTCGCGCAGCAGCATCGCGCAGTAAGCGCCCAGCTTCACCGCTCAGCCTTTCCCATCCATGTGGCGATGCGGTGGTAGACGCGCTCGGCCAGCTTCTTCAGGCCGCTCTCGCGCGGATCGAAAGGTCGCAACTGCAGATGCAGGAACGCCGAGACATCGAGCGCCTCCTGGTGCGTGAGGCTGCGTTCGTTACCCATGGGCATGTTGGCCCAGATGAAACCCGCCGCACGCTGCACGTTGTTGGTTCCGGCGCCGGCGTTATAGGAATCCGGCCCCCAGACAGGCGGCGCCGCAGCAGTGCCCTGCCCGTCCTTGCCGTGGCAGGGTGCACAGAACCGCGCGTAGACCGTGGCGCCGCGCGGCGGATTCGGATCGGCACCGGTGTCGGGCAGCGTCGGCACGCCCCAGCCGGCCGGTGGCTTGCCGATCACCTCACCTTCCGAGAGGTAGTGAATGTATGCAGCGACCGCCTGGACTTCCGGCGCCTCCGGTGGCGGCATCACGCCGTTCAGGCTGTAGAGGAAGCAGTCGCGAATGCGCAGTTCGATGCCGTTGCGCACACCGTTCTTCGCGCGCCACTTCGGGTAGACACCTGCGACATTGAGAGGAAACCCGTCCGGCTGCGTGCCGCCTTTCAGGTGACAGCTCGTGCAATTGAGCTTGTTACCCGCGTAGCGCGCGGCGTACTTGTTGGTCTCCATGACGATGTTGTAGCCGAACAGGACGTTGGATTCGTAGTCGTCCAGGACTACACGGGCCTTGAGTTCCTCGATGGTCGGGCGTGCGGGCTGGGCCGCGGCCGAGGCAAGCAACGCCAAGAAGGCAAAGCTGATGACGATTGTTGTTTTCATGGTGTCGGACCGCGCACGGCTCCTCGGGACGCGGCACCAGCCGCGTCGAGAGGAACCGCACCAGCTCCCGGATCAGCCGGCGAACAGATACTCGCAGCCGCGCGACTGCGCGCCCTGGCACGCCACGAGCCCCGAAGGTGCATGGACGATGCCGGGCAGCAAGGCGGCATTCCAGTCGTTCTTGACGTCCTCGGGCTTGAGACCCATCTGCTTCGCGATCAGGCCGCTGTAGAACGCGATGGCCATGTCGCACGCCGCCACTTTCACGTTGCGGTCGATCAGCTTCTGCAGAGCCATGTCCGGCAGGAACGGCTCCGCCATCGTCGTGTAGTACGGATTGCGCACTGCCGGCGCGCCGGTTGCCGGATCGTCGATCTTGAAGAACTCGCCAAGCTTGTACTTGCTCCACGCGGCATCGCCGAGCGCCACGGGAATGGCGTTGTGGCGCATGACCATGACGACGGTCACGTCGCTCTCCGGGATCCCGTACGCCTGCGGCGCCGTGAAGAGGAACACCCAGGCCCAGGCCATGCCCATGCCACCGTTGGGTTCGCGCATATCGAGCAGCGCTTTCTGCTTGCCCTTGATGCTGTCGAGCCAGCGGGTGAAATCGGTCGCGGGCGTCGCCGCCGCCGCCGTGGCCACGGGCAGCGCAGCGCCAGCGCCTACGATCGCCGCCATGGCGGCAAGGTTGAAGATTTCGCGCCGGTTCGTGGGAAGCTTTTCGACATCCATGAGGATCTCCTCGAGAAGGTAAAAAGATCGAGATCCGTGCTCGGCGAGCAATCCGTCGAGGCGGAACGAGGGCAGCCTGCGGCATCGGCGCCGCGCGTCTCCCCGACACGCATGCTGCGCCGTTATGCCTTACATCGGGCTTACATATGCCCGCTCTGAATATAGTGCGCCGGCCCCGTCGCGGATAGAGCCGAGACTCCGCTGATTCAGCCCGACACTCCTCGTTCAGGCAGGCGCGCCGTCTTGCTGCAGTGCACGAGCGAGCGCCTGGCTCTGCTCCGACGGTGCGATGCCCAGAGTGAGCGACAGCGTCTGGCGCAAGCGGCGGTAGGCCGACATGCCTTCGGCGTGCCGGCCCAGCGCCCGGTAGCAGCGCATCAGCCCCAGGTGGAAGGTCTCAGCGAGCTCGTCGGCTTCGAGACCGCGGCCGTACCAGGCGATGGCCTCGTCCCAGGCCGACGCCTCCTCCGCATGGGCCCCCACCTCCTCGACGAGACGAATGAAACGGTTGCGCAACCCTTCCCGGCGCTTGGCGCTCCAGGGTGCGTCAATGTCTCCCGGAAGGAAGGTTCCTCCGTACACGCTGCTCGCGCGACGGCATTCCTCCGGCGTCGATGCCGCTTCGGACAGTGCGACGAAACTCTGTGCATCGACCCAGCAAACTCTGGGATTCAATGTCACGGCCTCGTCGCTCACCAAGATGGCATCGCTGCGGCCAAGCAGCTTGCGCAGCCGCGCCACGGTGACGTCCAGGGACTTGCGCCCAGCGTCCCCATCCTCGTCGGGCCACAGTGCATCGATCAGCGATGCGACCGGCACACCGGTCGGCCCCATCGCCACGATTGCTTTCAACAATGCCAGTGGTTTACGCGGCGCCTTGCCGGAAAACTCCAGGACCGCATCGTTCACGACCACCTCGAACCGGCCGAGCATTCGCACCTTCACCGCCCACGGCCAGCGCTCCGTTGCACAGGCCGGCGGTGCCAGCCGATAGGTCCGGACCAGATCGCTGACGAAGTCCACTTCGATCCCGGCTTCGCAGGCTTCGGCGAACGCCTCTCTGTGCACCCGGCACAGACGATACGCATTCCAGGATTTCCATCGCGACGCTCGCCCCTGCGCCAGCGCCTCCGTCAACAGGTGCAGGCCCCGGGAGTGATCCTCGTGCCTCATCACGTCCCATGCTTCGATGAGTGCCACGTCGATCGCTGCCTGGGCGAAGCACGTGCCGCTGACGCGGGCGCGCAGCACGGCGAGTATCTGTCCCAAGGCGGCACGCTGCCCGGCGCTCGCAAGCCCGATCGCGTGGAGCACCATGGCCAACACTTCCAGGTAGACCATTCCGGTGGCCTGCGCGGCCTGCATGCACTCGATTCCCGAGATCGCCATCGCCTCCTCATTGCCTGCGGCGCACTGGGAATACACCCGGGCAAAGATCGCGTTGGAGATCGCCATCGGGTGCCCGGATCTCGCCTCGGCGACCGCGAGGTCGCAGTCGCGCTGCATGGTCCGCAGATCGCCCAACTCCGCGGCGATCACCTCCCGATACACCCATAGCAAGCTCATCATGTTGGAGATGCGATGGAAGCCGTTGGCGCGCGCGAGCTTCTCGGCCTCATCCAGAATCGCGATCGCCTCCTCGTAGCGCCCCTGTTCCGACACCTGCAAGCTGAGGCGCAGCTGCCACCAGAGCCGCGCAAACGGCGTGATGCCGCTGCTTCGAACCAGTGCGTTGCCGCGCGCAGCGACCACGATCGATCGCTCCACGTCCCACGCGAGGTTGCAGTAGGCCAGCAGCATCATGGCTGCAGCCAGCTTGCTGCCGACAGCGAGGTCCTCGTCCATGATCTCGCTCACCCGCGCCACGCACCATGGAAGCCTCGGGTGGTCGGGCGCAACGTACAACATCCCGAGCAGCAGGCTGGAGAGCATGCGCTGCTCGGACGTCGGACTGTCCGCAACCCGCACCCGATCGATCAGCCCCTCGAGAGCGTCGACCCAGCGCCTCACCGGCTGGAACTCTGCCCACTCGAACACATAGGCGTCGATGATGCCGGCGGCGCACAGCGCCTGCCCGAACGTTTCACCCGCTGCATGGAAACGCGAGAACGCTTGCTCCAGGTGCGTGCGCGCCGTGACCTGATCGAGCGAAACGAGGGAAGTGCCGAGCCAGTAGAGCAGCCGTGGCTGATCGATCAGCATGGCTGGCGGCAAGACCTGGATCCATTCCCGCAACGTCTGGCCGCGCCCGTGATCGAGCAGGTCAGCGGCGCGGCGCTCGATCAGACGCTCGGCTGCAGTCCAGTCCCGCGCTTCGCGAAACAACTCGAAGGCGTCGTCGAACATGCCGCCGGCTTCCAGCAAGCGGGCAGCCCGGCTCAGGATCTCTGCGATACGGTCGGTGCCGAGAACGGCGCCAGCCTGCGCCTTCAGAAACGTGCGAAACAGCGCGTGATACCAGTACACCGGCTCCGCACCCGGACGGCGATGCGTGAACAGGTGCCGGCGGTACAAGTCGTCCAGAATCGCATCCGCGGCTTCGTTGCCGGTCAACTCGCGCGCGATCGACACCGGCACCTGCGGCAGGAACGCAGTAGCCACGAGGAAACGCTGGGTAGTCTCCGGCACGCGCGCGAAGATCTGCGCCGCGAAGTAGTCGAAGATCGCATCGCGCCCCTCCGGCACGTCGGTCGAGGCGGGCGCATTGCGCCGGCGCCCTTCGAGCAGCAAGGTGAGCCCCGCGGCCCACCCGCCGCTCGTGGCGTGGAGGCGTTCGATCTCGGCGGCGTCGATCGACGTTCGTGCCGACGCGATCTCGCCCGCCTCCTCCAGCGTCAGCTTGAGCTGATCCCAATCCACGAACGCGACATCCTCGTTGGCGATGAGCCGCGCATAGGTGTCGGGCGGATCGCGCCGGCTGAGCGCCACGAGCACCAACCCTGCCGGTACTTCGGCAACGGCCTCGGCGATCAAGCCGTGGAACGGTTGATCCGATGCGATTTCCTGGTAGTTGTCGAGCACCAGGACCGATCGGTCCGGCAGGCGCGAGAACAACTCCCGAAAGAACCGGCGCGAGAAACCGGCAACGTCGTTCAGGTACTCGGGCGTGAGTGCAGGCAGGGGCGGTTGCGCCTTGCGTTTGAACGGTTTGGCCGCTTGTCCCAGGTAGTGGAAAAAGGTGGCGAGGTCGGTGTCCCCGGCATCCACCTGGTACCAGATCCCCTTGGCGCCGCGGGCGTCCAACCAACTCGCCGCAAGAGTGGTCTTGCCCGCACCGGGTGGACCGACGATACAGATTGCGGGTCGCCGACCGCGTGCCTCGTCGAGTTGCGCGAACAACCTCCCCCGTGCCACGGCACCGTGCAGGCGCGGGCGGGTGAGCTTGGCGAGCAGGCGCGCAGTCGCTGGCATGCCATCGTTGGGAGTAAACGCCGACGATCCCATTGTAGGCGCGCCGCCACCCACGGATGGCTTACGGATCGGCGCCTCAGCCCTGGAGCAGCTTCACCCCGGGCAGACCGTTCATCGCCTGGTCGAACGTCGCCGTAGCCTCGCAACCCATGAACGCGTTCCTGGCGACGATGAGGCAGTCGGAGAAATCGGCACCACTCCCGGCGAACAAGCCGGTCGCGACGGTCAACCATTGGCGTCGCTCGAATTCGAACGTGATGGTGGACAGCAACTTCTCGAGTACCTCGACGAGCGCCGCCTTGTCGAACCCGTACAGGCGCTTCAGCGTCCAGATCGTTTCCACGAGAACGATGTCGTTGATCAACACGGACTCCGCGATCGTGTCGTAGGGCGCGAGCAACCGATGCACGGCAGCCTCTTGCTGGGGATCGTCCCCCGTCAGCAACCGCACCAGAACGTTGGTGTCGATGCCGATCGACGCCATCTCAACGCTTCTTGCGCGGATTCATTTCGGCCGCAGTCTTCTCGACCGCCTCCTTCATTGCAGCCACCGAAACGGGCTTGCGCCCCGACTTGGCGAACGACCTCGCGAGACCCAGTGCGGTGGTTGTCACCGGCCGAGCGACAAGCATTCCCCTCTCATCGATGGAAAAGTCCAGTCGACTGCCCGGTGTGAGGCCGAGCCGTTCCCGGATTTCCTTCGGTAGCGTGAACTGACCCTTGCTGGTGAGCGTGGCAAGCACGATGGCGACTCCTTACTAAACACATACATTCCGACATATACGGAATTGTACGCCAGTCTCTTCAGTGTCGTCTTGAGCGCCTGCTTTCCTCCGGACGGGGCCCTCACAGGCGCGGGCAGGCACGTTTCGCGAGCGGACGCTGTACGGTGGCCACGATCGCGTCTACATCGCCGCGCCGTCCTGCTGCAACGCACGCGCCAGCGCCTGACTGTGTTCGGACGGAGCGATGCCGAGCGTCACCGACAGCGTATGACGCAGACGGCGATAGGTCGAGATCCCTTCCGCGTGGCGTCCCAGCGCTCGATAGCAGCGCATCAAGCCTTGGTGGAAGGTCTCCGCGAGTTCGTCGGCTTCGAGGCCGCGACGATACGACTCGATCGCCTCGTTCCAGTCGTGCTCGTCCTCGGCCGCCAACCCCAGGTCTTCCACGAGGCGGATGAAGCGATTGCGCAACCCCTCCCGCCGCTTGGCGCTCCACGGGACGTCGAGGTCGCCTGGCAGGAATGTACCGCCATAAACGGCGCAGGCCTGCCGACGCTGCTCGGTCGTCTGCGCTGCTTCGACCCGTACCTGAAAGCTCTGCGCATCGGTCCAGCACAGCTTCGGATTCAAGCTCACCGCTTCGTCGCTCACGATCACCGCTTCGGGGCGCCCCAGCAACCTGCGCAGCCGCGCCACCGTGACGTCCAACGACTTGCGTGCCGCATCGCCCTCCTCGTCCGGCCACAGGGCATCGATCAATGCGGACACCGGCACGGCGTTGGGGCCCATCGCCACGATTGCCTTGAGCAGGGCCAGGGGCTTGCGCGGCGCCTTACCGGAGAATTCCAGCGTTGCGCCATCGATCACCACTTCGAACCGACCGAGCGTATGCACCTTTACCGGCCAGGGCCAGCGATCCGTGGCCGCTGTCGGGGGTACCACGCGGAAGCGACGAATAGTCTCCGTGACGAACTCGACATCGATTCCGGCTGAGAAGGCTTCGGCCATCAGGTCCCGGAACACGAATGTGCCACGAAAGATGTTCACGAACCGACCGCGCGTTTCACGCGCGAACCTCAGCGCCGAGCGCAGGAGATCCCGGCCTCTCGACGTTTCGTCGTGACGCAGGGCATCCCACGCTTCCACCATGGTGGCCTCGCATTCGAAATGCGCCAGGCACGTGCCACGGATAAGTTGCCGCTGGTCCTCGAGGCACTTCTTCAACGCCTCGCGCTGACTGCTCGCTGCAAGCCCGATGGCATGGTGTGCCTGGGCAAGAACTTCGAGGTAAACCATCCCGGTCACGCGAGCGGCTTCCACGCACTCGACGCCAAGGTCGGCCAGCGCCTCCAGATCGTCGGATACGCAAGCCACGTAGATGCGACCCTGAGTCGCATGCCAGTGCGGCGTCGCGCGTCCCGTCTCGGCACTCACGTACAAGCGCTCGCAATACTCGCGCGTCGCTCTTGCGTCACCGAGGGACGCCGCGGCGAGGGCCCGGTAGCTGAACAGTAGGCTCGCGATGGTCGAAAGATACTGAAACCCGTGCCCAATCGCGATCTCGCCGGCACGGTCGAGTATCCGGATCGACCTCTCATAGTCCCCGATCAGCGTGTAGTAGTGTCCCAGGCGCAGGTACCACCACAACCGCGAGAAAGGGGTCACTTCGTTGTGCTCAGCCAGAGCGCTGCCTCTGGCCACGGCAATCGGGCCGCGTTCGGCATCGGAGGCGACATTGCAGTACGCGAGCAGCATCATCGCCGCATCAAGCTTGCTGTTGGGATCGAGGTGCTCGTCGAGCATCTCGGTCACGCGATTGACGCATCGAAGCAATCGAGGATGCCCCGGTGCCGTGTACAGCGCGCCCAGCAGCAGGCTGGACTGGATGCGTCGTTCGGCCGCCAGATCATTGACCAGGTGAAGACGATCGACCAGACCGTCGAGTTCGTCCACCCAGCGAAGAATGGGCCGGAAATCGGTCCATTGAAAGACGTAGGAATCGATGATCCCGGCGGCGACCAGCGCCTGGCCGATCACCTCGCCACGTTCACGGAACAGGTCGTAGACGCTCTCCAGATGTTCTCTCGCATCGTTCTGGCTCAGCGGAACAAGCGACGTGCCGAGCCAGTATCGAACCCAGGGATGAGCTTGCACCGTATCCGGCGGTAGCGACTGGATCCATTCGCGCAGCGTCTGCCCGCGGCCCTGGGCCAGCAGATCGGACGCGCGGCGCTCGATCAGCCGTGATGCGGCCGGCCAATCGCGCGCTTCGCGGAAGAGTTCGAATGCGTCATCGAACATGCCGGCGGCCTCAAGCAGCCGTGCCGCGCGGCTCAGCAACTCGTCGATACGGTCGGAGCCGAGCACGCCTTCCGCCTGCGCCTTGAGAAACGAGCGGAACAGCGCGTGGTACCAGTAGACGGGTTCGGAGCCAGGACGCCGGTGAGTGAACAGGTGCCGGTGGTACAGGTTGTCGAGGATCGCACCGGCCTCATGGTTGTCGGTCAACTCACGTGCGATCGAGACCGGCACCTGCGGCAGAAACGCTGTCGCCACCAGAAACCGCTGGGTGGCCTCCGGTACTCGCGCGAAGATCTGCGCCGCGAAGTAGTCGAAGATGGCGTCGCGACTATCCGGCATGTCGGGCGAGGTCGAGCCGGTCCGCCGTCGCCCCTCGAGCAGCAACGTGAGTCCGGCAGCCCAGCCGCCGCTGGTAGCGTGCAGTCGCTCGACCTCGACGGCGTCGATCGACATCCGCGTCGCGGCAATCTCCCGCGCTTCCTCCAGTGTCAGCTTGAGGTGATCCCAGTCGACCAGTTCGACGTGCTCGTTGGCGATCAGCCGCGCATACGTGTCGGGTGGATCGCGCCGGCTGATGGCGATCAGGACCATGCCGGCCGGCACTTCGTCCACCGCCTGCGCCACCAGTGCGTGGAATGGCTGCTCGGAGGCCACCTCCTGGTAGTTGTCGAGCACGACCACCGCGTCAGCCGGCAGCCGGCTGAACAGTTCGCGGAAGAAACGCCGCGAGAAGCCTTCGATGTCCTTCAGATACTCCGGCGTGAGCGCCGGCAACGGTGCCTGGCCCTTGCGGGTGTACGGCCCCGCGGCCTGTCCCAGGTAGTGGAAGAAGGTGGCGAGGTCGGTATCCCCGGCATCCACCTGGTACCAGATCCCCTTGGCGCCGCGAGCGTCCAACCAGCTCGCCGCAAGAGTGGTCTTGCCCGCACCGGGTGGACCGACGATACAGATTGCGGGTCGCCGACCGCGTGCCTCGTCGAGCTGCGCGAACAACCTCCCCCGTGCCACGGCACCGTGCAGACGGGGTCGGGTCAGTTTTGCGAGCAGGCGCTGGGATGCAGGCATGCCATCGTGGAAGGAAATGCCGACGTCCTGATTGTAGGCGCGCCGCCTCCCACGGATGGCTTACCGATCGACCCCTCAGTGCGCGCCGGGCCGCCCTATGAGGGATGGCCCTCCAGGGCGAGGCCGCAAGGCCAATCGGGGCATCGCTGCGTCAGTAATCCGCCATGCAGGTGTCCTGTTCGGTGAGGCCCTGGGGATTGATCTTGCCCTTGTAGGTGCCGCCGCCCTTGATCGAGGCGAACTTGCCGGTCCCGCCGCTGAACTCGAACTTGCCGTCGAAGGTGGTTTCCCATCCGCCGCCATCGATGGCGACGGTCTTGTGGGTTCCGGACCACTTCGTGTAGGACCGATCGCCATTGCGGTGCAGGTTGATGCTGTGCCCACGGTGGTCGCCGGTTCCATGGATGTGGTCGACCTGCCCGTAGACGAGTTGATCGATCCCGTTGAAGTCAGGGTTCGCGCTGGTCTGCCCGTCGATGCGCACGGCCTGGACCAACTCGTGGCCGGCGGTGCCGCTGGGCTGGCTTACGGTGCGCGAGATCTCCTGCTTCGCCTGCTTGGTGCCGCTGCAATCGCGCTTCTCGGCCGCTGCGTTTCCTGCCAGGGTCAGCGACAGAAGCGCAGCGGACGTGGTGGCCAGGATCGGTAGCGAGGTTCGATTCGACTTCGACATGGTGGGCTCCTCAGTGGATGAACGATGGCGTCCGTGTGGTCCGCTAGCGCGGGCCCTTCGGACTCTTGGGCGAACGCGGGGCAAGGCCCCGGCCCTGAGGAACGCCCGCTTCCAGGATCGCGCGCAGCTGATCGAACCCGACGAACGACCACATCGATCCGTCGGACACGGCTTCCACCGTGCCGGCGACGTCATTGGTCGTCCGGCGGTAGAACCGCACCACGAAAGTCTCGGTCGCAGGCATGGATGGTCCTCATGGCTGCGACGAGGCTGACGGCTTGGGACTTACCGTTGATTTACCGAATCGGCGGTGCGGCTGCCTTCAGTTCCCGGTGCAACGCCTCGCTGCGTGCCGACGGGGCTACGCCCCAGACCGTGCTCAGTTGCTCACGCATCCGCTGGTAGACGGCAAGCCCTTCCACATGCCGCCCCTGCCCCAGGTGGCATCGCATGAGGCCCTGGTAGAACGCCTCGCCGAGGGGCTCGAGATCCAGTCCACGCTGATACCAGCGGGACGCTTGCGCCCACTCGCCGTCGGCCTCGAGCCGGGATGCCACGCCTTCCACCACTTCCACGAAACCGGCGCGCAAGCGCTCCCGGAGCGACACGGTCCATGACTCGCCAGCATCCGCAGGCAAGAACCCGCCGGCGAAGACCTGCAGCGCCCGGGCAGCGAGATCGAGTTCGCGGGGTCGATCGTTGTGCGTTGCGGCGGCGCGAACTTCGCTCAACAGTTCGAGAAACGTCTGCACGTCGGTGCGGACCCGGCGCGGGTCCAGGGAGATCGCATTCGACTCCACTACGATCGCATTCGCATCCCCCAGGATCCGGCGCAGGCGATGCAACGCCACGTCGAGACTGCGCACCGCGGCGTCGCCTTCCTCGTCGGGCCACAGCGCATCCAGCACCCGTTCGCGGGGCACGTCGGTACTGCCCAGCGCCACGATCGCCTTGAGCAGGGCCAGCGGCTTGCGCGGCACCTTGTGCGTGAACGTGACCACCTGCCCCAGCACCCGTACCTCGAACGTGCCGAGGGTTCGAACTTCCGCCGACCACGGCCAGGCCGCCGGCGCCGGAATCGGCGGGTCGAGCGGGTACTCGCGGATCAGCATGTGAACCAGCGGCGGATCGATGCCCTGTTCGAGCGCGTTGGCGCACACCTTCGGCGCTGCGACTTGCGGCATCCAGAACAGGAGCCGCTGCGCGCCGTAGTGGGTTCGCGCTGCGGCGAACGCCTCGCGCAGATGCCGGATGTATCCATCGTGCTCTCCGCACAGATCGGCAATGCGAGCTTCGGTCAGGAGCACCAGCGGGCGATAGCAGGTCGCGCCCGTGAACTCCACGAGTTTCGTCACCGCGTCGAGATGCTGTCGCGCCTCCTCGAATCTGCCCTCCTCTGCCAGGGCCCAGGCGAGCGGTTGCTCCCAGATGATCTGCTGGAACACCGACCCGGTCATCTTCGTGTACTCGACCGTCTGCAGCCCGTACTCGACTGCCGGCGCCCATTGCCCGCGCATGACGGCGCGATACAGGCGATTGCCGAGAAAGTGCGCCAGGTCGTACGGCCTGGCACTGCGCATGGTCGGTTCGACCTTCGCCAGCCAGGATTCCGCCTCGTCGCCTACGCGCAGCAATGCCGAACGCAACGAGTACGACACCGTCAGCACGAATCCGAAACCCTCCCGGCGGGCGATCGCCTCGGCGCGCTCGAGTGCGGCATGCCCTCGCTCCGGGGTGTTCTCCACCACGCTCACGTAGCCGAGATAGGCGTACCAGAATGCTTGGTTGAGGGGCGCCAGGTCCGGCGCCGCCAGCAGCGGCTCCACCGCGACTTCCAGCCGTCGCGCTGCGTGAATATCGCCCGTATAGCAGTGAAACAACATGAGCGGTGCGGCGGCACTGATGCGCAGATTGACGTCCAGAGGCTCCACGATCAATCCGGTCAGCGTCCCGACGCAGTAGGCGGCGAGGGGATGCCGTGGCCGGCGCGTCATTGCCACGATGGCACCGGTGTGGACGTACAGGGCCGTATTGCCCACCAGAGCCGGGCATCGGTCGGGCTGGAGCAAAGGGGTCATCACATCGAGCCATGCATCCAGCCGATCGAAATGCTCCGCCGCAAAGAAGATGGCGCTGCAAGCCGCGCCGGCTGCCGCGAGCTGTGCGACGGCATCGCCGGCAGACTCGGCCAATGCGTACGAGCGCTGAAAATGTCGTTCGGCCGCCGTCGGGTCGAGTCCGAGGCGTGAAACCCCTTGCAGGAACGCGAGCGACGACGACTGCGCTGCGATGTCTTCCGGGAGGCGAGCGAGTGCGGTATCGAAGGCCTGCCAGCGTCCACGACCCAGCATCGACGGAGCGGTTGCGACGAGAACGCGCACAGCGGCCTCCCAAGCCTCGGCATTCGCGTACAACTCGAATGCCTCGCGATCGTCACCGTGATCCTCCAGCACGCGCGCCGCCCGTTCCTGGAGCGCACGCAACTGCGCGGGGTCGAACTCGGTCGTCAGGCGCTCGCGCAGGAACTCGCGAAACAGCGGGTGCAGGCGATAGCGGGGTGAAGGAGCGCCGAGGCGTTCCACGAACTGATGATGACGATGCAGATCCTCGAACACGCGCCGCGCACCGGAACCTGGTACCAATGCCTCCATCACGGTCGGATCAATCTCGCCCAACACCGCACTCGCCAGCAGGACTTGTTGCGTGGCGTGCGGCAAGCGGCGATACGCCTGTGTCGCGAAATAGTCGAACAAGACACGCCGTGCCTCCGATTCGGGGTCGGCTGCGCCTTCGTCTCCCAACGCGTCGAGCAAGACCATGAAGCCTGCGAGCCAACCACCGCTGCGCTCGTGTAGCAGCGCAACCGACACCGCATTCGAACGCTGCCTTCGGGCAGCGATCGCCTCGGCCTCGCCCCGCGTGAGCTCCAAGGCGCTGGAGCCGACTTTGCGCATTGCACCGTTCGCCTCGAGCCGCGCGAACTCGGACACCGGATCGCTATGGCTGATGACGCATAGCGTGATGTCGCCATGCGCCTCGTCGACCGCATCGATGATGATCCGATGCAGGGGCGCATCCGCCGGCACGTTCTGAGCATTGTCGAACACCAGCACCGCGCTATCGGGCAGGCACTCGAACAACTGACGCAGGAAGCGACGAGTGAATGCCGCAAGATCTCCGGTGTACTCCGGCAGATAGGCCGGCAAGGGCTTGCCGCGTCGTTTCCCGAACGGCAGCGCCGCAAGGCCCAGGTAGTGGAAGACCGTTGCCGGATCGCGATCCTCCGCATCCACCTGGTACCAGATACCTTCGATGCCGCGCGCCTCGAGCCAGCTCGCCACCAGCGTGGTCTTGCCCGCCCCCGGTGGGCCCGACACCCAGGTGAGCGGTCGGTCGCGCGCTGCATCGAGCAGCGCAAACAGCCGTTCCCGCGGCACGGCATCGTGCAGGCGGGGTCGGGTGAGCTTGGCGAGACTCGAACGGACTCTGGGCACGGCGGAATATGGTGGCGTTCCCCCCGATAGGCCTACGGCCCTTCCCCCCAGGGGGCAGCCCTCTTGGGGCGGCCCGGCCAAGGTAGCACGAATCGCAACGACGACGTCATTCGGCCAGGACGTAACCCATCGGTAAGGGCCGCCGTCGTAGCGTGCAATGCACCGGCCGGACCAGCCGATTCAGGCCCTTCGCTGGTAGCACCGCAGGAAGGACCAACCCACTGGAGGAGGAACGAAGTGAACACGCAAAAACTCGCAGTCTTCGCTGCTACGCTCGCCAGCATCCTTTGTTTCGGCAGCGCCCGGGCCGACAATTGCACCGGCAACGACGTGCTGGTGAATCAGTATGTGAACACTCTGGAAGTCACCAAGGGCCATTCGATGACCACCAGCGTCGACTATTCGGTCCTCACGACGGACGACGTGAAGAACATCTACCACAACGCTACCGGACAGTGCTCGGGCACCTTCCTCGCCACGCCGGACGGCAAGGTCGCGGGGTCCGGCTTCTGCATCCGCAGGGACAAGGACGGGGATACCCAGAGCATCTCCTTCGAGTTGAAGCCGGGTGCGGACAAAGGCGGATGGAAGTCGATCGGCGGCACCGGCAAGTTTGCCGGCAAGACGGACTCGGGATGGTTTCAGGCCGCGGTGAACGACGGCAAGATGTCGGTCGCGCGCTGGGGTGGGACCTGCAAGTAGGGAGGTCCGGAGGCGGGCAGCCCCGCCTCCGATTTCCAGCGGTCAGGGCAGCTTGTAGTCGAACCTCTGGGTACACTGCAACTCGCCATTCTTGCCCGACCCCTTGCACTTCCACGGGCCGCTGCCGGTGATGCCGGCATACTTGCCGGTTCCACCGCTGATCACGTTGGTGCCTTCCGCGCCGGTGGGTGTGATGTTGCCGGTGAAGTCGGTGAAGATGCGATCGCCATCCGGATCTCCGAAGGCGCAGTAACCCTTGTTGGGACCGCTGCCATCGGTGACGACGAAGGCACCGGAACAGTTGGCGGGACCCAGGTGCAACGGCCCCGAGCCCTTGTCGTTGAACGTCGTGCCAACTACCCGGTCCTGACCTTGGTAGCGATTCGGAGCGACTTCATTGGCATCGGCCGTGTCCTTCCAGCCGGTGTGGAAGTTGATGCTTCCGGACTTCGGGAGTTGTTGTGCAGGAGCGCCAGCGCTCACGGCGACCATCGAAGCACCTGCAATCACTGCGGCGAGAAACTTGCTCATGGATCCTCCTCGGATATCGGCTTTGAGAATCGCGCCCGGCGAACCGTCCCGCGATGCGGCGTTCGCGATGTGACCTCCACCGACAACCGGCCTTGCACGATGGCCCATAGATCCGCGGCCGTCGCGAAGGCTTTCTGCTCACCCGTGTCCGGATCCTCGCAAACACCGACAGGAACTGTACGTTCCCGATCGGCGAGCGCTGGGAAACGCAGGATGAGCACTCTCCGGTTGTGCATTCGTCACCTCTCGAACTCGCAGCCAGCGTAGGCGCGAGTGGGTCACGAATTGGCTACGGATTGCCGCTCCGGTTCGGGGTCGTAGACCGAGCGGAGAATCGCTTCGGTGGACTGCGACGGCGCGATACCAAGCACAACCGACAACGTCTGACGCAGCCGGCGGTAAGTGCTCATCGCCTCGGCTTTGCACCCCATCTCCAGGTGGCAGCGCATCAGGCCTTGGTGAAACGCCTCGATCAGTCCGTCAGCGTCGATGCCGCGTCGATACCAGGCAGCGGCGCGGCTCCACTGACTCTCGGCTTCCAGCTCTCTGCCGATCCGTTCGATCCCTTCGACGAAGCGCGACCGCAACCGCTCGCGCGCGGGAAGCAGCCAGGGTTGCTCGGCATCACTGCCCAGAAACGTGCCTCGATACAGCTCACACGCTCGTTCGACGCACGACAGGTCTTCGTTCTCCTGCTCGGACATTGCACGCTGAAACGCCGTCGCATCGACCCAGCAGCGGTTGCGATCGAGGCTCACCTTGCCGTCCTCGACACGGATCGCTTCCGTGTGGCCAAGCAACTTGCGCAGCCGCGTGAGGCTCACATGCAATGCGTGGATCCCGTTATCCCCCTCATCGTCGGGCCACAACGCGTCGGCGAGTTTGCGCTCGTCGACGTCTTCGGGTCCGAACGCGATGATCGCCTTGAGCAGCTCGAGCAGCCGGCGCGGCGCCTTGCGGGAGTAAGCGAGCGGCTTGTCATCGACCTGCACCTCGAAACGCCCGAGGGAAAAGACACGCACGGCCCACGGCCAGTGCTCGGTATCCCGTGACGGTGGCAAGACGTCGAACTCCCGCACCAACTGGCATGCGTTCACCTTCTCGATGTCGCGTTCGATCGCGATCTGCAGCATCGCTGCAAGCGCACGCGGATACCAGCGGAAGCGCACCCGCGTGGCTGCGTCGACGGACCGCTCCAGCGCTTCGCGCAGGCGCGCGTCGCTCAGCGCCCGGTCCCCCGCCAGATGGTGCAACCACGACTCCAGCAGGCACTGCGCTCCGAGCATCGATCGGGAGATGGGGTTGGTCAGATGGCTACGGGTCCGAGCCAGAAGTGCCGCAGCGGCGTCGAGCGCCTTGACGTCGAGCATGATCTGCACCGCGAACCAGCCGAAGAGAACGTACCCCACGGGATGACCCATGGATTGTTGGTTCGAATGAAGCTGCCAGAGTTGCTGCACTACATCGATGGATTTCCCGCGGGCGAAGTCCACACCGATTCTCGCAAAGCCAATCAACACTCCGGAATAGCTCCGAGCGCCAGTCAGTTTGGCCTGGTACCGGTCCATGGCAGTTTCGGCCGTTCGCAGCGCATTGGCCCGCAACGCCGCTAACGCCTGAAACCCGGCCATAGTGGCGGCAAGTTCTTCGAATCCATGATTGCTGGCGATCGCTTCTGCTTGTGCCAGCACTTCCATGGCTACTCCGAATCGCCCCATCATGTAGTGGCTGTAGCCTTCCGCGCCCATGTAGTGCGCTACACGGAGCGCCGTCACTTGGGGTAAATCGAGCAGGAGCCGCCCAGCCGCCCGCGCGCAGTACTCCGCTCGCGGGTCCGTGGTTGCCACCACATAACCGTGCAGCATTCCCGCCGCGGCGATGCGCAGGTTCGGTTCGATCGGGGCACTCAGCAACTGCACCACTCGCTCGACGCTGCGTTCGAGGCTCTCGAAACCGGACAAACGGAAGCTGCAAGCCATCATCACTACCGCATGGGTCCGCAGTTCGTCATCGGCGGTCGGGGGATTCACGCCTGCTTCGAGAAGCGCAGTGACCCGTTCGAGCCACGCGTCCATGGCATCGAACTGGTCATACTCAAAGTACAAGGCTTCAATGACACCGACGGCACTCAGCATCTGGCCTGCTTGATCGCCAGAGGCAAGGAAGCGCTCGTGGGCCTGCGTGAGAAGGGGCTTGGCCTCCAAAGGCGCAACCGTGACGCGCGAGCGACCGTACCAATAGGTCAGCCACGGGTCGGCCTCCCTGACAGGCTCCGGCAAGCGGGCGTACCAGTCCTCGAGCGTGCGCCAGCGACCGTCGTCGATGAACCGCTGCGCATGCGCGAGCAGCAGGCGACGGGCTTCGTCCCATGCGCCGGCGTCTGCGTACGACGCGAAGGCCGATTCGGCTTCACCATCGGTCTCCAGCACTCGCGCCGCTCGCAGTGTTCGCGCGTTGTGCTCCTCGGTACCGAACAGCGCGCGCGCCCGAGCCGCGAGGAAGGCGCGAAACAGCGGATGAAAACGGTAGGTGGGCTCGGCCGCGGCCGCGCGATCGACGAACAGATTGCGGCGATGCAGCGCATCGATATGTTCGATCGCACGCGCATCGCCGTTCACAGCCCGCATCCGTGCCGCAGTGACGCTGGGCAGAAAGGCTCCATCGAGCAACGCAGCGCGGGCAGCCGCCTCAGCGCCGTCGAAAGCCAGGCCGGCAAAATAGTCGAACACCGTTTCGAGCGGGCCGGTGCCGGGGTTCTCTCCGAGCACCCCCGCGCGCCGCGCCCGTTCGCTCATCAGCACTACACCGGCCATCCAACCATGTGATTGAGTTCGCACGGACCGCACTACTTCTGGGTCGGTCAGTCCACGTGAGGCACCGACGGCTTTCGTCTCCGCGTCGGTCAGACGCAGCTCGTCCCACCCCACCGTGGCAATGACGCCGTTGACCTGGGCGCGGGCGAAAGGTGGCGGCGGGTCGCGCCGACTACAGACGAACGCGTTCGAGCCAGGTGGCAACTCGTCCCAGCCGGCAGTCAAAGCCTGGTGCAAGGCAATGTCATCACCGGCGTCCTGGAAGTTGTCCAGCACCAATACGCAGCGCGCAGAAAGCTGCTGGAACGCCTCGCGGAACCAGCGCCGGGCGAAACCCGGCACGTCCCCCAAGTACTCCGGCGTCAACAGCGGGAGCGGTTTCGTCCCCGGTGAGACAAGCGCCTCGACCGCCTGCCGCAGGTAATAGAAGAACGTAGCCGGGTCGGCGTCGCCCGAGTCCATGCGGTACCACAAGGTCGGGATCGCACGTTCGGCCAGGTAGTCGGCCACCACTGTCGTCTTGCCGGCACCAGGTGGCCCCACGACCCAGACCACGGGCCGCCTACCGCACTCGTCCAACAGCGCGTGCAGCCGCTCACGGCGTACGACGCCCTCGAGGCGCGGTGCGGCGAGCTTGGCGATCCTGGGGGCCGACTGCACCATCCACCCTCCCGACATGCCAGTGGGGTTGAGCCTCGGTCCGAGGCACGGGAGCCATTCTCGCGCGCTCCGGCACACAAATCGATTACCGATTCGCCTGGACCGCTGAGCAGGGGCTCTTTGCTAGACTTCCGCAGTGCCGCAAATCCCCACCGATATCCTCATCGCCGCGCCCCTCATCATCTTCGCGGCCTACACGATCTTCGGCATCTCCGGCTTCGGGTCGGCGCTGATCTCGATCCCACTACTGGCCCACTTCCTGCCACTCAAGACCGTGGTGCCGATGATGGTGCTGCTCGATTTCTCGGCGGCGTTCTCTACGGGACTGAGGTTTCGCGGCGATGTCGAGATTGCGGAAGTCAAGCGCGTGATACCGGCAATGCTGGTAGGTGTCATCGTCGGGGTGCTGCTGCTCGCCAGGATTCCCGGTGAAGCGCTGATCACGGTGCTGGGTCTGTTCGTTGCGCTATACGGCCTGCACCGCCTGCTCGCGCGCGGTTCGCCGCGGCGCTTCCCGGACTTCGCGGCCCATCCGACGGGGCTGCTGGGCGGCATGCTCGGTGCGATGTTCGGGGTGGGCGGCCCGATCTACGTCATGTACTTCGCCTCGCGCATCCACGATACCGCCCGGTTGCGCGCGACGCTGTCGACGGTGTTCGCCATCAGCACCGGATTCCGCATCACGCTGTTCGTGGTTTCGGGACTGCTGCTCGACTGGCGTCTGCTCGGTGCTGCCGCGGCGTTGTTCCCGCTGATGTGGCTCGGCACGCGCTTCGGACAGCGTCTGCACCTGCGGCTGTCCCAGTTGCAACTCGCCCGGTTCGTGAGTGCCTTGTTGATCGCGAGCGGCGCATCGCTGGTCGCGCGCGGGCTCGGGTGGCATTGAGTCGCCCGCGCGCTTTCTCGTCCTCGCGAGGATGGCGTTACCGCCCTACGCTTGCTTCACTCGGGCCGAGCAGGTGTTCACACCCAGTACCGAATACAAAGGGCAGAAGCCCATCCCGGCAGTAAGCAGCGGAACGATGCCGATCAGGCCGTACCACTTCGCGTCGCCCTCGAGCAGGAACAGCAAACTCAACAGGCCGAGACCGACGACTACGCGCAACGCGCGATCGATGTTGCCGACATTCGCTTTCATGGGTTCCCTCCGTGCGGTGGATGAGCTCACTGCTCACATCGCACAGTGTCCGTCGCGGAACCCGCGAAGTCTGTGACTCAGGTCACGCGGCGAGTCGGCGCAGCTTCCCCGCGTCGACGATCTCGATCTGCTCCCGGGCGAGCGACACGAGGCCCTGCTCTGCAAAGGCCTTGAGCAGCCGGCTGACGATCTCGCGCACGCTCCCCAGTTCGTCGGCAAGGGCCTGGTGTGTCGTGTGGATGACCTTACCCTTGCCGAGCAGGAGAGCGGCAAGGCGCTGGTCGAGCTTCTGGAAGGCCACCGCCTCGACGAGCTGCATCAGTTCGCTGATGCGCTCGGCAAACAGGCCGAAGACGTAGGTCCGGAAAGGCTCGTGCTCTCCCAGCAATCTTTGGAACACAGGCTGCGGCAAGGCAACGGCCGTCACCTCGGACTCCGCCACGCCACGGGCGTTGTAGGCCACGTTGCCGAGCAGGCAACTGGTCGTGAGGATGCAAGCCTCGCCGGGAACGACGCGGTACAACTGCAGTTCGCGACCGCTCGGCCCCACCTTGGAAACGCGAATCGTTCCGTTGACGAGCAATGGAAACGCTTGACATGGGCTTTCCTCGTCGAACATGACGGTGCCTGATTTGACGTTGAGCACCATCGACTCGTCGAGGAGCGCGTCGAGCCGCCGGTCATCGAGCGATTCGAAGGCCGGATACAACGAGCGCAGGCGCTGGCGGATCTCGGGACGGAGCATGCCTCGAAGTCTAACGTGGGCGCAGCGGCCTGAAGAACTCCACGATTTCGTGCGTCAGCGCCTCCGGCTGTTCCATCGCCGCGAAATGACCGCCCTTTTGCATCGGCGTCCAGCGGCGGATGTCGGTATACATCCTCTCGGCAACCGAGCGCGGCGGCCGCAGGATCTCTTTCGGAAAAGCGGCGTAACCCATCGGTAACTTCACCCCACCGTCGGGGATCGGCCACGGCCCGTGCATGCGTGCGTAGTAGGGCCAGAACGACGAACCGATCGCTCCGGTGAACCAGTACAGGCTGATGTTGGCGAGCAGGTGGTCCTTGGTGAAGACGCTCTCGACGTCTCCATTGCAGTCACTCCACGAGCGGAACTTTTCCACGATCCACGCCGCCAGGCCCGCCGGAGAATCGGTAAGTCCGAAAGAGAGTGTCTGCGGCCGTGTCCCCTGGATCCACTGATACCCGATGCTCTCCTTCAGCCAGACATCGAGCTCGCCGAGGAACTTCTGCTCTTCCGGTGTGGGGTTCTCCAGCATCTTCGGGTCGCGTCGAATGCTGAGAAGATTGAGGTGGATGCCGATCAGCTTGTCGGCGTGGACCGCGCCAAGGCGCGAGGTCACGAACGACCCCCAGTCGCCGCCCTGCGCCGCGAAGCGCTCGTAACCGAGAACGCCCGTCATCAGCTCCGCGAAACAGTCGGCGATCATCTCCAGGCTGAAGCGCTTCTGACCGGGCGCGAACGACAGGCCGTAACCCGGCAGCGAGGGCGCAACCACGGTGAACGCATCAGCCGGATCGCCGCCGAACTTCGCGGGGTCGGTGAGCCGCGGGATGATGTCGAGAAACTCCAGTACCGACCCGGGCCAGCCGTGCGACAGCAGCAGCGGATACGGATTCGGGCCCTTGCCTTCCACGTGCAGGAAGTGCACGTCGATGCCGTGCAACGGCACCTTGAATTGTGGAACCGCATTGAGCCGCGCTTCCTGCGTGCGCCAGTCGAATCCGGTGCGCCAGTACTCGACCAGTTGCTTCAGGTAGGCGACGTCGGTTCCGTAGGCCCAGGGCTCGCCCGGTGCCTGATCAGGAAAGCGCGTCCGCGCCAGCCGCCCGCGTAGATCGGCGATCGCATCGTCGGGAACTTGCAGACGAAAGGATGCGGGTGTTGCTGCCATGACAATGCCTCCTGGAGGGTCTCCAAGGCATTGTCACGGGCAGTTCGTGTCGCGTCCAATTCTTTCGTGGACCGCGATTGTTTCGCCGCGCGTATCGGGCCGTCGGCGAAGATTGGCCGCTACTTCGTGGCAGCCACGGCGCGAGTCGACGAAGACGCCGGCGGGTTCGGACCGAACCCGGCACGCATCAGATCGTCATGGGCTTCCGCCACCGAGCGGCTGCGCACGTTCGGGCCATAGGCACCGGACGGTTTCGCACCCCAGTCACGCATCTGGTCCGCGTGGATGTCTTCGATGCTGCGGGTACGCACGACGCCGGGCTTGGTATCGCCGGGCTTCGCCGTGGCGCGATTGAGTTCCGCTTCGTTCTCGACCGGGCTGCGCGTCATCAGCTCCGGCCCCGATTCGGCTTGCGCAGTCGCAGGAACGATCATTGTGATCACGCCCCACGACATCAACGCGGCCGCTTGGGCCACAAATGCAATGCGTCTCGAGTTCATCGCAGTTACTCCTTTACCTGTTGAGAAGAACACGATCGGGATCGCCGCTCGTGCACTCTCACGGTACGCAGTGCGTTCCTACTGTTCACATACAGATTCGTGATTTCATGAGGCATGTGCGCAATGGGATATTGCGCATCTGCGAAACGCAGTTTACGGATGGCTTACGTCGTGAGGAGCGTTCGCAACGCATCGCCCCCATCCCAACCTTCCCCCAACTTCGTTGGGGGAAGGAGTTTAGGGTGGGGGCAACGGCACGCGAACTACTTCGTGCCGACCACGTACCTCGCCATGAACTTGCGGTCGATCGAATTCTTCCAGCGCCAGACCCACCACCCCTGGAAGGAAACGCCGCCCCACGCAGCCACCGCATGACGCCTGCCGGTGCTGATCAGCGACAGCGCGCGCCGCTGCGGTCGAAAGCGCTTCAGTGGGTCACCGGTAAGTGCGAGTCGCAGGTTCTCGGCGAGCGGCGGCCCCTGACGCACAGCGAACACGCCGGACTTCGGTCGCGGATGCTCGTGCATCGTCGCCACGTCGCCCGCTGCGAACACATCCGGGTGGGAAGTGGATCGCAGCATCTCGTCCACCAGCACGAAGCCGCGTTCGTCGAGCGCGAGCCCGGATCGAGCGAGCCACTCCGGCGCGGCGGCACCCGTGGCCCACACCACGCAATCGGCCGGTACGCGGGCACCGCCATCCAGCGTCAATCCGTCGGCCTCGACACGCACGACGCGCAGCCCCGCCAGCAGGCCGACACCGTTACGCGCCAGCGCACGCTCCAGGCGGTGGCGCACGCTCACCGGGTGTTCCGGCACGATGGCTGTGCCTTGCGTCACCAGCGTGAAATCGGTCTGTGCCGCGACACCACTTTCCTGCCGCAGGCGATGACGCATCGCGAGGCACAATTCCACGCCGCCGGCGCCACCGCCCACCACCGCGACCCGCAGCGCACGCTCGCGCGCTTCTGCGCACAGCGCGTCCCACACTTCGAGGAAGCTCTCCACCGGCTTCACTCCCACGCCGTGCTGGCTGGCACCCTCCACATCGTCCAGCGGTGGCGTCGAGCCGATGTCGAGACTCAACACGTCGTAGTCGAGCACCCGGCGGTCGGCGCACAACACCTGGCGCTCGCCCGGATTGATCCCGACGATGCGGGTGGACTTGATGCGAGCCCCTGCATACCGCACGAGTGCGGTCAGATCGATGTGCGCTTCGCGCCACGAATAGTGGCCCGCCACCAGCCCCGGCAACATGCCGGAATAGGCGGCATCGGTTTCCGGGGTCACGAGAGTGACGTCGACCTCGGACACCGGCTTGGCGCCGAAGGCCCGCAGCACTTCCACGTGCGCGTGGCCACCACCGGCGAGGATCAGGCGCTTGAGCTTCACGCGGCGTTCTGAAAGGCAGCGGTAAGCGCTGCGAAAGTCGGGTCCTGTCGCAAGCGCTCGAAGTCCTCCGGACGGTCCACGTCCCACCGGGTCGCGACGTTCGCCACGCGCCAGCCCAACACATCGCACCGCGCAAGTGTTTGCGACAGCACGTTCGAGTTGCCCCAGGCCACGTCCGTGAAAATCGCATGGTCGACCCGGCGCAGGCCGATCAACCAGTAGCCGCCATCATCCGCCGGGCCGAATACGGCGTCGTCGCCCGCTGCGAGCGATGCCGCGGCCAGGCGCAGGTCGGCCGGCGTCAGGCCTGGAATGTCCGATCCGATCAGGATGGCTGCAGGCGTGCGCTGGAGGGCCGAGCGCAACGCATGGCTCATCCTCGCCCCCAGATCGTCTCCGACCTGACCATGCAGCGCGACGCCGTGCCGCCGCCGGCACAGGTCGAAGAACGGATGCACGGTATCGGGAGCACACCAGAGCTCGACATCGCCCACGCCGGCCTCGCACGCCGACGCGAGTGTTCGCAGCGCCAGGCGTGCCGCCAGCACTGCGGCGGGCCCTTCGCCGATGTGCGACGCGAGACGAGTCTTCACCTTGCCGGGGTCGGGCGCCTTGGCGAACACGAGAATGGTGGTGCGAGCGTCAGGACTCATGGGGTCGATATCGACGCGCGAGCCGGTCCGGATCGGCGCCGAGGAAGTAGGCGAGTCGCAGGCGCCACATGTGCGCGATCGTGCGCACCACACCGTGCTTCTCCCAGCGGCGACCGGAAGTGACGACGCACGCTCGCAGGCAAACTGGCGGACCGATCCGCTTGAGGGTGGCAGACAGCGCGATGTCCTCCATCAGGGCGATCGCCGGAAATCCACCGGCCCTGGCGAAGACTTCTCGGCGCACGAACAAAGCCTGATCGCCGGTGGCGATGCCGGTCCAGCGCGAGCGCAGATTCATGAGGAGCGCAACCATCGCGAGCAGCGGGTGACGCCCGGTGATGCGGACGTCGAAACGCCCCCAGTCGCGATCGCCGGTGCCGATGCTCGCGGCGATGATCTCGTCGGCACCGTCGGGCAGCGACGTGTCCGCATGCAGGAAGAGCAGCACCTCGCCGCGCGCTTGCGCCGCACCCGCATTCATCTGCAGCGCCCGTCCGCGCGACGCGATGGTGACGCGATCCGCATGGGGACGGGACAACGCCACGGTGGCATCGCGGCTGCCGCCATCGACGACGATCACTTCGTGCCCGCGCGCGCGCAAGGGAGCGAGCGCGGCCAGATGGCGCTCCATACCAGCGGCCTCGTCCAGCACGGGGATGATGATCGAAAGTCTCATGCGCGAAGACTACATCACCATAGACACCGGGCGACCGTCACCGCTTGACGTCATTGAGCGCCCAGTCGTAGTCCAGGTACTTCACCTTGACCTTGCCGTCGCGAACGGACTTCTGGTCGTCAGGCTTGTCCGCGAGCAGCACGGCGTACTTGCCCAGGAACTGCTCCACCGAGGTGATGCTCTTGTATCCCGCCGTGAAGTCCTTCTTGTACCACTCGAAGATCTTCGAGATCTCCAGATTGCCGTCGTTCCATCGGTTGCGGCTGCGATCGGCGAGAAACCGCTCGGCCTGCTCCTCGAGCTGCCGGTCGATGCGATCTGCGACATAGGCCTCTTCACGCAGCATCGGGCAACCGATCGAAGCGCAGTTCACCGCGAAATGGATGCGCGGCTCGTCGAAGGCACCCGGCGCGCGGATGGTCTCGTGCTCGATGCCGTCGAGGGTCATCGGCTTGCCCAGCAAGGTGAAGAACTTGTCCTTCCACGGATTCCCGAAGACGGAGCCGAAGTCGCGGATCGATTTGAGATCCGGATAGCGGGTGAGGATCTTCTCGACCGTGTAGGCGTTGTAGGCGTTGATGAGGAAGGCGAGTTGTTCGGGTTTCTTCCAGGTGGCGTATTCGACGGGCGGCACCTTCGAGAGCGTATCCAGATATGCCTTGAGCGCCGCACGGTCCTGCGCAACCGCGGTGTAGTTGATCTTCGATGCCTTGCCGCCGTCGATGAGGACGACGTGCTTCTTGAGCAGTGCGGTCCAGGAAGCGTGGGTGTGATCGAAGGCGTGGGCTGCGGGGGCGAACAGAATCGCGACCAGCAGCAAGATCCTCGACAAGGAAAATGCGGTGAAGGGCGAATGCTTCTGCCCCCACCCCAGCCCTCCCCCGGCAAAGCCGGGGGAGGGGGTGTACACCCATTGCCCCGCGGCGGCGCGGGTGTACACCCCTTCCCCCGCGACGGCGGGGGAAGGCTGGGATGGGGGCACTTCGCTATCTGTCTTCCGAGTTCTTCGTAGTGAAAGCATTTCGTCCTACCCCCGCATCCAACCGTGATACCGCTCCAGCCACCGCAACGCCGCCGCCGGCGCATGCGCCTTCTTCCAGTTGCCCGCCGCGTACTTGTTCGCCTCGGTCAGCGTCGGGTAGATGTGGATGGTGCCGAGGATCTTGTTCAACCCGATGCGATACTTCATCGCGGTCACGAACTCCGCGATCACATCGCCGGCATGCTCGCCCACGATGGTGACGCCAAGGATCCGATCCTTGCCCGGCACGGTCAGCACCTTCACCACACCGTGCGCTTCGCTGTCGGCGATGGCCCGGTCGAGATCGTCGATGCCGTAGGTCGTCACTTCGTAGGCCACACCCTTTTCCATCGCTTCGGTCTCGTTCAACCCGACGCGCGCCACTTCGGGTTCGGTGAACGTGCACCACGGTATCACCGAGAAATCTGCGCGGTAGCGCTTGAACCTTCCGAACAGGGAATTCACCGCCGCGTACCACGCCGTGTGCGCCGCGGTGTGAGTGAACTGGTACGGGCCTGCGACATCACCGCACGCGTAGATGTTCGGATACTTCGTCGCCAGAAACTCGTTCACCTCCACGGTGCGCGCCTTGGTCGTCGGGATGCCGAGTTCTTCCAGGCCGTATCCGGTCGTGTTGGCCACGCGGCCCACCGCGCACAGCATGACGTCGAATGCCAGGCGCACTTCGCGGCCATCGGTCTCGGCATACAGGACCTTCTCGCCGTTCTCGACGGCGAACCGCTGCGCCTTGTGATGCACCAGAACATCGATGCCTTCGACGCGGAAGCGCTCCATCACCATCTCGGAGACCTCCGGATCCTCGCGAATCATCAGGCGCGGCAGCATCTCGACCTGCGTCACCTTCGAGCCGAAGCGCGCGAAGCACTGCGCCAGTTCACACCCGATCGGCCCACCGCCGAGCACTAGCAGCCGCGGTGGCAGCACACGCATTTCCCACAAGGTGTCGGACGTGACGTAGCCCACTTCCTCGATGCCGGGAATGGGTGGCACGAACGGACGGCCGCCCGCGGCAATCACGATGTTGCGAGTGGTCAGGGTCTGCTTGCCCTCGGCCGTCGTCACATCCACGGACCATGGCGTCGTGATCTTCGCGGTACCGACGATGCATTCGACGCCTAGCCCGGTGTAGCGCTCGACCGAATCGTGGGGCTCGATCTCCGCGATCACCCGCTGCACCCGCTCCATGACCTCGGCGAAATCGAAGTCGGCGCTGGCGTTGCGGATGCCGAACTCCTTCGACCGCTTCACGTGCGACAACAACTTGGCCGAGCGGATCAACGCCTTGGACGGCACGCACCCGAAGTTGAGGCAGTCGCCCCCCATCCGGTGCTTCTCGATCAACGTGACCTTGGCCTTCACCGCCGCGGCGATGTAGGCCGAAACGAGCCCCGCGGAGCCCGCGCCGATGACGACCATGTTGCGATCGAAGCGGGCTGGCATCTTCCAGTTCGCGTAGACCTTGCGCGCCGCGATCGCGTCCACCACCTTCTTCGCGACCAGCGGCAACAGCCCGAGCGCCACGAACGAACCGACCAACGCAGGTGACAGGATGCCGCGCAGGCTCTCCAGCCTGGCGAGCTGCGTGCCGGCGTTCACGTAGACGATCGTGCCCGCGAGCATCCCGACCTGGCTCACCCAGTAGAAGGTCCAGGTGCGGATGGTCGTGAGACCCATCGCGAGGTTGATCACGAAAAACGGGAATGCCGGCACGAGGCGCAGCGTGAACAGGTAGAACGCGCCCTCCTTCGCCACACCCGCATCGATCGCCTTCAACTTGTCGCCGAAGCGGCGCTGAACGCCGTCGCGGAACAGGAAACGACTCGCGAGGAATGCGAGGGTGGCGCCGATGCTGGATGCGAACGACACCACGATCGTGCCGGTCAAGAGGCCGAACAGCGCGCCAGCCGCGAGCGTCATCACCGTCGCACCCGGCAGCGACAGGCCGGTCACCGCCACGTACACGGCGAAGAACGCCGCGATGGTGAGCATCGGGTTCGACCGGTACCAGGTGTCGAACTGCGCCTGCCGGCTCTTCAGGAACTCGAGGCTGAAGTACTGGCCCAGATCGAAAGCGAAGAACGCCGCGATGGCAGCAACCAGGACGACTACGACGATCAGACGGCTTCGGGTCACGCGTTTCAAGGTCCGGAACGAGCCGGCCGAGTGTAGCGCATGCCGCTACGCGCTCGGTCGGGACTTCCCCGGTACGCTCCGAACCCGGAAACGGATGCGGCGCCCCACGAGGGCTCCGCACCGGCAACTCCGTCGATCAGTCCGTAATGCCCGGCGCCCGCACTTCCTTGGCGGCGTGAGTGAGCGCTTCCGGCTGCGGATCGCAGGTGGGTCGCGCACCGGAGTACGCGACCCGCGCAGGGCTCTGGATCGCCTGCAGGTACAGCTTCTGGATGGCGTAGGCCTCCAGTTCGCGCTGATACCAGCGCTCACAGGTGGCGGCGGCGGACATCGAATGCCCGAGTTCCTGCATGTAGTGGACCATCTCGTGCAGCAGGATCGAACGGTGGAACAGGTTCTTCTCCGGTTCCAGCTCCTCGCTGAACACGATGCCGCGCGTCGGCTCGTACATCGCCGAGACGCCGCACTTGGTCGCCTCCTCGCCACAGGCGAGCCGATCGAGTTCCTTGCGGGAGACCCGGGTCACCATCGGCAGCACTTCCGGCACGCGGTACTTCGACAACTGCGAAGCGGAGCGCAGCAGGTACCGCGAGAGTTCGATCATGTCGTCGATCGCCCCCTGGTCGCGCGGGTTGTCGTACTGGGTCTCGAAGCCGCCGTCGCGATAGGCCGAGTAGGACGACTGGGCCGACTTGTTGGGGGCGTTCCAGCTGTCGCCACCCGCGCGAACGGGAGTGGCGGTCAGCAGCACCGCGGCAGCGAGTGAGGAAAAGCCGATGCGAGCAAAAATGGGGACCACGGACACGCTCCTTTTCCCCTCCCGCTTCTTGTGGCTCATGGCGACCCGACCACCGACCGAGTCGCACTCCCGGAATTGCCGTCCGGCTGATGCTGCCGCAATCGCCCAACCCCGAGCCCACCGCCGCCAACCGGCGGCGCAGACCCCCTCGTCGCACCACTTTCGCGCGCCCCAAACCCCAATTGCCCGGTTTTGGTTCAGCGCAAGCACGATGGAGAGCCTACACCCGATATCTCGCATAAAGCGAGCCAGAAGTGAGGCCGCCCATCAGCACTAGCCTCAAGTGCTGGCTTCCGTCCCGTCCGGCCGGAGCTTCTTTGCTCGCTCGAACTGCCGGTCGAGGGCCTGGACCTTCTCGTCGCCGGCCGCCCGCTGCTCTGCCGACAGCCCCGCCGCCACCTCCTGCAGGAGGCGCCGGTTGTCTTCCGCTTCCGTCGCATCCTCTTCGGTGAAGCGCAGCGCGGCGACGGCATACCAGACGTAAGCCTCGGCCGCATCGGGCTGACCCGCGGGTCGGCCAGCCTGGTAGAGCTTGCCCAGGCTGTACATGCCCAGCGCCTTGCCACGCTCGGCCGCCTGGCGGTACCAGCGCGCGGCTTCGCCGTAGTTCCGGTCGGTACCCAGGCCTTCCTCGGAGAGATGACCGATGTTCCACATGGCCAACCCGTCGCCCTCGCGCGCGGCTTCCCGATACCAGTTGAGCGCCAGTTCGTAGTTCTGCGGAACGCCCTGTCCGTTTTCGTAGAGGTCGCCGACGGCGTTCATCGCCCAGGCGTTGCCGCGCTCGGCGGAGCGCATCCACCACTTGAAGGCTTCCTCGTAGTTCTGGGCGACGCCGTGGCCGTTGGCATAGAGCAGCCCGACGTTGTTCATGGAAGGGGTGTAACCCTGCTTGGCGGCAAACGTCCACCAGTTCAAGGCCTCCTTGAAGTCCTGCTTGACCCCGCCTTCGCCACGGGCCCACAACCAGCCCACGTTGTTCGCCGCCCGCGGATCGGACCGGTCGAGCAGCTTGGAAAGCTTGGAGCCGTCCACGTTGGCGGCCCCGGGTTCCGGGATGGTGAAGGTCTCTTCCTGCTCGGCTGCCCAGGCACTCCCATGGAATGCCAATAGCGCCGCGATGGCTACCGCCCTGAATTGCATGCTGATCTCCTGTGGCTGGGCCACCCCCGACTGCATTCGGACAGCGCTGCCGCCGAACGCGTTCAGTTTCGCAGAAATGCCGCGAGATCGGCCAGCAGGCGCTCCGGCGCCTCTTCCGGAATGAAGTGCCCGCAAGGGACGGGATGGCCGCGCACGTCGGTCGCCTTCTCCTTCCAGGTGCCCAGCACGTCGAACAGCGTGTGCATCTTGCCGAACTCGCCCCAGATCGCGAGCGTCGGGCAGGTCACGCGCCTCGTGAGATCGGCCTCATCGTCGTCGAAATCGCGCGTGGCGGCGGCGCGGTAGTCGTCCAGCGTCGCGCGGATAGTCCCGGGGAGCCGGAAGACGCGCAGGTATTCCTGGATCGCCGCTTCCTCGATCGCGCCCGCCACCGACGTCAGTGCCCGGAACATCGAGCGCAGGAATGGCTCGAGGGTCGCCTCGATCATGATCTCGGGCAGGTCCGGCACCTGGAAGAAGAACCAATGCCAATAGGCCGCCGCCAGCTCGCGACCGGTGCGGCTGAACAGCGTATGCGTCGGCACGATATCGAGCAGGCAGAGCTTCGTGACGGCCGCCTGCTGGTCGAGCGCCAACCGATGCGCGACCCGTGCGCCCCGATCGTGACCCACCACCGCATAGCGCTCGTGCCCCAGAGCGACCATCAGCTCGTGGACGTCGCGCGCCATGATCTTCTTGTCGTAGCCGTCGCGAGGCTTGTCGGATTCGCCGTAGCCACGCAGGTCCGGCACGACCACGCTGTACCCGCGGGCGAGCACCGGCGCGACCTTGCGCCACATGATTGCGCTCTGCGGATAGCCGTGCAGCAGCAACACCGCCGGCCCGCTGCCCGCGGTCCATACGTGCAGGCGCACGCCGTTGGCGCGGATGAAGCTGCGGGTGAAGCCCTGCATCATGGCATCTGTCCGCAATTCAGCCACTGCCTTCCCTCACTTGCAGTGCGCGTGCCGGCCTGCATGCCGGCACCGTTCGTCGGGCTCGCCGCATGCGGCTCGAAACCCCCGTCTCACCCCTCGGTCCCTCTCCCGACGGGAGAGGTTGGCAGGGCCAACCTCTGCGAGGTGGAATATGACTCCCCCTCATCCCCCGCCCCTTCTCCACCAGGGAGAAGGGGAACTTCAACCTCTCTCCCTCCGGGAGAGGGGTCGGTGTGAGGGAAATCGTAGCGGCGGACACCAACGATCAGCGTTTGATGAAGCGTTCGAGGCGAGCCACACCTTCCGCCAGCACCGGAATCGGTTTCGGATACGAGAAGCGCACGTGTTCGGCGGCGCGGTGCGTGCCGAAATCGATGCCCGGCGCGATCGCGACACCGGCATGCTCCAGCACGTCCATGCAGAACCCGTAGCTGTCCTGCGTGAGCTTCGAGCAGTTCGCGTAAATGTAGAACGCGCCCTCGGGCTCCACCGGGATGTCGAAACCGATCTCCCGCAACCGTGGCAGCAGGAAGTCGCGCTGCGCGCGATACGCCTCGTGGCGCTGCTCGTGGAATGCCACGGCTTCCGGCGTCAATGCCGCGAGCGCTGCATGCTGGGCCAGCTCCGACGAGGAGATGAACAGATTCTGCGCGAGCTTCTCGACGTCGTGCATGCAGTCCTCGGGCGCCACCAGCCAGCCCAGGCGCCAGCCGGTCATACCGAAGTACTTCGAGAAGCTGTTGATGATGAAGACGTCGTCCGCGAACTCCAGCGCCGTCCGGTCGGGGCGGCCGTAGGTGAGACCGTGATAGATCTCGTCGACGACCAGCACGCCGCCACGCGCGCGTACCACCTCGTGGATCGCGCGCATCTCATCGAAATCGATCAAGGTACCGGTCGGATTCGATGGTGTGGCCAGCATCACCACGCGGGTGCGCGGCGACCAGTGGCGCTCGACCAGATCGGCGGTGAGCTGATAGCCGCTATCGGCACCTACCGGGATGCACACCGCGCGTCCGTTCACCGTGCGCACGAAATGGCGATTCGCCGGATAGCTCGGATCGGCCATCAGCACCTCGTCGCCCGGATCCACCAGCACGCCCATGGCGACCAGCAGCGCTCCTGACGAACCCGGCATCACGGCGATGCGCGAGGTCGGTACCGCCACCCCATAACGGCTCTGATACCAGCCGGCCAGGGCGCGGCGCAACTCGGGGATGCCGAGCCCCCCCGTGTATCGCACCAGGCCCGCGCGGATGGCGCGAATGCCAGCTTCGGCAATGGGATCGGCAATCGGCCCGTCGGGCTCGCCGATGGCCATGTTGACGATGCTGCGGCCCGCGGCTTCGAGTTCCTTCGCGCGCGTGACGACGGCAACGACGTGGAACGTATCGATGTCGGCCATGCGGGCCGACACGCGGCGCTGGAGGCGCTCGGGGTGGTTCATAACCCACGACACTAGGGCAACGAGTCGGTGTTTTCAAGGACAATAGCGGTCTTTGAGGAGGTGTTGCATGCACATTGCCATCATCGGGGCCGGCGGCGTCGGCGGATATTTCGGGGCACGGTTCGCGCACGAGGGCGAGAAGGTGACTTTCATCGCGCGCGGCGCGCATCTGGCGGCCATGCGCGAGCACGGCCTGCGGGTGCGCTCGGCCAACGGCGACGTGAGCGTCAACCCGGTCGAGGCAACCGACGATGCCGGCACCGTCGGCATCGTCGACCTCGTCATGATCGCGGTGAAGCTCTGGTCCACCCACGACGCCATCGAGACCGCGCGCTCCATGATGGGGCCGGACTCGACGGTGGTCTCGTTCCAGAACGGCATCGAGGCGGAGGATGCGCTGATCGCGGCGTTCGGCCGCGAGCGCGTGCTGGGCGGTGTTGCGAACATCGCGGCGCTCATCGAAACGCCCGGCCTGATCCGGCACAACGGCACCATGGCCATGCTGCAGTTCGGCGAACTGGACGGCACGCGCTCACCGCGCGTCCAGACCCTGCTCGACATCTGCAAGCGCGCCGGCATCGACGCGAAGGTGCCGGACGACATCAACAAGGCGATCTGGGAAAAGTACGTCTTCCTCGCGTCGCTCTCGGCCATGACGGCGCTCACCCGCCTGCCGCTCGGGCCGCTGCGGGAAGACTCCGACACGCGCGCCCTCTTCCAGCAACTCGCGGAGGAAGTGGTCGCGGTCGGGCGCGCCAAGGGCATTCCGCTCGCGGACACCACCGCCGAAGCGATGATGGGCCGACTCGACGGGCTGCCCGGCGACATGGTGGCCTCGATGCTGGGCGACCTGAAACGCGGCAACCGGCTCGAGTTGCCTTGGCTCTCGGGCGGTGTGGTGCAAGCGGGCCGCAAGGTGGGCGTGCCGACGCCGGCCCATCAGTTCGTGTACACGGCGCTCAAGCTGCACGCGCCCGGGCGCCATCCGATGGCATGACCGATGTCGAACGGGTCGCGTGCACCCGGGTGGGCCGTTCCGCTGGCACTGCTTCCGCTGGTGGCGCAAAGCCTGTTCGACGGGTTCTACAAGGGTCCGCTGCACCGCTGGTCGGAGACCGCCTTCTGGTTGGTCGACGTCACCAAGTTCGTGCTGCTGCCGGTGATCGTGCTCTGGGCGCTGGCACGGTTCGGCGGCGTGCGGCCCAGGGACTACGGCTTCCGGTGGCCGCGCACCGAACCCGAGCGCGAGCGGTTCATCGGCAGCATGCTGCTGGCGGGGCTCGTTCTGGTGCCGCTCTACTTCGTCGCCGAGGAGCTGATCTGGCGCCTGTGGCCTGCTGCGAGACCGTCCTTCACGTACGGCAGCGCGCTACCCGGCGCGTGGCCGGCGCGCTGGCTCGTCGTGGCCTACTACTCGGTGACCGCCGGGCTCGTCGAGGAAGTCGTGTTTCGCGGTCTGCCATGGACCTGGGCAGCCCCGTTCGTCGACACCGCGGCGAAGCGCTGGGCGTGGATCGGCATCACGTCGGTCACCTTCGGACTGGTCCATTGGGAGAACGGCTGGCCCGACGTGCTGACCGCGACCCTGTTCGGCATCGCCGCCGCCGCACTCTACCTGCGGCTGCGCAATCTCTGGCCGCTGGTCGCGGCCCATGTCCTGACCGACCTCATCGCATTCGCCTGACCATCCGCAACCTCGAACAACAACGGAGGAAGATCCATGCAACCCGCACTCACGATCCGCAACCTGCGCGTCCGCCCGGTTTCGGTACCGGTACGCATCCAGCCCGTCGCCGCGACGGGCGCGATCCCGACCATGCCGCTGGTGCTGATCGATCTCGAAACCGATCAGGGCATCACGGGACGCGCGTACCTGTTCGCCGTCACCCCGCTCGCACAAAAGCCGGTGGTCGAGGCGCTCAATGGACTCGCCGGACTGATCAAGGGCGATGCGGTGGCGCCTTTCGAGATCGACGCGAAGCTCAAGAAGCGCCTCACGCTGCTCGACACACCCGGCGTCTTCGGTCTCGCGCTCGCCGGCATCGACATGGCAGCGTGGGATGCCGCTGCGCAAGCGCGTGGCGTGCCGCTGGTCACGCTGCTGGGCGGTCAGCCCCGACCCGTGAAGGCGTACAACAGTTGCGGCCTGTGGGTGGGCGACGTGGCGAAACTGCCGGATCAGGCCGCGCAGCTGCTGGCGGAAGGGAACTTCAATGCAGTGAAGCTGCGCCTCGGGCGCGACGACTTCTCGCAGGACCTCGCCGCCGTGCGTGCGGTGAAAGCGCGCATCGGCGACAGCGTGACTCTCATGTGCGATTTCAATCAGCGGCTCACCTATAACGAGGCCATCCGCCGCGGGCGGGCGCTGGACGATGAAGGGTTGTACTGGATCGAGGAACCCGTGCGCCACGACGACTACGCCGGTGCCGCGAAGATCGCCGCGCAGGTGAAGACCCCGATCCAGATCGGCGAGAACCTGCTCACCAGTTTCGAGTTGCTGCAGGCGCTCGAAGCCCGTGCGATGGATTTCGTGATGCCCGACGTCCAGCGCATCGGTGGGGTCACCGGCTGGTTGCGCGCCGCTGCGCTCGCGCACGCCTACGGCATGGAGATGTCGAGTCACCTGTTTCCCGAGGTGAGCTCGCATCTGCTCGCCGTGACACCGACCTGCCACTACCTCGAATACGTCGATTGGGCGGCACCGATTCTCGAAGAGCCCGCGGTGGTGCGCGATGGCCATCTGGGAATTGCCGACAAGCCGGGCACCGGCATCGCGTGGAACGAGGCCGCCGTGGCGAAGTTCATGGTCCAGTAACCATCGAGCGCAGGCGTTCCGGCAGCGCAGCACGACCGCCTGCGCACACCGCGGGACAGCCCGCAGGCCCCGCGCCGCGTGGCGCCGCGCCTTGTGCGCCGCACCACGCGATATGTTTTGACGATTGGTTTTGCCGGGGATTAGCATCGTCGACACAACAAGTCCGCGTCGCGCACACGATGCAGCAGACCGGCCCGGGAGATTTTCCTTGCGAGGCGCGCCTTTCATTGCACCTCAAGTCGGAAGCGGTACCCGAGGAACAAGAACAGAGAGGCCCATCGAAAGTCGGGTGATGGCCTCCAGGAGGAGACTGAAGATGAGATTCCCCGCATTGGTAGCCGGCTTGATGTTGGCCTGTGCTGCCGTGTCCACGTGGGCCGAGGACAAGAAGGACGAACGCGCCGGCACGTGCAGTGACGCGAAATCGCAGATGGAGTACTTCTGCGACGAGAAGAACGCCGCCAGCGACAGCATGGTGGCCATCGGCACGGCCTGCACCAACGCGAAGAAGAACGTGGCTGCGGCCTGCGAGGGCAAGGTCGAGGCTGACCAGGTCTACAAGTTCGACGACAAGAAGTAGGTCCGTAGCACGGCGGCGAACGCCGTGGCTGTGGGCTGACGAAGTTCAGTCGTCTTCCGGCAGCGACGTGAAGCCTCCGCAATTCCCGTGAAACGCGAGTTCCTCGCGTGACCCAGCAACCGTCCCAAGGAGAGTCAGCAATGCAACGACACATCGGCGTGCACATGAGCGACGAGGAGATGCGGCTGGTGGCCCCGGCCGAATCCGACGCGTTCCACTCGCCCGTTCCGACCCAGGTGGTCTCGAACGGGGAGTACAACCCGCTGCCCCAGACCGAGCAGCAGCGGCAGGTGGAGGGGCTGATCAAGGAGATGGCCGACGTGCAGGCCAAGCGCCACGGCATGGACCG
>LNFM01005329.1_pt1 | contig 36076 bp, 31 predicted proteins | sample 596031 | NCBI WGS metagenome assembly LNFM01 (sample SAMN04254537, study PRJNA301005) | activated carbon metagenome | isolation source: dual media filters at the Ann Arbor, Michigan drinking water treatment plant | place: USA: Ann Arbor | reverse complement strand
CTTGAAAATTACTCATAAAAACGGAATTGAAGTGAACTTCACTTCTATTCTCATGAGCGTTTAAAGTCTTGCGACTTGGACTCTTTCGAGTCCGGTTCGCAATCGCCTTCAAACGCCCACGCTTATCGGCTGTGTATTTTTAATGATCCGTCAGATTCAGCGGCTTTCACCACCTTCGTCTGCTTGCTTAGCTGCGATCAGCTGAGCCTCGTAGTATACATCAGTTTTTGCAGACCTGTCAAAAAATTTGAATTTTTCTTCAGGCTTTTCACGCTGCTTTCACTGCGTTTCCGTTGTCTGCTTTGGCCTCCCGGTGGGTGGCTGCTGTGTTCAGCGGAGCCTTGCAGTATATGCCAGATTTCGAGCGCTCGTCAAACCTGCTGAAAAAAGTTTCCCGTGTGCTGCTGCGGCTCGCAGGGTTCCTCTGGGATGTGAATGCGCTGTGGGGGAGTGTGTGTGCGCATCCCTCTCAAGGCACTGTTTCCATATTGGTGAGCTACACACCGCCCAAGGGACGGCAGGGATAATCGCGGCTCTTTTGTCTCGGGCTTTGCATGGCACTCATCACTCTTCAAAACGCACAGTTGGCCTATGGCCATGTGGCGCTCCTTGATCACACCGACTTTGCGCTGGAGACCCAGGAGCGGGTCGGCCTGATCGGGCGCAATGGGACCGGCAAGTCGTCCCTGCTCAAGATACTGGCGTCTCTGGAGAAGCCAGACGATGGGACCTTGCAGGTGCAAACGGGCCTGCGGATCGCGTACGTGCCTCAGGAACCGATTCTCGATCTGCACTCCACTGTGTTTGAGGCGGCCAGCCTGGGCCTGGCCGATGCTCGCGCTGCTCGCGATCTGTATTTGAGCGGCGCCGACGGTCTTGATCTTGATACGCTGCAGAACCGCATTGAGGCGCTGGACGCATGGAACTGGGAACAGCGGGTGGAAGAAACGCTGCATCGCCTGCACCTGGAAGGCGATGTGAAGGTGGGTGAACTCTCAGGCGGCAACAAAAAGCGTGTGGCACTGGCCCAGGCATTGGTGAGCCGGCCCGACGTGTTGCTTCTGGACGAGCCGACCAACCACCTGGATCTGGACAGCATCACCTGGCTGGAAGACCTGATGCTGGAATACATGGGCAGCTTGGTGACGATCAGCCACGACCGGGCGTTTCTGGACCGAGTGGCCACGCGCATGGTTGAGCTGGACCGCGGGCGGCTGCTGAGCTATCCGGGCAACTTTGCCCAATACCAGCTGTTGAAGGAAGAACAGATGGCGCAGGAGGCGGTGATCAGTGCGCGCGCCGACAAGCTGCTGGCCCAGGAGGAGGTGTGGATTCGCAAGGGCGTAGAAGCTCGGCGCACCCGTGCGCAAGGGCGGATCACGCGGCTGGAGCGTTTGCGTGAACAACGCGCGCAGCGCCGCGACGCGCTGGGCAGCGTGAAACTGGACGTGGCCAGCGGCAGCGCCAGCGGCAAGATCGTGGCCGAGCTCGACAAGGTGACGCAATCGTTCCAGACCGTTGACGGTGGCTTGCGCACGGTCATCCGCGATTTCTCCGCCACCATCCTGCGCGGCGACAAGATCGGCTTGATCGGCCCCAACGGAGCAGGCAAGACCACGCTGCTCAAGATCATTCTGGGTGAACTCGTGCCCACCAGTGGTTCGGTGCGTCAGGGCAGCAAGGTCAGCGTGGCCTACTTTGACCAGATGCGCGACCAGCTGGACCTTGACGCCACATTGGAAGACTTCATCAGTCCGGGCAGCGAATGGATCGAAATCGGGAACAAGCGCACGCACGTGAAGAGCTACCTGAGCGATTTCCTGTTTTCGCCCGCTCGTGCCAACGCGCCGGTGCGCACGCTCTCCGGTGGCGAGCGCAACCGCCTGCTGTTGGCTCGCCTGTTTGCGCGCCCGGCCAACGTGCTGGTGCTGGACGAACCGACCAACGATCTGGACATCGACACGCTGGAGCTGCTCGAAGACTTGCTTCAACAATATGAAGGCACGGTATTCCTGGTGAGCCACGACCGGCGTTTCCTGGACAACGTGGTGACGAGCACGCTGGTGTTTGAGGGCGAGGGCCGCTGGAGAGAGTACGTGGGCGACGTGCAGGACTGGATGACACAGTCGGCCCGATCGGAAGCCTTGCTGCGCGGGCGCGATGCGCAAAACGCCGCAACGGTGACCAAAGCGTCTGCGGCACCAGCGCCGGCTGCATCCGTGTCCAACAACAAGAAGAAGCTCAGCTACAAGGAGCAGCGGGAATTCGACGGCCTGCCGGCGCGCATTGCAGCCCTGGAGGCAGAGCAGGCCAGCGTCGACAACGAGCTGGGCGGTGGTCAACTTTTCAACACCGACCCGGCCCGAGCGGCTCAACTTGGTGCGCGCCATGCCGATATCGAGGCTGAATGGCTTCGTGCAATGGAGCGCTGGGAGGTGCTTGGCGGAAGCTGACGCGCTGGTCAGCCTGAGCCGAAGCTGCCAACACCTCACACAATGGCCCATGACACCTGACCGCCCGGCTCTGGATCTGCAGCGAACGCTCAACGAGCTTGCGCAGGAGAAGGCGCGCACCTTGCAACTGTTGTCCGAGGTGGAGCGGCAGAACCGCGAACTTGACCGGCTGCGCAGTTCGGTGCACCGCGAAGCCCACAGCCGCCTGCTGGCCGAAGAGGCGCTGGACGAAACCCGTGACCGGCTGCAGATGGCGGTGGATGCCGCCGGTTTGGCCTTGTGGGACTGGCAGTTGCCCTCTTCCCAGATGTTCCTCACGGCTCGCTGGGGTGAATTGATCGGCGACATCGGCAGGGACGCGTACTGGTCGATCGAAGACCTGACGTCGCGGTTGCACCCCGACGACGCGCCGCTGCTGCGGACCGCCATGAAGACGTTGCTCGACGGCCGCGAACAACGCGCTGTGGTGCAACACCGAGTACGCACAACCACCGGCTGGATGTGGGTCGAGATCCACGGAATGGTGGCCGAGCACGACCCCAAGGGAAAACCGCTGCGGCTCATGGGCACGCTGGCCGACATCGGCGAGCGCAAACGCATTGAACAGGACGGCGCACAGGCCAGGGAGCTGGCAGAAAAGGCCAGCAGGGCCAAGAGCGAGTTTCTGGCCAACATCAGCCACGAGGTGCGCACGCCGCTCAATGCGCTGATGGGGCTCACGCGCATGCTCATGGATTCGCCGCTGAACGCCGAACAGGCCAGCTGGCTCTCGCTCATGGACAGCTCGGCACACTCGCTGCTGGCCTTGCTCAACGACATCCTCGATCTGTCTCGCATCGAAGCGGGCAAGCTGGACATCGAACACACGCGCTTCGATCTTCACCGCGCGCTGCAGGACGCAACCGGTCCCTACGCCGAACAGGCGCGGGCCAAACCGCTGAACTTCCAGCTGACGCTGCACCCGGACCTGCCGCAGTGGGTGATGGGAGACCCCGGACGTCTGGGGCAGGTGGTGGGCAACCTGCTGTCCAACGCGATCAAGTTCACGCCTCGCCACGGTCGCATCGAGGTGATGGTGTCCCATCCGAAACCGGCAGGCCAGGGGCAGCATCAACTGCATCTCAAGGTGCAGGACAGCGGCGTGGGCATCGGGCGCAAACAGCAGGCAACGATCTTTGAAGCCTTCACCCAGGCCGATGCGTCCACCGCTCGCCGCTACGGTGGCAGCGGTCTGGGTCTCGCCATTTGCGCGCGTCTGGCAGGTCTCATGGGTGGCACCATCGACTTGCAGAGCGAACTGGGTCAGGGCAGCACCTTCACGCTGACGCTGCCGCTCCAGGAAGCACCGGTGGACAACACCGGGCCCTTGAGCGCGCCGATGGAACTGCTGGAGATCGCAGATGCCGGACCGCGCTACGCCGGCATGGTTGTGTTGCTCGCCGAAGACCACCCGGTGAACGAAATGATGTTGCGCCAGCTGCTGCTGCGCCTGGGCTGCATCGTGCGCGTGGCGCGCGGCGGCGCACAGGCTGTGGCGCAATGGGAGCAAGGCGGTATCGACCTGGTGCTCATGGATGTGCAAATGCCCGGCATGAGCGGACTGCAGGCCACGCAAACGATCCGCGAGGCGGAGTCCAGGCGACGGCTGAAGCGCACACCGATCATTGCGGTCACAGCCAATGCCATGCCGGGCGATCGCGAAAACTGCCTTTCCGCAGGCATGGACGGCTACACGCCCAAGCCGGTGAGCCCGCAGGCCCTCATGCGCGAAGTCGATCGCGTGCTGGAGTCGATGGCCACGGGACCTTCTCGCACCGCACCCACCGATGCGCCATCGTCCCTCGGTGCCGAGCGGGCACAAGTCCAACCGGTCGCTTCACCAGAGGCCCTGGATGTGGAGAAACTGCGCCGGCGTCTCGATGGCGACGAAGAGACCTTGCAGCAGCTGGCCATGGCCATGCGCAGCGATCTGGTGTCCCGCCTGGAAGACATGGAGCACGCCCTGACGATCCGCGACGCTTCGGCCGCGGTGGCGCACGCGCACGGCCTCAAGGGCTCGCTGGGCAGCATGACCGCCGAGCGCGGTGCCCGCCTGGCCAAGGGGCTGGAGCTGGCGGCGCGCGCGGGCGACTGGAGCCTGTTCGGCCGGGCCTTGCCGCTCATGCGGGCCGAAGCCAGAAAGATCGACCGCATCCTCGCGCGCATCCTCAATGCCGAGGGCGCAGACCTCTTCGGCAGCACCGACCCACCCGCCACCACCTACTGAGCGGTGGTGCGTTCGCCCCGGGTGAGCCGGGTGAACACGCGCCAGAAGGTCGCGTCCTGCGTGGTGGCGAAATTGATGCGCATGAGCGTGCTGGGCGCGCGCGCGGCGTGGAACAAGGCACCGGGCGCGATCAGGTATCCCTCGTCCAGCATGCGCTGCGCCAGGGCGTCGGTGTCAACGCCGGTATCGACCCAGCCAAACAGGCCCACCGGCTCGGCCGCAAACGTGCACCCTGCCGCCAAGGCCAACTTCACGCTGCGCGCACGCGCAGCATCGAGCCGGGTGCGGATGCGCTCGGCGTGCCGGCGCAACTGGCCCTGCTCGATACAGAGCGCCAGCGCCTTTTCAAGCAACGCGGGTGTTGTCAACGTGCTCAGCAGCTTGGTGTCGAGCAGCGGCTCCACCAGCGCGGGCGGCGCGGCGAGATAACCGATGCGCCAGTTGGGCGCGAGGATCTTGGCAAACCCACTCACGTAGATCGTGCGCTGCAGCCCATCCAGGGCGCTCAGGCGCGTGGCGTGCTCGGGCGCGATGTGGCTGTAGGTGTCGTCCTCGACAATGTGGAAGTTGTGCTGGTTGGCCAGCTGCAGCAGGCGGTGCGCGCCGCCCGGCGAGAGGCAGTAACCGGTGGGGTTGTGGAACACGCTCACGCTCACGTAGAGCTTGGGCTTGTGCACCTCGCAGTACTTCGCCATCACGTCCAGGTCGGGCCCATCAGTGCGCCGGGGCACCGGCAGGATGCGCATGCCGAGTGCGGCCAGGCGCGCGAACTCCACCGCCCAGCCCGGCTCCTCCACCATCACCGGATCGCCTGCGCGCAGCAACGTGCGGCTCACGATGTCCAGCGCGTGGGTGGCACCCACGGTGGTGATGATGTGGTCGGGTTCTGTGTGGATGCTCAGCGTGCCGAGCTTTTGCGCCAGCACCCGGCGCAGGCCGCTGTCGCCCAGCGGCTCGCCGTACTGGAGCGAAAAATCCTGCAGCGCGCGCGTGCTGGTGACCTTGCGCACCGCCGCCGGCATGAAGGTGGACTCCAGCCAGTCCGGCGGGAACACGCCCATGCCGGGATGCGGCTTGTTGCTGACCTTGTGAAACATGCCGCGGATGAGCGCGGTGGCATTGATGGGCGAAACACCGACCCGCGCCGCCTTGGTCTCGGAGGCTCCACCATCGCTGCGCACTGTGGGCATCTCGCGCACGAAAAAGCCCCGGTTCTTGCGTGCGTGCACCAGGCCTTGAGCGAGCAACTGGTCGTACGCCGCGACCACGGTGGCCGTGCTCACGCCGTGCTGCTCGGCACACTGGCGCACCGAGGGCAGGCGCGCACCGGGCGCCAGCAAACGGCTGCGGATGCGGTCGGCGAATCGCACGGCAAGCTGTTCGGTCAGGGACTGCGCGGAGGTCTTCATCAGCATGGCGGGGCATCCTTGGGGGCGGGTCTGTACTGCCGGGGCGACCAATACAGCTCTCCAACTGCGCTGGCCAACTGTATTGGTGGTGTATTGGCGTGAAGATTACATTGAACTTCCCGCACCGACAAGCTGCACGCCCCTTTCACATGAGCGCCACCGAGTTGACCACCCTGCTCCTGTTCTGCACAGCGATGAGTTTTTCGCCTGGGCCGAACACCATGCTGTCCACCGCACTCGCGGCCAACCTGGGCTTGCGACGAGCGCTGCGCTTTTGCTTCGCTGTGCCCACCGGCTGGACGCTGCTGATGCTCGCCTGCGGACTCGGGCTGGGTACGCTGGTGGTGGGCGTGCCCGCGTTGCGTTGGGGTGTGAAATTGCTGGGCGTGGCCTACATGCTGTGGCTGGCCTGGAAGCTGGCCGGTGCGGCCAAGCTGTCCGACGTGGACGCGTCGCGTCTCAACGTCACCTTCCTGCAAGGCGTTGGCCTGCAGTTTCTCAACATCAAGGCCTGGATGCTGGCGCTCACGCTCACCGCGGGCTGGGTGGTCAACGCCAGTGGGCAGCCTGCCACCAACCCGGGTGAGCGGCTGGTCATCATTTGCGGGGTGATGGTGTTCTTTGCCTTCATCAGCAACTTCACCTACGCCGTGGCCGGTTCGCTGCTGCGCGAGTGGCTCACGCAAGGGAGGCGGTTGGTCTGGTTCAACCGTGCAATGGCATTGGTGCTGGTGGGCACCGCAGTGTGGATGCTCACTGTATGAGCTCACGCACCCTGCCCGCGCCACGCTGGCGCGACCTCCCCGCCAACCGGGGCCTGCTGCTTGGCCTGCTGGGCGTGACCATCTTCGCGCTCACGCTGCCCATGACGCGGCTGGCCGTGGGCACGGTGGACGCGCCGCAGATGTCGGGCGTTTTCGTGGCGCTCGGGCGGGCGGTGGTGGCCGCGCTGCTGTCGGCCGCGTTCCTCGTCGCCACGCGCGCACCTTGGCCCCGGCGCGAAGACCTGCTGCCTCTGGTCATCACCGCGGGTGGGGTGGTGTTCGGCTTTCCGCTGTTCACCTCGGTGGCCATGCGATACGTGGAAGCGGTGCACGCCAGCGTGATCGTGGGCGTGCTGCCGCTGGCCACGGCGGCAGTGGGCGCGTTGCTGCACCGCCAGCGCCCGTCTGCAGGTTTCTGGCTCTGCGCGGCCCTGGGCAGTGCGTTGGTGGTGGGCTTTGCGGTGCTGCGCTCGGGCAGCGCGGGCCTGTCCATCCACCCGGCCGACGCGCTGCTGCTCGCAGCCATGCTGTGCGCCGCCGTGGGCTATGGCTATGGTGCGCGGCTGTCGCAACACATGCGCGCCGAACACGTGATCTGCTGGGCGCTGGTGATCGCTCTGCCACTCACCTTGCCCATCGCCGCTTACACCCGTCCGCAGGCGGCGCTCCAGGCCTCTGCCTGGTGGGGCTTTGCCTACACCGCCGTGTTTTCCATGTGGCTCGGCTTCTTTGCCTGGTACCGGGGTCTGGCCCTGGGTGGCACGGTGCGCGTGAGCCAGGTGCAGCTGGTGCAACCCTTCCTCGGCATGCTGTTTGCCGTGCCGCTGCTCGGTGAACGGCTGGACGCGCTCACGCTCGGCTTTGCGGCGGCCGTGATCGCCACCGTCTTCATCGGCAAGAAGATGCCGGTACACGCCACCACAAGCCGAACGGATTTGAACGGAATCGACCGGAGAGAACCATGAAGCCCAACGACCTGCCAACCCCCATCCACGCAGCCACCCCCTGGACGCTCGCGCGCCGAGCCGAGCGCATGAATCCCTCGGTGATCCGTGAAATCCTCAAGATCACCGAGAAGCCCGGCATCATCAGTTTTGCCGGCGGTCTGCCCTCGCCGAAAACCTTCCCGGTGAGCGCTTTCGCCGAGGCCTGCGCCAAGGTGCTGCGCGAAGATGGCCATGCCGCGCTGCAGTACGCCGCGAGCGAAGGGTATGCACCACTGCGCGAGGCCGTGGCTGCGCAACTGCCCTGGGCGGTGGACCCGGCGCAGGTGCTCATCACCACGGGCAGCCAGCAGGGCCTGGACCTGGTGGCCAAGGTGTTGATCGACACCGACAGCCGCGTGCTGGTGGAAACGCCCACCTACCTCGGCGCGCTGCAGGCCTTCGCACCGATGGAGCCGCAGATTGAAGCTGTGGCCAGCGACGCCGAAGGCATTGATGTGGACGACCTTGAGCGCCGCGCAGGCAGCGGCGGGAACCGCGCGCGTTTCCTCTACGTGCTGCCCAACTTCCAGAACCCCACCGGGCGCAGCATGAGCGAGGCGCGCCGCGCCGCGCTGGTGGATCGCGCCGCCGCGCTTGGCCTGCCGATCGTGGAAGACAACCCCTATGGCGATCTCTGGTTCGACACGCCGCCCCCGCTGCCGCTCGCTGCGCGCAAACCCGAGGGCTGCATCTACCTCGGCTCGTTTTCCAAGGTGCTCGCGCCGGGCCTGCGGCTGGGCTTCATCGTCGCGCCCCGGGGGGTCTACCCCAAGCTGCTGCAGGCCAAGCAGGCGGCCGATCTGCACAGCCCCGGCTTCAACCAGCGCATGGTGTCCGAGGTGATCAAGGACGGGTTCCTGGACCGCCATGTGCCCACCATCCGCGCGCTCTACAAGAGCCAGTGCCACGCGATGCTGGAGAGCCTCACGGACAAGATGGCCGGGCTGGGCGTGCAGTGGAATTCGCCCGACGGTGGCATGTTCCTGTGGCTGCGCCTGCCCGAAGGCATGAGCGCCGTCGACCTGCTGCCGCGTGCGGTGGACAAGGGAGTGGCCTTCGTGCCTGGTGCCGCGTTCTACGCGAGCGAGCCCGACCCGCGCACGTTGCGCCTGAGCTTCGTGACCGCCAGCGTGGAACAGATCCGCATCGGTGTGGCCGCGCTGGCGCAGGCCATCCGCGAGCAGCAGCAGGCCTGACACCATGCTGCACCTCTGGGGCCGGCTGAGTTCGATCAATGTGCGCAAGGTGGTGCTGTGCGCGCAGGTGCTCGGCATCGACCTGCCGCGCACCGACGCAGGCCTGGCCTTCGGCGTGGTGGATACGCCCGGGTACCGCGCGACGAACCCCAACGGCCTGGTGCCGCTGCTGCGCGACGGTGACTTCACGCTGTGGGAGTCCAACACCATCGTGAGATACCTCTGTGCACGCGAAGGCAAGTTGTACCCGGCAAATCTGCAGCAACGCTTCAACGCCGAACGCTGGATGGACTGGCAGCAGACCACCCTCAACCCTGCGGGCAGTCCAGGCTTCAAGCAGTGGATACGCGTGGCACCTTCGCAACGGGACGCCCAAGTGATCGCGCAATCGGTGGCGGCCACCGAGCCCCTGTTCGCGATGCTCGACGAACACCTCTCGCGCCAGGCCTTCCTGGCCGGCGACGCACCCACCATGGCCGACATACCCATCGCCTGCGAGGTGCACCGCTGGTGGGGCCTGCCGCAGCCACGCCCGGTCTGGCCGCACCTCGAACGCTGGTACGCCGGCTGGCTGGCCCTGCCCGCCAGCCGTGGTGTGCTCGACCTGCCCTTGTCCTGAACAGGAACTCCCCATGACCTCACGCGCATTTCAACAAGTCGACGTGTTCACCGACACGCCCTACCTCGGCAACCCGCTGGCCGTGGTGCTCGACGGTGGCGGCCTCACCACCGAAGCCATGCAGCGCTTCACCGACTGGACCAACCTCTCCGAATGCACCTTCGTGTTGCCGCCCACGAACGACGGACTGGCGAATGGAGCCGACTACCGCGTGCGCATCTTCTGCCCGGGGCGCGAACTGCCGTTTGCCGGCCACCCCACGCTGGGCACCTGCCACGCCTGGTTGCAAGCCGGTGGACAGCCGCGTGGTGAGCGCGTGGTGCAGGAATGCGGCGTGGGCCTCGTGCCCATCAAACGCGACGGCGCCAGGCTGGCCTTCGCAGCGCCACCCTTGCGCCGCAGCGGCCCACTGGACGAATCGGACGTGGAGCTGATCGCGCGCGGCCTGGGTGTGGCGCGCGACGACATCGTGGCGCACGCCTGGTGCGAAAACGGCCCGCCCTGGCGCGGCGTGATGCTGCGCTCCGCGGCTCAGCTGCTGGCCCTGAAGCCGAACGCCACCGTGCTGGCCGGGCTGGACATCGGCGTGGTCGCGCCACAACCCGCAGGCTCGGACACGGCGTTGGAAGTGCGTGCCTTCTTCCACACGCACGACACGCTGAGCGAAGACCCGGTGACCGGCAGCTTGAACGCCGCCGTGGCGCAGTGGCTCATGGGCGCGGGTCTGGCGCCCGACCGCTACGTGGCCGCGCAAGGCACTGCCATGGGCCGCGCCGGGCGCGTGCACATCGAACGTGATGCAAACGGCACCATCTGGGTCGGCGGCGCATCGGTCACCTGCATCAGTGGTCAGGTGGTGTTGTGACGCCGCGCATCGACCACCTGGTGGTGGCCGCGCGCACGCTCGCCGAAGGCGTGGCCTGGTGCGAAGCCACGCTGGGCGTCACCCCCGGCCCGGGCGGTGAACATCCCCTGTTCGGCACCCACAACCGGCTTCTCAAGCTCGACGACGGCAGCGACCGACCGCCGTACCTGGAAATCATCGCCATCAACCCACAGGCCACGCCCTCACGCGGCAACAGCTTCAAGCGCTGGTTCGATCTGGACGATGCGACGCTGCAAGCGCGCCTTGCACAGGACGGCCCCCAGCTGGTGCACTGGGTGGCCAGCGTGCCCGACATCGACGCGGCCATCGCAGCCCTGCAGGCCATCGGCATCCAGCGCGGCCCGGTGGTCAGCGCATCGCGCGAGACACCCGCCGGCCTGCTGCAGTGGCGCATCAGCGTGCGCGACGACGGGCAGCGCTTGTTCAACGGCGTGCTGCCCACGCTCATCCAGTGGGGCTCCATGCACCCGACCCAACACATGCCGGCCAGCGGCATCACCCTGCGCCAGCTGCGCCTGCGGCACGCCGGTGCAGCCGGTTTGCGCGCGGCGCTGCAGACGCTCGGTCTGGACGCCCTGAGCGTCATGGACGGCCACGAAGGACCTGCCAGTCTCTGCGCTGAACTCGACACCCCGGCCCGTGGCCGCCTCACCCTGCTTTCGCCCCCATGAACACCCACCTGCCCGGTCTTTCCGACATCGAAGCCGCCGCGCAAGTGGTCTACCAATCGTTCCAGGCCACACCGCAATACCGCTGGGCCACGCTGAGCGCGCGCCTGGGCACCGACTGTTGGGTCAAGCACGAGAACCACACACCGGTGGGTGCGTTCAAGATCCGGGGTGGCCTCACCTACTTTGACCAACTCTCGCAACGCGGGGAGCTGCCGCGCGAGGTGATGAGTGCCACGCGCGGCAACCACGGACAGAGCATCGCCTGGGCAGCGCGCCAGCACGGCGTGGCCTGCAGCATCGTGGTGCCGCGCGGCAACTCGCTGGAGAAAAACGCCGCCATGCGCGCCCTGGGTGCGACCTTGATCGAACACGGCGACGACTTCCAGGAGAGCCGCGAACACGCCATGGCGCTCGCCGCCGAGCGCGGCGCACACATGGTGCCCAGCTTTCACGCCGACCTGCTGCGCGGCGTGAGCACCGCCTGGTGGGAGTACTTTCGCGCGGTGCCGAAGATGGACGTGGTGTACGTGCCCGTGGGCCAGGGCTCGGGCGCATGTTCAGCAATTGCCGCCAAGCTGGCGCTGGACCACCCGGTGCGCATCGTGGGCGTGATCAGCGCGCACGCCACCACCTACGCCGACTCGATGGCCGCAGGCCATGTGGTGGCCTCCCCGGTGAGTACTGTGCTGGCCGACGGCATGGCGTGCCGCGTGGCCGACCAGGCCGCACTCGACGTGCTCTCACCCCACCTCGATCACCTCGTTCAGGTGAGCGACACCGAGGTGGCCGAGGCCATGCGCATGTTGTTTGCAGACACGCACAACGTGGCCGAAGGCGCAGGCGCGGCGAGTTTTGCGGCGGCGTGGCAGGAGCGCGCCGCGCTCAGAGGTCAGGTGGTGGGAACCACCTTGTGCGGTGGCAATGTCGACAGCGCAATGCTCGCCACCGTGCTGAACCGTTCAGACCGGTTCTGAACGAACCAGCCGTGCCACCACTTCGCAGAAGGCCTCGACCGCATCGGTCTTGAACACCACTTCGCGCACACCGGCTGCCTTGGCCTCGGCCTGCAGTTCGTCGGTGATGTAGCCCGAAGCCACAGCCACCGGCAGCAGGGGGTTGATCGCCAGCGCCGCCTTGGCCACCTCCAGCCCCGACATGCCGGGCATGTTGAAGTCGGTCAGCAGCAGCTGGAAGCCTTCAGGGTCGGCGCGCACCGCATCGATGGCCTGGGTCTGCGAGGTGAATGCGGTGACACGGTAACCCCGGCGCTCGAGCAGGCGGCGCACCAGAAACACCAGGGTGTCGTCGTCGTCCACGTAGAGGATGTGATGGGGAACCTGGGAGGAGTCGTCTGCCATGGCACAAAGGTTGGATGAACGGGTGTCGGGTGGAGGCAGTGACGGTTGGCAGCGCATTGTGCCGGGTTCGCTGGCGATCGGGAAAGGGGATTCCCCGTTGGCCACGGCGGGTATGTCGGGCGCAGCGGGAAAGTACAGGGTGAAGGTGGTGCCGCGGCCAGGCTCTGAATCGACCTCGATCGCACCGCCGTGCACCTGCACGACGCCCAGCACCACGGGCAGGCCCAGGCCCGTGCCCTGACCCACCGACTTGGTGGTGAAGAAGGGTTCAAAAATGCGGCTGCGCACGTCTGCGTCCATGCCCATGCCGTTGTCGCTGACGCGCAGTCTCACCACGCCGACGTCGAGCTGGGCACAGGTCTGGGCGAACTCGGAGGGCAACACCGCCGAGGTGTTGGGCAAGGTGTCGATCCGGCACTCAATGCGTCCCGGGCGCCCGTCCAGCGCGTGGATGGCGTTGGTGCACAGATTGACCACCACCTGCCCGAGCTGGGTGGCATCGGCTTCGATCGCCACGTTGTCGGGCTCACAGCACTGCACCAGCACCACGTGGGGCGGCAGCCCGGCACGCAGCAAGGCACACGACTCTGCAAGGATGGTGCACACACTCACCCGCGTGCGCTGCATCGGCTGCTGGCGGCTGAAGGCCAGGATCTGGCGCACCAGCTCACGTCCCCGGCGCGCGGCGGTGCTGATCTCGTGCAGACTCTCGCGCGATGCAGCGTGCTCGGGCAGGTCCTGGCGCGCCAGATCGGCGTTGCCCAGAATGGCCGCGAGGATGTTGTTGAAGTCGTGCGCCACACCGCCGGCCAGCGTGCCCAGCGCTTCCATCTTCTGCGACTGCGCGAGCTGCGCCTGCAGGTGCCTCTGCTGGGCCTGGGCGTTCTTGAGCGAGGTGATGTCGATGAAGGTCAGCACCACATGGCGCAGTCCGCCGTGCGGATTGTTCTCGGGGTAGGCGTTGCACAAGGCCCAGTGCACCCCCGCGCCCTCCCCCTGCGGCATGCCGATCACCACATTGAGCACCGGTTGCCCGGTGGCGAGCACACGCTCGAACGGTACCTCGTGGCGGCGCATGAGTTGCCCATCGTCGCGCAGCATCCGCCAACCTTGCACAGACGGCTCGGGCAATGCGCGGTTCGCGCCGCCCTCGCTCCAGCCCAGGAAGCGCCGGGCGGCGGTGTTGATGCTCGACAAGGTGTGGTCGGGCCGGAACACCATCACGCCGGCGCTGAGGTTGTCGATCAGGGCGCGCGAATCGGCTTCGCGCTGTTGCAAGCCCTGGCGCGCCTTGTCGCCATCGACGCGCAGCCGGTACGACACCAGGGCGCCATACAACACCACACGCAGCAGTTTGGTGAGCAGGAAGAAGAAGATGAACGTCGGTGTCACCTCGGCTTGCGACCAGCCACTGAACCGCAAGGCCAGGGCAAAGCCCACCACGCCCAGGAACTCGAAACCCGTGAGCCATTTGAGTGCCTGCATCTCGGGCACACGGCCTTGGGGATCGGCGCGGTGAATATCGACAAAGCACAACACGGCGATCGCGATCACCGAGCCCGTGAAGATGCTCTGCCGCACAGCCAGCACATCCTGCTCGACCAGAAAGTACAACGTTGTGCAGAAGAACGCCAGGCCGGCCGCCCCGATGGGCAACAGAGGCTGGCGCATGCCGGCGTAGCTGCGAAAACCCATCCAGGCACACAGTGCGCTGATCATCAGCGCGGTGTTGCCCACCGGAAACGTCAACGCATCGGGCAAGCCGCCACGCGACAACAACATGACCGATCCGAGGATGCTCAAGAGCGCGGACACCGACCACCAGCCCGGGCCTCCGATGGCAGGGTAACGCCGCATCTGGGCCCAGAAGGCCAGCGCGATCAAAACGTCAATGCCCAGCCGCAGGGCGAGCAGGGTCGGCAGGTCAAACAACATGGGAGGGGCGAAGGGCCAACATAGCCGTTTATTGAAGCACGGGGCTGTTCTTGCAGCCGACCGATAAGCACCCCAAACACCCCGGTGTTCAGACCATCTCGAAGGGCGAAAGGCAAGGCGGCAGACGCCTGCGCGACTGCGCCGGCGGAGCCCAGTCGCTGCCGGGACAAAGTGAGCACGGCACACGGACCCAGAATGCCGCCCATGGGAACGCTCTACCTTGTGCGCCACGGCCAGGCCTCGTTTGGTGCGGACGACTACGACCAACTCAGCGAGCTCGGCCAACGCCAGAGCCGCCGGCTCGGTGAGCACTGGGCCGAACGCGGCGTGGTGTTCGACGCCGTCATCACCGGCACGCTCAAGCGCCACGCCCAGACCTGGGCCGGCATCAGGGAGGGCGCCCGGCTCAGCCACGAGCCGCTGGCCTGGCCCGGCCTCAACGAGTACGACAGTGAGGCTGTGATCCGTGCGATTCACCCGCACCCGCTGGAGAAGCCACGTTCAGCGGCCGAAGCACCCGAGCTCTACCGCCACCACTTCCGCCTGCTGCGCGACGGCCTCACCCAGTGGATGGCGGGCACCGTGAGCCCACAGGGCATGCCGAGCTACACCGAATTCGTGCACGGCGTCACCAGCGCGCTCGACCATGTGCGGGCAAAGCACCACGGACAGAACGTGCTGCTGGTCTCCAGCGGCGGGCCGATTTCCACCGCCGTGGGTCAGGTGCTGGGCCTGAGCCCGGAGGCCACGATCGAACTGAACCTGCGCATTCGCAACAGCGCGGTGACCGAGTTCCAGTTCAACCCCAAGCGGCACACGCTGCTGACCTACAACACGCTGCCCCACCTGGACCACCCCGACTTCAAAAGCTGGCTGACCTACGCCTGAGATCAGGTCGGGTGCAGGCGCTGCGGCGGCACCGGGTGGTCGCTGGTGTTGTCCACGATGCGTGCCCAATCCGTGACCTGGAACTGCGACGAGTACGACCACGCCTTGTTCCAGTAGTTTTGCAGGAAGGCTTGTGTTTCAGACTGACCCTCGACGATGAAGCCGAACTCCTGCATGCCGAACGGGTTGAAGGGCATGGCGTAGGCGTTGTCGGAACCGAAATAGAAGCCCAGCTCGTCAACGATCATCACCTTGGCGTGGTTGGCCGGCTCCAGCGCATCGCCGGTGTTGTTGCGCCACAGCCAGCTTTGGGCGGCCGGATCATCGGGCTGCCGGTCATAGACCCGCGTCGGACCGATGTGCAGGTTCTTCGTCAGCAGATCAATGAGTTCGCTTCTGGGCATCTCGGGGCGCACATTGCGGATCGCCTGGGCAAAGTGCCGGGCAGTGGCCTCAATCCCGTCACCGCTGTAGGAGTCGCGGGTCTGGGTGGTGGCACCGGTGTCTGAAATGATGAGGCTCAGCTCTTTGCCGGCGAGGATGTGGTCGAGAAGCACCGGGAAGAACTGCAGGTCGTATTCCCCCAGGGGCGAACCCCCGAGCATCTGCTGCGACATGCGCACATGCCCGTCGGCCATCTGCACGGCCAGGATCCTGGCCAGCAGGCTGGCGTTGTCGGATGGCGCCAGCGGAAACAGCGGCTCCAGCTGGATGCCCGCACGGCCCACCGCCAACATGCGGGTGGCGCCCACCGGCAGCGCGGTGTTGTCAAACACCACCCGGGGTGAGGGTCCGATCGACCCTTGAAAACCCACCCGGCTCCAGAACAGCGGGGGTGTTTCATCGCGCGGTGCATCGGGGTCTGTCCACATACGGTTCCAGACGTTGTTGATGAAGGACTCCCCCACCTGGGCGGCGGGACCGGAGAACCGGAACGACACATCGCTCACGGGTGCGAACTGGGTGTAGTCGTCGGACCAATAGTTGTGTCCGCCCGAGATGGCCCGCTTTCCATCGACGATCAGGAGTTTGGCGTGGTTCCAGCTCGTGGCCCAGGTCTGCATGCCCGCCACGTGCACGCTGATGCGGCGCTCCACCGGGAGGCCCAGGCTGCGGATGAAATCGTCGATGGCGACCACCGGATCGAGCAACGGCTGGATGGGGAAATAGAACCCTGCCGTGATGCGCACACGAAGCTCGGGCGCCTGCGACCGCAGCAGGCCGTTGCGAATCGCCGTGAAAAACCGACCGCTGGGGAAGGGGTAGAGCACCGAGATGTCGACCGTGGCTGTCGCCGTGGCAATGAGATCTTCGATGGCAGTGGTCAGGTTGACGGCGGCGGGAACGTAGTCGAACACCGCCGGGTTGTGACCCCAGAGCTGGGGGGTGTCGAGCTGTTGCTCGATGAGGTTCCCGTCGGTGATGGCGTAGAACCGGCCCTCACCCTGGGTGCCCGCTGCGCACAGGGCCTGATAAATCGCGTCGATGGACAACATGGGTTTTCTCCTGGGAGGTGCCGCCTGAGCTGGGTCTGGCAGCGGTTAAAGAAGGGTGTGCCGGTGGGGCCGGCCACCTCAATCGATCAGGCCTGCTCCGTCATGAAACGGGTAAGGCCCGGCAAATTCGCCCGACGCCGCCAGGTGGGTCACCAAGCGCTCGCCGTCCCACGCGTGAACCCGGAATCCGGGTGGCTCCAGCATCCAGGCCGAGGGTGCGTTGGCGTCGAGATCGAGCGCGACCTGGTGCGCGGGCGCAGGCGAGGTCGAAGCGATCGTTCCGCCAAAGCGCACGTCGATCGCCCGGTGCAGGTGGCCGCAGATGACACGCTCCACGTTGGGGAAACGGGCCACCAGTGCCTCCAGCGCAGCGGCACCTTCCAGCAATCCAATCTGGTCCATGTGCCCGATGAGCGTGCGAAACGGCGGATGGTGCATGGCAATGACCACCGGCTCGCTGCTGCTGGCTTCCAGCCGGGTTTCCAGCCAGGCCAACCGGTCTTCGCACAGCGCGCCGTGGCTCTGACCAGGCACGCAGGTGTCGATCGCCAGCAGGCGCAGACCACCCACGTTCACGCTGTACTGGATGAAGCCCCCCTGGCCGAGGTAGGTATGGGTCGGGAAGCTGCGGCGCAACTGGTCGCGCTCGTCGTGGTTGCCCGGCATCAGGTACACCGGCATGCTCAGCGGCGCGAGCAGTTGTGCCAGATGCGCGTATTCCCCGGCACGTCCGAAGTCGCTGAGGTCGCCGGTGATCACGACCGCATCGGGGCGCTGGCGCAAACCCAGCACGGTCTGCACGGCGCGCTGGAGGTAGGGTGCCGTGTCGATGCGCCCATAAGCCAGACGCCCGGGCTCGCGGATATGCAGATCGGTCAGCTGCACGAGAAAGACCGGCTTCACGCGTTGGCCTCCTGGCAGGCCATGAGGTGCTGCGGCGCAATGCGGATACCGATCTTGTCGCCGGTCTGGAACCGCGTGTCGCGGATCACGTCGACCAGCAAGCCCGGTTGGTCGGCTGCGTGCAAGCGCAGTTGAACGCGGTCACCGAGAAAGATGCGTTGCTCAACCCGGGCTGTGCCCCAGCCTGGCTGCCCGGCTGCGCCGACCTCGATGTCTTCGGGACGCACCAGCAGGGTGGTGTGGTGGCGCCACTCCGGCGGGCAGGCCATGGCCGCACCCCCGAGTTCCACGATGCCCTGCTGGATGGAGCCGGGCGCCCGCTGCAGCCGGTTCACCCGCCCCAGGAACTCGGCCACGAAGGGATGGACGGGCGCGCGGTAGAGGTCTTCGCCACGACCGATCTGCACGATCACGCCAGCACGCATGACGGCGAGCCGGTCGGCGATGGCCATGGCCTCCTGCTGGTCGTGCGTGACGTGGATGGCGGTGATGTGCAGCCGGCGCAGCATCTCGGCCAACTCCTCGCGCAGCGACTCCTTGAGCTTGGCATCGAGCGCGGCCAAGGGTTCGTCAAGCAGCAGCACGCGCGGCCGCACGGCCACGGCGCGCGCCAGGGCCACACGCTGGCGCTGCCCGCCCGACAACTCACCGGGGCGCTTGTTCTCCAGACCGTTCAGCCGCGTGAGTTCCACCAGTTCGCCGACTGCGCGTTTTTCCTCACTGGCTGCAACACCGCGAATGCGCAGACCGTAGCCGATGTTGGCCGCCACACTCATCTGCGGAAACAGTGCATAGCTCTGAAACACCATGCCCACACCGCGCTGCTCCACCGGGCGGTAAGTCACGTCCTGGTCGCCAAAGCGGATGCGCCCGCCTTCGTCGAGCGTTTCCAACCCGGCGATCAAACGCAGCAGCGTGGTCTTGCCGCAACCCGACGGGCCGAGCAGCGCGAGCACCTCGCCAGGCTCCACCTGCAAGCTGGTGGGCTGCAGACCGCGCGTGCCGTCGGCATAGGTCTTGGAGCAGTTGTCCACAAAGACCGGGATACGTTCAAGTTTCATGGCGCTTCTGAATGAAGTGTGCGAGGGACTGAAGGCCCCACAGCACGGGAAGGATGACGACGAAGAAGACCAGCGTGTAGGCCGATCCGATCTCCAACCGCATGGAGGCGTAGCTGTCGGCCAGGCCCACCGGCAGCGTGCGGGTGAGCGGCGTGTGCAACATCCAGGTGAGGTTGAACTCGCCGACCGAGAGCGTGAACACCATCAGGCTGCCGGCCACGATGGCGGGAAACACCGCGGGCACCAGAACGCCCAGAAAGCGCTGGCGGAAGCTCGCACCGAGCGTGCGCGCGGCCTCCTCCAGCGCGAGCAGGTCGTGGCGCTGAAAGGCCGAGGCCACGGTGCGCACCATGAAGGGCAGCGTGAACACGATGTGGCCCACCAGGATGAAGGCAAAGCTTTGGCGAAAGGCCGTGATCTGACCATAGGCCAGGATCAGCGCCAGCGCGGTGGCCAGCCCCGGCACCGCCACCGGCAACGTCAGCAATTCCTCGAAGATGCGCGCGGCGCGCGAGCGGCTGCGCGCAAGCGCATAAGCGCAGGGCACGCCCAGCAGCACGGTGCCGACGACGCAGACCAAGGCCAGCGCCAGCGACCAGCCCACGGTGCCACCGTAGACCTCCCAGACCTCGACGAACCAGCGGGTGGTGAGCCCGCTTTTCAGGCCGACACTGTAGTTGTTCACGAGGCCCGCCATGACCGACAGCAGCATGGGTGCAATCATGAAGAAGCTCACGATCGCCGTGACCGCGAACAGGAAAGGCGCCTTGTTGTGTGTGTTGTGTCGCATGGGACTCCTCAACGAACCACCGGGCTGGCGCCCAGATGGCGTGCCACGAACAGAACCATCCAGGTGACGATGCCCAGCGCGATCGACAGCGACGCGGCGAGCGCGAAGTTGGCGTAGTTGGTGAACTCGTTGTAGATGGTGATGGGAATCACCTCGAACTTGCTGGCCAGCGTGAAGGCCGTGCCGAAGGCGCCCATGGAGGTCGCAAACAGAATCGCTCCGCAAGCCAGGGTGGTGGGGGCGAGTTCGGGCAACCACACATCGCGCACCACACGCAACCTCGACGCACCAAGCGAACGCGCCGCTTCTTCGAGCTGCAGGTTCATCGATTCCGCAGCCGCGGCGTAGGTGGCGATGGCCCGCGGCAGCGAGAAGTACAGGTAGGCCAGAAACAGACCGAGCAAGCCGTAGGCAAACGTGATGCGTTCGCCCGCCAGCGCGTCGGAGATGTCGGCCACCAGCCCCTGTCGGCCTCCGAGCAAGATCACGAAAAAGCCGATGATCACGCCGGGAAAAGACAGCGGCAGCGTCAGCAGCGACAGCAGCACCCGCTTGCCAGTGAACTCGCGGCGCGCAAGGTACACCCCCACCGCGCCCCCGAGCACCAGCGTGGCCAGCGTCACCCCCAGGGAGAGCAACACCGTGTTGACCATGCTCTGGAGGTAACGGCTGTCGGTCAGCACCGCAAGGTAGGTGGGCCAACCCTTCTGGGCTGGCAGCGCCAACAGGCTCAACACCGGCAGCAACCAGAACATCAGGAAGAAGGCGGCTGCTGGCGCTGCGCAGGCCAGCAGCACCCAGCGCTGGCGCGATGTCAACGCACTTCTTTCAGGTAACGATCGGAGAAGGCGCGCTGGGCAGCGGCCATGCGGTCGTAGTTCACCGTCCTGGCGCGCGCGTATTCGGTGGCGGGCAGGAACTGGGCCTCCACGTCCTTGGGCATCGCCACCGCGCGCACCGGCCGCAGATACGCCTTGGCCCAGATCGCCTGGCCCTCGTCCGACAGCACGAAGTCGAGCACCTTCTTGCCCTCTGCGGTGTGTGGCGCCTTGGCCACCAGGCTCATCACGTAGGGAACGACCACCGTGCCTTCGGTCGGGATGACAAAGGCGACGTTGGCCTTGTCCTTGTACTTGGCGCGGTAGGCGTTGAAGTCGTAGTCGAGCAGGATGCCGATCTCACCCGACAGCAGGCGCGCGTAAGACGTCTGCTTGGGCACGATGGGTTCGTTGGCCTGGAGCGCCTTGAAGTAGTCGATGGCGGGGTTGAAGTTGTCGAGCGTGCCGCCGCGCGCTTCGTTGATGGCCACCGCGCCCACGTAGCCGACAAACGCCGAGGCGGGATCCAGATAGCCGACCAGTCCTTTGTAGTCGGGCTTGAGCAGGTCCGCCCACGACCTGGGCACAGGCTTGCCCTTGAGTGCGTCGATGTTGACCATGAAACCCAGCGTGCCGGAATGGATGCTGAACCAGTGGCCCGCCGGGTCTTTGAGGCCATCGGGTATGTCTTTCCAGTTGGCGGGCTGGTAGGGCGCGACCACGCCGTCTTTTTGCGCCTGAATGGCAAAGGTGACCCCGAGGTAGGTCACGTCGGCCACCGGGCTGGCCTTCTCGGCCACCAGCTGCGCCAGGGCCTGACCGGAGTTCTTGTTGTCGGCCGGCACGGTGATGCCGGTCTTGGCCTTGATGGCACGCAGCTGCGTGCCCCAGTCGGCCCATTCGGTCGGGCAGTTGTAGCAAATGGCGGTTTGCGCCATGGCGACCGAGCCCGTGAAGGCAACGGCGAACAAACCGGCGCGGGTGATGCGCTGAAGGACAGATGGCATGAGAGCTCCTTGTATGAACAACAAAGACCTCATTCAATCAATTGAATATGACTAAATGATGTCTTTGGTGAACATTCAAGAGGTGTGCAGCGCTCCCATGCGAGGCGCCTGGCGAAGACCGGCTCTGGAAGCCTGTCAGGGCAGGGTCTGCTGGGACAGCGTGTCGGCGGGCAACTGATCGATTTCGCTCAACAGACGCGCCAGCGAACGCCCCGCCGCCTCGAGCACCGAGTGGCCTTTTTCGGCCGTGGCCGCCGCTGCGTTGCCCACCGCGCCATGGCCGTTGTAGTCCTGCATCTGCCAGCCCAGCTTGGCGCTTTTGCCATTGCCCAGGATGCTGAACCGACCGGCGCGGTCTTGTGACTTCGACGCGAAGTTGGCCGCGTGTTCCATGCGCACCCGTTCGGGTGCGATGGCCAGCATCAACGAGGTTTCGATCTCGCCACCGTGGATCCCGAAGCGGTGTTCCTCGGCGCTGAACATCGTGTTCAGGTCGCGGCCATCGGCGTCCAGCAGCGGCAAATGAAACCAGTTGACGCTGTAGACCAGCAGACCCAGGCGCGCGCGCAGGTCGCGGGCCACCACGTCCAGCAAGCCCACCTGCCCGCCGTGCGCGTTGAACAGCACCAGCTTCTTCACGCCGCTGGCCGCCACGCACTCGCCGATCTCTGTCCACAGGCGCAGCACGGTTTCGGCCTTGAGCGTGAGCGTGCCAGCGAAGCGCGTGTGCTCGGGCGAGTAGCCCACGGCCTGGGTGGGCAAAAAGAGCGCGGGCAAGTCCGGTGCGATGTGGCGTTGGCGATGTCGGTGTCCACCGACAGCGGCAGGTGCGGGCCGTGCTGTTCGATCGCGGCCACGGGCAGCACGGCGATGGTGCGGGCCAGGTCGAGCGACGCGAAGTCGGCGGTGGAGAGTTCAGACCAGAAACGGGTGGGGCGTGTCATGCGCCGATCTTACGGTCGGCATACATCCATTGGCGCGACCAGGGCAGTTCGGTGGCACTCTGCCCGGCCGCGCGGCACAGCACCTGGTAGATCGCCACCTCGTCGTGCTCGAACGCCCAGGCACAACCGGCCAGGTAGATGCGCCAGATGCGCCAGCGCTTCTCATCCACCAGCGGCTTGATCTGCGGCGTGTTCGCCTCGAAGGCTTCGCTCCAGAGCTGGGTGGTGCGCATGTAGTGGCGGCGCAGGTTTTCCACGTCAAACGCTTCCAGCCCGCCCTCTTGCAGGGCGCGCAAGACAGTGCTGATGTGCGGCACCTCGCCTTGCGGAAACACATACCGGTCGATGAAGTGTCCGCCACCGTGGCGCGCTTCGCCGTCATACGCGTCGGTGCTCGTGATGCCGTGGTTCATGGCCCAGCCGTCGGGCTTGAGCAGTGTGCGGATCCGGGTGAAGTAGGGCACCAGATGGTCCAACCCCACATGCTCGAACATGCCGACGCTGGTGATGCGGTCGAACGGCCCGTCGCTCACGTCGCGGTAATCCTGCAAGCGGATCTCGATGCGGTCCTGCAGCCCGGCGGCACGCACGCGCTCGCGCGCCAGATCGAACTGGTTTTGCGAAAGCGTCACGCCCACACATTGCGCGCCGAATTGGTCGGCCGCGCGCAGCAACAGCGAGCCCCAGCCGCAGCCGATGTCGAGCAGCCGCTGGCCGCTTTGCAGGCGGATCTTGTTCAGGATGTGGTCGATCTTCTTCGTCTGCGCCTCATTCAGCGTTTCGTCGCCGCGCTCGAAATAGCCGCACGAATACACCATGCCCTCACCCAGCCACGGCGCGTAGAACGCGTTGGACACGTCGTAGTGGTACTGGACAGCTTCGCTGTCGCTCTCGCGCGTGTGACCAAAGCGCCGGCGCAGGCGCCCGAGCAAGCCGCCTTCGGGTTGTGCATTCGCAGCCAGCCCGTGCGCCACGGCGAGGATGTCGGGCACCGAGCCTTCCACGTCGATCAGCCCTTCCACATAGGCCTGGCCCAGCGTGTCCAGCCCCGGGTCGATGAGCAGCGGCAGGGCGGCGGCGTCCCGCACACGGATTTCCACCTGCGGCTGATCAAAGTCGCCCAGCGCCAGCGAGGAGGCGCCGCGCTCACCCCAGCTCAGGCGAACCGGCAGGTTCACCTGGGTCTTCATGCGCTGCGCCCAGGGCAGCAGTGCGCGTTCCACGATTGATCCCATGCGCACACCTCCATGCGGGTCGGGCCTGTTCCCAGTTGGGTTGTACACAATTGACACCCGGCTGTGAAGCAACGGTGGCCTGTTCGGGCGCGGCGAGACAGAGAAACAGCACTGACTTATATTCAAACGCCGCTGTGCAGGTTTGCCCGAGGAACTTGGCCGAGCGCCGCCGCTCACACCCTTCGCCGCCCCATTCCCACGCCCGATACCGATGCTGCCCACCACCGCCTTCCGCGCTTCTGCCGCCTTTCGCTTGCTCGGTGCCTGGCTGCTCGCCGCCGCTCTTCCACTGGGCGCGGCCGCCCAGAGCCTGCTCGGCAACCCCCTCGCCAGTGCGACCGTGGTGCAGAGCGATCAGGCGCGCGCCGAGATCGTGGCGCACGCGCCCGACGGCGCCGGACCGGGGAAAAAGGTCTGGGTCGGCCTGCGACTCACCCACGCGCCCGAGTGGCACACCTACTGGAAAAACGCCGGCGACTCCGGCCTGCCCACCGAACTGCGCTGGACCTTGCCACCCGGTGTGACGGCGGGCGACATCGCTTGGCCCACACCGCGCAAGTTCCCCATCGGCAACCTGGCCAACTACGGCTATGACGGCACCGTGGTGCTGCCGGTGCCGCTGACCGTGGGCCCCGATTTCAAGGGCGACGCCATCAACGTGCAGCTCTACGCCGCGTGGCTGGTCTGCCGCAAGGAATGCATTCCCGAAGAGGGCAACTTCACGCTGAACATCCCGGTGAACGGTTCTTCCGGCAGCTTTGGTGCGGCGTTCGCAGCCAGTTTTGAAGCCGCACCCAAAGACCAGCCGGCCGCGGGCAGCCAGCTGCAGCCCGAAGACGGTTTTGTCAACGTGTCGCTGACCAACCTGCCCGCCGCCTGGCGCGGCAAAACGCTGGAGTTCTATCCCGAGACGACCGGCCTGATCGAGCCCGGCGCACCCTGGACCCAGGCCTGGGACGGTGCGCGCTGGACTGCCCGCGTGCCGCTCTCACCGCACCGCAGTGAAAGCCCCACGCAGCTCATACTGGTGGTGGCCGAGGCCAACCCGCCCGGCCAGGGCCCCGGCTCGGCCGGTGCGCGGCTCGACGTGCCGGTGCAAGGCGCCTGGCCCGCGCCCGCGCCACTGCCCGCCGCCGTGCCCGACGCGTTACAGGCCGCGCTGGACGCCAACGCCGCGCGCGCGGCCGCTCCAGTGAGCGGCGCCAGCCCGCTCACGCTGGGTGCTGCCCTGCTGGGCGCGCTGCTCGGCGGCCTGATCCTCAACCTCATGCCCTGTGTGTTCCCGGTGCTCGCCATCAAGGTCATGGCGTTCGCCAAACACGCCAACGACCGCCAGGCCCACCGCGCCAATGGTCTGGCCTACACAGCGGGCGTGGTGCTCTCGTTCACCGCGCTCGGCGCCCTGCTGCTGGGTTTGCGCGCCGCGGGTGAACAGCTGGGCTGGGGCTTTCAGTTGCAGAGCCCCTCGGTGGTGGCAGGTCTGGCCGTGCTCTTCACGCTGATCGGCCTGAATCTGGCCGGCCTGTTCGAGTTCGGCAACGTGCTGCCCAGCCGCCTGGCCATCCTGCAGGCCAAGAACCCGACGGTGGACGCGTTCCTCACGGGCGTGCTGGCCACCGCCATAGCATCACCCTGCACCGCACCCTTCATGGGCGCATCGCTCGGCCTGGCCATCGGCCTGCCCGCCGCGCAGGCGCTGGCCGTGTTTGCGGTGCTGGGCCTGGGCATGGCCTTGCCGTATCTTGCAGCGAGCTGGATACCGGCCCCTGCCCCGCCCCGGCGCGTGGATGGACACCTTCCGCCGCGGCATGGCCTTCCCGATGTTCGCCACCGTGGTCTGGCTCCTGTGGGTGCTGGGGCAACAAAGCGGCATCGACGGCGCGGCCGGACTGCTCATGCTGCTGGTGGTGCTGGCGCTGCTGGTCTGGTCGCTCGGCCTGCGCGGCAAAAGCCGCACGGCCTTGTCGGTCCTGTCGCTTGCCGGTCTGGTCTGGCTGGGCTGGACGCTCGGGCCCAACGTGACGCGCCTGCAAGACGCCACACCCGGTCAGGCCGTGGCGACCTCGCAGGCCGGCGTGAGCTGGCAGGCCTGGAGTCCCGAAACGCAGGCTGCGCTGGTGGCCGAAGGCCGCCCGGTGTTTGTGGACTTCACCGCCGCCTGGTGCGTGACCTGCCAGTACAACAAGCGCACCACGCTGGCCGACGCCGCTGTGCTGGGCGACATGGCCGGCAAGAACGTGGCGCTGCTGCGCGCCGACTGGACGCGCCGCGACCCAGCCGTGACCGCCGCACTGGCCACGCTGGGCCGCAACGGCGTGCCGGTGTACGCGATTTACAAGAATGGACAGGCACCCCAGGTGCTGTCCGAAGTGCTGAGTGTGGAGGAGGTCCGCGCGGCGCTGTCCAGGCTCTGAGCCTGTTGCGTCGCCGTCTTTGTTTCAACCTCAGGAGTCATCACCATGCAACGCCGTCCCATCATCGCCCTCGCCGCGCTTTCACCGTTCGCCAGCCTGTTGCTGCCCGGCACCGCCCAGGCGGCCACCGTCGGACAGGCCGCACCCGACTTCACTTTGACGAACACCGCCGGCCAGCCGGTGAAGCTGTCGCAGTTCAAGGGCAAGCCGGTGGTGCTGGAGTGGAACAACCCCGGTTGCCCGTTCGTGAAAAAGCACTACCAGGGCAACATGCAGGCGCTTCAAAAGGAAGTCACGGGTCAGGGCGGTGTGTGGCTGGCGATCAACTCCACGCGCGACGACAGCGCCGACTACCTCGCACCCGCCCAGCTCGGCCGCTGGATGACCGAACAGAAAGCCAGCCCCACCGCCACACTGATGGACGAGGACGGCAAGGTCGGTCAGGCGTATGCGGCCCGCGTCACGCCCCACATGTACATCGTCAACGCTCAGGGTGTGCTGGTGTACGCCGGCGGCATCGACAGCATCGCCTCGGCCCGCGTGGAGGACATTGCCAATGCCACCAACTACGTGCGCCAGGCCATGGCGGAAATCAAGGCCGGCAAGGCGCTGAGCGTGGCCACGAGCCGCGCCTACGGGTGCTCGATCAAATACAGCAGCGCCTGAACACAGGATGCTGTCTCCTGCGTTCAGCGCTGGTTGCCTGAGCCCGGATAATGACCGGCATTGCAGCCAACCCGCCGGACGCCCCATGCCCTTTGCCCCCCTGAAGAACGACACCTTCATTCGCGCCTGCCTGCGCCAGTCCACCGACCACACGCCCGTTTGGCTCATGCGCCAGGCGGGTCGTTATCTGCCCGAGTACTGCGCCACGCGCGCCAAGGCTGGCAGCTTCATGGGACTGGCGACCAACGTGGACTACGCCACCGAGGTGACCCTGCAGCCGCTGGAGCGTTATGCGCTGGACGCGGCCATTTTGTTCAGCGACATCCTCACCGTGCCCGACGCCATGGGCCTGGGGCTGTCGTTCGCGCTGGGCGAAGGCCCGAAATTCGCCAAGACCGTGCGCACCGAAGCCGACGTGGACACGCTCGCCGTGCCCGACATGAACAAACTGCGTTATGTGTTCGACGCGGTCACGTCCATCCGCAAGGCATTGAACGGCCGTGTGCCGCTGATCGGCTTTTCGGGCAGCCCCTGGACGCTGGCCTGCTACATGGTCGAAGGCGGCGGCTCCGACGACTACCGCGCGGTCAAGACGCTGATGTACAGCCGACCCGACCTGATGCACCGCATCCTGGCCATCAACGCCGACGCGGTGGCGGCCTACCTGAATGCGCAGATCGACGCCGGCGCACAAGCCGTGATGGTGTTTGACAGCTGGGGCGGCGTACTGGCCGACGGCAACTTCCAGGATTTCAGCCTCACCTACACCAAGCGCGTGCTGGCCCAGCTCAAGCGCGAACACGACGGCGTGGTGATCCCGCGCATTGTCTTCACCAAGGGCGGCGGTCTGTGGCTCGACGACATGAAGTCGCTGGACTGCCACGCGCTGGGCCTGGACTGGACAGTGAACCTGGCCAAAGCCCGCGCTCAGGTGGGCGAAGGCCCGCAAGGCAAGGCGCTGCAGGGCAATATCGACCCCAACGTGTTGTTTGCCCAGCCCGGGCAGATCGACGCCGAAGTCGCGCGCGTGCTGGAGAGTTTTGGTGCACCCCACCAGGGCCCGGGCACCGGCGCCACACACATCTTCAACCTCGGCCACGGCATCAGCCAGTACACACCGCCGGAGCATGTGTCGGCCCTGGTGAACGCCGTGCATTCGCATTCAAAGCGCTTGCGCGCAGGGCATTGAAACCGAGCGGGGAGCGCGCCAGGCGCTCCCGTTTTTGAAGCGATGACCGCCGCCCGGGCGCGGTGTGCGGTGAATGCCCCAAGGCCTTTTCAGGGGTCTGAAAGGCATCATGAAACCCTCATGACAGCAGGGCGGGCGCGTCCAGTAACACAAAAATCGCCGAAAAACGCACTTGACAAGCTTCACTTATGCACAAAATTTGTGCTGCGGTGCGCCATGAACCTCAAACCACTGCGCAGCCGGCCTTCCACACAGGATTTCTCTGCAAGTCATTGATTCATATAGCTTTTGAGATTTGCTTTTTTTGCAGGCAGTTTAAGGAAAGCCTTGATTTTCAAGGGCTGTGGCGCCGGAAAATGAACCTATCAACAAAGTTATCCACAGAAATTCTGGATATGTCCAGATGCCGAGCCAAATCAACGACTTACGCCGCTTTCCGACAGTTCAACTGAGGAAGAACAGCTAACCATGGTTTTCTGGCCCAGCATCGTGGTGGCCACCCCGGCCCACAGCGGGGTGGGTGCCAGCCTGACCTACCGAAGTGAGCTGTCGCTCGCGCCCGGCACGCTGGTGAGGGTGCCGCTGGGTGCTCGCGAGGTGCTCGGTGTGGTGTGGGACTGCCCGACCACACCCCCCGAGGGCCTGACCGACGCGCAGACCAAAACCGTGGCCGGCGTGCTCGAAGGCCTGCCGCCGCTCAACGATCGCTGGCGCCAGCTGGTGAAGTTTGCCGCCCAGTACTACCAGCGCAGCCTGGGCGAAGTGGCCCTGGCCGCGCTGCCACCACAGCTGCGCGACCTGAGCCAGGTGCAGCTGGCACGACGGCTCAAGCGCCGTGCCAAGGCCGGCGTGGAACAGCGCGTGCCGGCGGACGGCGTGGCCGAAGGCCATGACCTCAGCGACGAACAACGCCAGGCGCTGGACGCGCTGGCCGATGCGAAAGCGCCGGTGCTGCTGTTCGGCGCCACCGGCAGCGGCAAGACCGAGGTCTACCTGCAGGCCACCCAGCGCGCGCTGGCTGCGCACGCCGGCGCCCAGGTGCTCGTGATGGTGCCGGAGATCAACCTCACGCCGCAGCTGGAGGCGCGTTTTCGCGAACGCTTCGAGCCGCTGTTTGGCGCCGGCGCGGTGGTGTGCCTGCACAGCGGCATGACGCCGGCACAGCGCCTGTCCAGCTGGCTTGAGGCTCACACCGGGCAGGCGCGCATTGTGCTGGGCACGCGCATGGCCGTGCTGGCCAGTTTGCCGGGGCTGCGCCTGATCGTGGTCGATGAGGAACACGACCCCAGCTACAAAAGCCAGGAAGGCGCGCGGTACTCGGCGCGCGATCTGGCGGTGTACCGGGGCAAGGTGGAGTCGGAGGCCCTGCCTGCCGATGAGCGCTGCCAGGTGGTGCTGGGCTCGGCCACGCCCTCGCTGGAGAGCTGGCACGCGGCCGACCAGGGCCGTTATCTGCGCCTGGCCATGCCGGCGCGGATCGGTGGCGGCGCGCTGCCGCGCCTGCGCCTGTTGGACATGAACCACCAACCCAAGGGTGCTGTGCTCGCGCCCCCGCTGATCGCCGCCATGGCCGAGCGCATCGAGCGCGGCGAACAGTGTCTGGTGCTGCTGAACCGGCGCGGCTATGCGCCGGTGCTGGCATGCCACGATTGCGGCTGGAAGAGCGCGTGCCCGCACTGCAGCGCCTACCGCGTGTTCCACAAGCTCGACCGCACGCTGCGCTGCCATCACTGCGGCTTCACCGAACGGGTACCGCGCGCCTGCCCCGACTGCGGCAACCTCGACATCGCACCCGTGGGCCGCGGCACCGAACAAGTGGAAGAACAGCTCGCCGGGCTGCTGGCGGGCGTGTTGCGCCCCGACGGCGCGCCGGCGCGCGTGGCGCGCATGGACGCCGACTCCACCCGCCTCAAGGGCAGCCTGGAGCTGCAGCTCGCGACCATGCACAGCGGCGAGGTCGATGTGCTGGTGGGCACGCAGATGATCGCGAAGGGCCACGACTTCCGCCGCATCACGCTGGTGGCCAGCATCAACGCCGACTCGGGCCTGTTCGCCAGCGACTACCGTGCGCCCGAGCGCCTGTTTGCCTTGCTCATGCAGGCGGCGGGCCGCGCCGGGCGCGACGCTGCGCAGAGTGCGTCCAGTGAAATGTGGGTGCAGACCTGGTACCCGCAGCACCCGCTGTTTGCCTCGCTCAAGCAGCACGACTTCCCCGCGTTCGCGCTCACGCAACTGGCCGAGCGGTTGAGCGCCGGCATGCCTCCCCACGGCCACCAGGCGCTGTTGCGCGCCGACGCCCGCACCCAGCAGGCGGCCCAGGCGTACCTGAACGCCGCAGCGCAGGCCGCCGCAGGCTTGCCGCACTTCGAGGACGTCACGCTGTACCCGGCGGTGCCGCTCACCATTCAGCGCGTGGCCAACGTGGAGCGCGCCCAGTTGCTGGTGGAAGCCGCCTCGCGCGGCGCGCTGCAGCGTTTTCTGGCCGCCTGGCAACCGGTGCTGCTGGAGACCCGCAGCCGAAGCGAGGCGCGTGGGCTGATCCGCTTTGCGGTGGACGTGGACCCGCTGGTGATCTGAGATCACCGTGCCTTCAAGCGTCGATCTTTTCTCTGGCCGGCCAAAGCTGCTCGATGGTCTGGATCACTTCGCGCAGTTTGAAGGGTTGCAACAGAAAGCGGCGCACCTCCAGCCCCTTCAGCCGCTTGATCATGTCCGCGTCGCAGACGGACGCCATCACCGCCACCGGTATGCCGGCTCCGCTGGAAAACTCGCCAGCACGCAGGCGGCTGAGCAAGTCCAGCGCCGCATCCGAATCGGACAGGGCCAGTATCAGACCGTCAGCCGGCCAGGCCCGCAACCACTGCTCGCCCATCGCCAGGCTGCTTGCCTCGTGCATGCGGACGATTTCCAGGTCGCGGCAAACGGCGGCCACGGTGCTGCGTACAAGTCTGTCAGGCTCGATCAGAAGGACATTGATGGACGACGCACCGATCGCTGCGGTCATGTCAGGGCTTCCTCGCGGCGAAACAACTCTTCCACCACCAGGTCGCGCAACCCGCCCAGGATGGCCTGGTCCAGTTTGTCAAACCTCCGTGGACGCCGGTCCATCAGGCAAAGGGTACCGACGACCTGGCCATAGGGCAGGCGCAACAAGGCCCCGGCGTAGAAACGCACGTAGGGTTCACCCAACACCAACGGGTTGTCTTTGAAGCGTTCGTCCTTCAGGGCGTCGGGAACGACCAGCGTCTCCGACATGTTGATCGCATGCCCACAGAACGAAATGTCGCGCGCGGTCTCGCACACGTCCATGCCGAAGTTCGACTTGAACCACTGCCGATCCTGGTCGACCAGAGATACCAACGCAATCGGCACCTCGAATTCCTTCGCGGCAAACGCCGAAAGGCAGTCAAAGCGCTGCTCGGGTGGTGTGTCCAGAATCAGAAGTTCTCGCAGCGCCTGCAGGCGTTGCTTCTCGTTGTGCGGCAAGGGGGGCAGGATCATGGTGTTCTCCGTGCGCGCAGCCAGCTGATTTGTGCAACTGGTCATCGCGCCCTGGGTTCCACGTTATATCGACCCCTTCGCCGACAAACTGAAGCCCGCTGCTTCAAGTCATCAGGGCCACGGCACCCGAGAACGTGATGAAGGCGGCCGCCGTGGTCACGAGAATGATGCGGGCGATGCGCCCGTTGTCGGCACCGAAGCGCTCGGCCAGCAGCGAGACGTTGCTCGCACTCGGCAAGGCCGCCACCAGCACCATCACCGTGAGCGCCGCAGGCGAGAGCGGCACACCGAGCTGGATCGCCCCCGCGCCCACCGCCAGCACCAGCAGCGGGTGCAGCAGCAGCTTCATCATCACCACCGGCACAAAGTCCGACAGCGGCATGGGGTGGTTGGACTGCATCTGCGCACGGGCCAGCACCGCACCGATGGTGAACAACGCCACCGGCGAGGCCGCATCGGCCAGCAGCCACACGGTCTGCTCGACCGGCTTGGGCAAGGTGAACGCATACGCCGAAGCCGCCGCACCCAGGATGATGGACCAGGGCATGGGATTGGCCACCACGCCGCGCAGCGCCTTCTTGCCGGCGTCCAGCATGGCCTGCCCCCCATGGCCTTCGGCATCGTCCAGGCGCGAGAGGGCGATGCACAGCGAACTGGTGACCACCATGTCGACCAGGATCGTGAGGATCGCCGTGCCCGCCACCTGCGGGCCCAGCAGCGCAGCCAGCAAAGGCACGCCCATGAAACCGGTGTTGGGAAACGCCGCCACCAGCGCGCCCATCGAGGCGTCGTTCCAGCGGATGCGCGCGTTCAGGCTCATGGCCACGGCAAACGCCACCATCACCAGGCCACACAGCAGGTACACCCCCATCACCGAGGCATCGAGCAACTCGGCGATCGGCGTGGTGGAGCCGAAGCGGTAGAGCAGACAGGGCAGCGCAAAAAACAGCACAAAACCGTTGAGCCCGGGAATCGCCTCCAGCGGCAGCATCTTGCGCTGCGCAGCCACAAAGCCGGCGAGCACGAGCGCAAAAAACGGAAAAGTGACGAGCAGGATGTTGAGCACGGAGGCGATTGTCTCAGGCGGCCACCGCCGAGCCGCGCCAACCCCTGCCGGTATGATCCAACGCTGTGTTTTTGCTGCGCTACCCGCCTCCTCCGCCCCCATGTCCAACGGCCTGAATCTCGCCCAACTTGAAGCCGTGAACCACCTGGGCGGACCCTGTCTGGTGCTGGCTGGCGCCGGATCGGGCAAGACGCGCGTGATCACGCACAAAATCGGTCGACTCATCCAGGCGGGTCTGGCAGCCGACCGCATCGCCGCCATCACCTTCACCAACAAGGCCGCCGCCGAAATGCGCGAGCGCGCCAAACAGCTGGTGGGGCGAGACGCGAAAAAGGTACTGATCTGCACGTTTCACGCGCTGGGCGTGCGCCTGCTGCGCGAAGACGGCACGGCGCTGGGCCTGAAAAAGCAGTTCTCCATTCTGGACACCGACGACATCACCAGCCTGCTCAAGGACTGCGGCGGCACCACCGACGCAGCCACCGCACGCGGCTGGCAGTGGGCCATCAGTGCCTTGAAAAGTGCGGGACTGAATTCAGCCCAGGCGCTGGCGCAGGCGAAAGACGAAAACGAGCGCGTGACCGCGACCATCATGGGCCGCTACGAGGAGCGCCTCACCGCCTACCAGAGCGTGGACTTCGACGACCTGATCTCCCTCCCCCTCAAGCTGCTGACCGAACACCTCGACGTGCGCGAACGCTGGCAAAAGAAGATGGGCCACGTGCTGGTGGACGAATACCAGGACACCAACGCCACGCAGTACGAGCTGCTGAAACTGCTGGTGGGCGAACGCGCACGCTTCACCGCGGTGGGCGACGACGACCAGTCCATCTACGGCTGGCGCGGCGCCACGCTGGATAACCTCAAGCGCCTGCCGCAGGACTACCCCGAGCTCAAGGTCATCAAACTGGAGCAGAACTACCGCTCCACCAGCGCCATTCTTCGCGCGGCCAACAACGTGATCGGCCCCAACCCCAAGCTGTTTCCCAAGACGCTGTGGAGCGACCTCGGCGAAGGCGAGCCTGTGCGTGTGGTGGATGCCGACAACGAAGAGCACGAGGCCGAGCGCGCTGTGGCGCGCATCCAGAGCCTGCGCTCGAACTCGCAGCACAAGGAATTTCGCGACTTCGCCATCCTCTACCGCGCCAACCACATGGCGCGCTCGTTCGAGCAGTCGCTGCGCCGTGCGCAGATTCCCTACAAGGTCTCGGGCGGGCAGAGTTTCTTTGACAAGGCCGAGATCCGCGACCTGTGCGCCTGGCTCCGCCTGCTGGTGAACAACGATGACGATCCAGCCTTCCTGCGCTCGGCCACCACGCCCAAACGCGGCATCGGCCACACCACGCTGCAGGCGCTGGGCACCTTTGCCACGCAGTACAAGCTCAGCCTTTTCGAGGCACTGTTTGCCAATTCGCTGAGCACGGCCCTCCCTGCACGCGCCGTGGCCACACTGCACGAGTTCGGCCGCGCGGTGAACGAGCTGGAGTACCGCGCCAAACACACGGTGGGCCACGAGGCCGCGCGCGCCTTCCTCACCGAATGGCTCAAGGACATTGCGTACGAGAAGCATCTGTACGACAGCGAGGACAACGAAAAGGTGGCCGCCGCGCGCTGGACCAACGTAGTGGACTTCTGCGACTGGGTCGCCGGGCGCTGTGGCGGTCAGATCGAAGACGAAGCCGGCGTGCAGGTGGAGGCCGAACGCAAGAGCCTGATGGAGGTGGTGCAGACCATCGCGCTGCTGTCCACGTTGTCCGAACGCGAGAAGGACCAGAACGTGGTGACGCTGTCCACGCTGCACGCGTCCAAAGGCCTGGAGTGGCCACACGTGATGCTGGTGGGTGTGAACGAAGGCCTGCTGCCGTTCAAGATGGACGAGGAACCCGGCCAGAGCGATGCAGCCGTGGAGAACATGGCGCAGCGTCTGCAGGAAGAGCGCCGCCTCATGTACGTGGGCATCACGCGCGCGCAGCGCACACTCGCCGTGAGCTGGCTCAAACGGCGCAAGAAGGGCCGAGAGAGCATCCCGGGGCAGGCCAGCCGCTTCATCCAGGAAATGGCGCTCGACCAGGCCACCACCAAGGAAGACCCGCGCGAAAAATTGCGTGCCCTGCGCGCCGAATTTGCCCAGCGCGCCACCGACCAGGCCGCGCAAAAAGCGGCCGACATCGCACCATGAAGAAACCTCGACACCACGGGCTCGCTGCAGCGGTCCTGGCCCTCACCTTCTTGCTCCCCGCCTCGGCCCAAAGCCCGGCGGCAGTCTGCACACCGCCGGCCGACATGGTCCCCGCGCAGCTCTACGGGCTGTGGCAACTCGTGCTGTGGCCTCAAGAGGGGGGCAACGAAGCCGCCCCCGTGTCCACCGGCGCCCTGCTGTTCGAGCGCCACCCCGAATACCCCGGCAGCGTGCGCGGCAACCTCAAACGCACCACGCCTGGCAACGACCGGCAGGCCCTGGTCTCGGGCGACGTCACCAACGGTGAGTTCAACCTCGACGAATCGGCCGATGGTGTGGCCATGGATGCGGTGTGGGAGGGCAACGTGACCGCCAGCGGCTGCGGCCAGGAACTGCGCGGCATCCGCCGCCCCGCCGAGGGACGGCAAGCGGGCGAACCGCTGATGAACTTCGTGCTGAGGAAGGCACCGGGCTGGCGTTGAAACCGCGCGCCTTGCTCAGCGCGTGGCTTGGTCCAGTTGCTCGGCGCGCTGTTGCTGGGTCTGGTCCATGGACTGCTTAAGTTGCTGCTGGACCTGCTGTTGCACGACACGGCCCTGCTCGATTTCCTGCTGCTTGATTGCACCCGCCGTGGCGGCGGCGCCCACAGTCTCCACGCCGCAAGCGGTGAGCGCTGGCAACACCAGCGCCAGCAGCGCGGCTTGAGTGGCCTTGCAAAGTTTCACAGTCTGCTCCTCGGATGGTGGGGATGAAGTACCCACTCGCCAGATTCTGGCGCGAGGAGCGCGGCGCGTGCGCGCTCTCAGGCCGCTTCGGTCACCCGCACCGACTGCCGGTCGAACCATGCACACAGCACCATGGCCAGGTGCTCGGGCACGTCGTTGTCAAAGCTCATCAGCGCGTCGGTCGGTTGCGCGATCGCGGCGGACTGCAACACGTCCACCACGCAGGCGCGTTGTGTATCGCTGACCGGCTGGACCATGCGGGCCGCGAGGGCCACAAGACACGCCTCCTGCAGCCGCTGCGACCCGAGCACATGCCACGCGTAGTCGATGTCGTAGCGCTCCAAACCCTGCTTCATGCTTTCGCCATCAAGCCTCGCTTCTTCGGCCACATGGCGCAGGGTGCGGGTGCTGAGGGCTTGGCTGAAGCGGGCCAGCAGATCGTCACGGTCCGTCATGGACAGGGTGTGGGTCATGGGGCATCCAATCGAGAGGAGGGGGACAAGCCCCAGGGGATCCACACCGCGCGGCGGACCCGGAAACGAAAAAGCCCATCGCGCTGGATGGGCTTTTGCGAGAAGTTTGGTGGCCTGGGACGGAATCGAACCATCGACACGCGGATTTTCAATCCGCTGCTCTACCAACTGAGCTACC
>LNFM01009382.1_pt1 | contig 36086 bp, 39 predicted proteins | sample 596031 | NCBI WGS metagenome assembly LNFM01 (sample SAMN04254537, study PRJNA301005) | activated carbon metagenome | isolation source: dual media filters at the Ann Arbor, Michigan drinking water treatment plant | place: USA: Ann Arbor | reverse complement strand
ACAGCGATCGACGTTCTCGCGCCCGGCCATGTGGCGGTCGTCACGGGCGGGGCCTCCGGCATCGGCCTCGCGGCAGCCCGCGCCTTCGTCCGGCGCGGCATGAACGTCGTCCTCGCCGATCGCGACGAAACCACGCTCGCTTTGGCCCTGGCGGAATTCGCTGGCTCGGACGCGCAGGTGCTCGCCCGGCCGCTCGACGTCGCCGATCGCGGCGCGCTGGAGACGCTGCGCGACGAGGTCATGGGCCGCTTCGGGGCCGTGCATGTGCTGATGAACAATGCCGGCATCCAGCCCGGCAGCACCCTGTTCTCGCCGGTCGAGGACTGGCAGCGCATCCTCGCGGTCAATCTCTGGGGCATCATCCATGGCACCCAGGTCTTCGTGCCGGCCATGCTGGAGAGCGGCCAGCCCGGCCTCGTCATCAACACCGGCTCGAAGCAGGGCATCACCACCCCGCCGGGAGACCCGGCCTACAATGTCTCGAAGGCGGCGGCGAAGGCCTTCACCGAGGCCCTGCAGCACGATCTGCGCGGTCGCCCCGGCTGCCGGCTCAGCGCCCATCTGCTGATCCCCGGCTTCGTCTTCACGCGCCTAACGGCGAGGGGCCGGCTCGACCAGCCCGAGGGCGCCTGGACGCCGGACGAGACCGTCGCCTTCATGCTGGAGCGGCTGGAGGAGGGCGACTTCTACATCCTCTGCCCGGACAACGAGACGCCGCGCACGCTCGACGAGAAGCGCATGGCCTGGGCCATGGGCGACCTCATCGAGAACCGGCCGCCCCTGTCACGCTGGCACCCCGACCACGCCGAGGCGTTCAAGACCTTCCTCAAGAAGGCGCCCGCGGCTCAGTAGCCCCGCGCGGGGTCGACGACGTGCTCCAGCGGTTCACCCGCTTCGAGCCTTCGGATCTGCGCGGCGATCAGTGTCGCCACTGCCTCCGGCTCCGACATCGCCGCATTGTGCGGCGTCACGGTGACGGCCGGATGCGACCAGAGCGGTGAGTCGCTCGGCAGCGGCTCGGTTTCGAACACGTCGAGCGTGGCGCCCTTCAGCGTGCCGGCTTCCAGCGCAGCCAGAATGTCGGCCTCGACCTGCAGCCGGCCCCGGCCGGCATTGATCAGGAACGGCCCGCCGAGGCGCCCGCCCTGGGCCAGCCCGGCGAGCAGCTTGGCGTCGATCAGGCCGCGCGTGTCCGGCGTCAGCGGCAGTAGGCTGACGAGGATGTCGGTGCGGCCAAGGAAATCCACCATGCCGTCGCTGCCGGCGAAGGTGGTCAGGCCCTCGAATGTTTTCGGAGAGCGGCTCCAGCCGGCCACGTCGAAGCCCACCACCTTGAGCTTGCGGGCGGCGTCCTGCCCGAGCTCGCCCATCCCCATGATGCCGACGCGCACCGAGCGCGCGGCCGGCTGGTTACGGTCGTCGTCCCAGATCGCCTCGCGCTGCTGCCGGTCGTAGCGAGGCTGCTGGCGCAGATAGCGCAGGCAGTGCAGCACGACATATTCGCTCATCCGCGTCGTCAGGTCGGGATCGACCACGCGTGCGATCGGCACCTCCGGCAGGCGCGTATCGGCGAAGAGATGGTCGACACCGGCGCCCAGCGAGAACACCGCCGCGAGGTTCGGCAGGCCCGACAGGCTGCCCTCGGGATGTTTCCAGCTCGCGACGTAATGCACCGAGCGCCGGTCGAACGGCTCGCCCAGGATCACCACCGGCATGTCCGGCAGCAGCGCCGCGAAGCGCGCCCGCCAATCCTCGACATGCCATCCCGTCATCGCCAGCAGCAGGCTCATGCGTTCGAACTCTCCGTGATCCGCTCGGCGATCAGCGCGCCGCGCCGTGGCGCACCCTCTCCCAGGCGATAGGCCTCGCGCAAGCGCCTCTCGGCCATGGCATGGCCGGCCTCGTCGCGCGCATGAACGATGCCGAGCGGCCGGTCCGGACCGACCGCCTCGCCGAGGCCTGCGAGATCGACGATGCCGACGGCATGGTCGATCGCATCCTGGGGCCTCGTCCGCCCGCCGCCGAGCGCGACCACCGCCAGCCCGACGCCGCGCGTGTCGATCGCCTGGACGGCTGCAGCGGCCGCCGGGAAGACGGGCCGCACGATCGGCGCCCGGGCGAGATGTCGCTCCGGCTTCTCCAGCAGGTCGGCCGGCCCGCCCAGCGCCGCGACCATGCGGGCGAAGCGCTCGGCGGCCGCGCCGCTGGCGAAAGCCGCCTCGATCTTCGCTGTCGCGTCGCCGATGTCGGCAGCCAGCCGCCCGAGCAGCAGCATTTCGGCGCCGAGCGCGACGGTGACGGCGTGGAAGCGCGGCTCGCGCCGTTTCCCCGTCAGATGGTCGAGCGCATAAGCGACTTCGAGCGCGTTGCCGGCCGCGCTCGCCAGCGGCTCATCCATGTCGGTCAGGAGCGCCGTCGTCGGCAGGCCCGCGCCATTGGCGACGCCAACCAGCGCGTCGGCCAGCGCCCGCGCCTTGGCAGGATCGGGCAGGAAGGCGCCCGAACCGAATTTCACATCCATCGCCAGCCCATGCAGCCCGGCCGCGAGCTTCTTGGAGAGGATCGAGGCCGTGATCAGCGGGATCGCCTCGACCGTCGCGGTGACGTCGCGGATGGCGTAGAGCCGCTTGTCGGCGGGGGCGAGATCGGCCGTCTGGCCGATGATGGCGCAGCCTTGCTCGCGCACCACCTTGCGGAAAAGATCGTTGTCCGGCTGTGTGACATAGCCGGGCACCGCATCGAGCTTGTCGAGCGTGCCGCCGGTATGGCCGAGGCCCCGTCCCGAGATCATCGGCACATAGCCGCCGCAGGCGGCGACCGCTGCAGCCAGCGGCAGGCTGACCGTGTCGCCGACGCCGCCGGTCGAATGCTTGTCGAGCGCGGGGCCCGGCAGATCGTCCCAGTTCAGCACCGTGCCGGAATCGCGCATCGCCAGCGTCAGCGCGACGCGTTCCCTGGCGCTCATGTCGCGGAAGAACACCGCCATGGCGAAGGCGGCGGCCTGCCCCTCGCTGACGCCGCCGTCGCTGATGCCGGCGATGATCTGGCGGATGTCGGCCTCGGGCAGCTCGGCGCCGTCGCGCTTGGCCGCGATGATTTCCTGCGTCAGCTTCATCTCAGTAGGACCCGCTTGCCGTGCCCGACGCCTCGCCCGCGATCGCGTCGACCAGCACCTGGTGCAGCCCGCTCGCGCCGAAGCGGAAGGTTTCGGCCGTCGCCCAGCCCGGCCCCATGATGGCGTCGGCCAGTTCCAGATAGTCCGCGGCATCCGCGAGCGTGCGGATCCCACCCGAGGGCTTGAGGCCCACCGGCCGGCCGTTCGCCGCGATCACCTCCAGCATTGTCCGGGCCGCCGGCAGGCTGGCCGAATGCGCGGTCTTGCCGGTCGAAGTCTTGATGAAATCGGCCCCCGCCGCGATGGCGAGTTCAGAGGCGGCGCGGACCCGGTCGAGATCGGGGTACTCCCCGGTTTCGAGAATGACCTTCAGCGTCTGGCCGCCACAGGCCTCCCTGACGGCGCGGACCATGGCCTCGGCGCCCGCCGCATCGCCGGCCAGGAAGGCGCGCCAGGGCAGGACGAGGTCGATCTCGTCGGCTCCCGCCGCGACCGCGCCCTGCGTCTCCGCCAGCACCTCGGCGCCCGTCGCCTCGCCTTGCGGGAAATTCACGACCGTCGCGATCCTGACGGGCGCTCTCCCCAGCATCGTGCGCGCCTGCGCCACGAAGCGCGGCCAGATGCAGATCGCCGCGACCGGACCCGGCGCACCGACGGCCCGCGCACACAGAGCCGCCAGCCCCGCCTCGTCGGCATTGTCGGAGAGATCGGTCAGGTCGAGCAGGGACAAAGCCCGCCGCGCAGTCGCGAGGATGGATGCCGGCATCACAGGCTCCTCAGGAAGGCGCGCAGCAGGCGGGCGAGGTCGGCCGCCGCCCGGCCGGCCACGTCCTTGGTCTCGTCGTGATGGGGCGCGCCGCCATGCAGGCCCGCGCCCATATTGGTGACGATCGACAGCGCCGCGCCAGGATGACCTCGGGCACGGTCGACATGCCCACCAGATCGGCGCCCATCACCTGTGCCATCCGGATCTCGGCCGGCGTCTCGAAGCTTGGGCCGGAGAACCACATATAGACGCCCTCGCCCAGCGACAGCCCCTCCGCCTTCGCGGCGCGCGCCAGGCCCGCCCGAAGCGCCGGGTCATAGGCGTCGACCATCGGCACGAAGCGCCCGTCGCCGGCATCGCCGACGAGCGGGTTCGGCCCGTTCAGGTTGATATGGTCGGTGATGACAGCCAGGCTGCCCGGCGGCATCTGCGGCTTCAGCGAGCCGGCGGCGTTGGTCAGGATCAGCGGCGGCGCCCCGAGTTCGCAGAGCATGCCGAGCGGCACCCGCATCACCGCCGGGTCGCCGCCCTCGTAATAATGCGCCCGGCCCTGATAGATCAGCACCGTCTTGCCCTCGAGCCGGCCGATGCAGAGCTGCCGCGCATGGCCGGAGACGCCGCCCGGCGGAAAGCCGGGGATCGCGGCATAGGGAATACGGATCGCATCATCCAGCTGGTCGGCGAGGCCCCCGAGCCCGGTGCCCAGCACGATGGCGCAATCGATCGGGGCCGTCGCGCCGTGGGCGCGGATGGCTTCGGCCGCTTCCGTGAAGGCGGTGTCGATGCTCATTCCGTTACGATCCCCTAAAGCCCTCATCCTGAGGAGCCGCGTAGCGGCGTCTCGATGGATGGTCCAGTACGCTTGCGAGCATCCTTCGAGACGCGGACTGCGTCCGCTCCTCAGGATGAGGCTGCAGAAACACGTCGGTCAAAGACAAAGGCGTTCGGCCACACGACAAAGAACAGCGTCAACGGCGCAGATTGTCCGGTCCGAAGGAGGCGGGCAACAGCTCCGCCAGCGAGAACATCTGACGGATGCCGCCGGGCCCCGCGATCGCGACGGGCGTCTCCGGCGCGGCGAATTCGCGGATGCGTTGGCGGCAGGCGCCGCAGGGCGTCACCAGTTCGTCCCCGTCGCCGACGACGAGGATCGCGCGGATGCTCCGGCCGCCCCCGGCGATCATGACGGATAGGCGGCGTTCTCGACATTGCAGCCGGGATAGACGACGCCGTCGTCGCCGAGGATCGCGGCGCCGACGCGAAAGCGCGAATAGGGGGCGTAGGCGAAGGTCTGCACCCGCGCGGCAGTGGCAAACAGCGCCTCGAAATCGATCGCCTCCGGGCTTGTCGCCATGGCCTAGCGCTCCTTCACATAGGGCAGGCCGGCGGCCCTGGGCGGTGTCGACCTGCCGATGAAGCCGGCGAGCAGGATCACCGTCATCAGATAGGGCAGCGCCTGGATCGCCTGCACCGGCACCTGCCCGATGCCGGGCAGCGCCACGCCCTGCAAACGGATCGCCACCGCGTCGAGCCCGCCGAAGAGCAGGCACGCCCAGAGCGCCGGCCAGGGCCGCCAATTGGCGAAGATCACGGCGGCGAGCGCGATGAAGCCCTTGCCGGCGGTCATGTGCGGCAGGAAGCCGGCCGATTGCGAAACCGCGAGATAGGTCCCGCCCAGCCCGCACAGCACGCCGCAGATGATCACGGCGCTGTAGCGCAGGCCTGCAACGGAGATGCCCGCCGTATCGACAGCCGCCGGGTTCTCGCCCACCGCGCGCAGCCGCAGGCCGAAGCGGGTGCGCTTCAGCACCAGAGCCGTCAGAACGACCGCCAACAGCGCGAGATAGGCCGGCGCGGACTGGCCCGAGATCACCTCGTCATAGATCAGGCCAAAGCCCGGCACCTGCTCCCGCAGCGTCTGCGCAAACGGCAGGGTGATCTCGCCGAAGCGCGCGGCGCCCTCCAGCGTGGGCGTGCGGCCGCCCTGGCCGAACCAGGCATTGCCGAGGATCACGGTCAGACCCGCCGCCAGCATGTTGATGGCGACGCCGGAGACGATCTGGTTGCCGCGCCAGGTGATCGCGGCAAAGCCGTGGACCAGCGACAGCATCACCGAGGCGAGGATGCCGGCACCGAGCCCCGCCCAGGCCGAGCCGCTCTGCGCGGCGATGACGGCGGCCGCGAAGGCGGCGACCAGCATCTTGCCCTCGAGCCCGATATCGACGACCCCGGCCCGCTCCAACCAGAGGCCCGCCATGGCCGCGCAGAGCAGCGGCACCGAGAGGCGGATCGCGGAGTCGAGCACGACGGCGAAGGTGGCGATCGCGTCCATGGTCAGGCCGCCCGCCCTGGCCGCAGCAGCACGGCCACCGCCCGCCGGAACAGCCCGTCGAGCGCGCCGGCGAAGAGGATGATGACCCCGCCGATCACCACCACCATGTCGCGGGTGATGCTCGGCTTGTCGAAGGAGAGTTCCGCCCCGCCCTGGTAGAGCACGCCGAAGAGCAGCGCCGCCAGCGCCACGCCGACCGGGTGCCCGCGCCCCATCAACGCCACCGCGATGCCCACAAAGCCGTAGCCGGCGGTGAAATCGAGCAGCAGCCGGTGCTGCACGCCCATCACCTCGTTGACGGCGAGCCCGCCGGCGAGCGCGCCCGAAATCGCCATGGCGACCATGGTGATGCGCGCGGGCGAGATGCCGGCATAGGCCGCGGCCCTCGGATTGGCGCCGACGGTGCGGATCGCATAACCCAGCCGCGAGCGGAAGATCAGCGCCCAGACGGCGACGAGCGCGGCGAGCGCCAGCAGGAACGCGCTGTTCAGCGGCGTCGACGGCAGCTTGATGCCCAGCGGCGCCAGCAGCTTGTGCATCGGGGTCAGGACCGCATGGGCGGCGAATTCGGGCGTCTCCGGCTGCATCGAGCCGGGTTTGCCGATGGCCTCGACGAGCAGATAGACGGTCAGCGTCGCCGCCAGGAAATTGAACATGATCGTGGTGATCACGACATGGCTGCCGCGCGTCGCCTGGAGCCAGCCGGGGATGAAGCCATAGAGCGCGCCGCCCGCCGCCGCCGCCAGGATCGCGAGCGGCACCAAGAGCAGGCCGGGCAGTGGGGCGAGCCACAGGCAGGCCAGCGCGGCGAAGATGCCGGCGATCGTCGCCTGGCCCTCGCCGCCGATGTTGAACAGCCCGGCATGGAAGGCGACCGCCACGGCGAGCCCGGTGAAGATGAAGTTCGTCGTGTAGTAGAGCGTGAACCCGATGCCCTCGGCCGACCCGAGCGCGCCGCGCAATAGCAGCGCGGTCGCCTCCAGCGGGCTCTCGCCGATGCCGATGACGACGAGTCCGGAGACGGCGAGCGCCGCCGCGACGGAGACCAGCGGAACCAGCGCCGTATCGGCCCAGCGCGGCAATTCGATGGGGGCGGCGCTCATGGTGCGGCCCTCGAAGGCAAAGCGGGGGGAACCCTCTCCCGTAGGGAGAAGGTAGGGTGAGGGGTCGGCCCCTCGACCAGCGAGACGGAACCCTGCCCGCTGCCTGCTTCAAGCCAATGATGTCTGGCCGTCACCTCTCCCCTGCCCCTCTCCTTACAGGAGAGGGGTTCCCCGCACCCCATCGATCCAGCCACAGCGCTTCTCACGCCGCCTGCTCCGTCACGCCGGCCATCAACAGCCCGAGATCACGCTCGTCGGCCTCGCCCGCCAGCCGTTCGCCGGTGATGCGCCCGCCGCACATCGCGAGAATGCGGTCCGACAGCGCCATCACCTCCTCGAGCTCGACCGAGACGAGCAGGATCGCGACGCCCGAATCGCGCAGGGCGATCAGCCGGCGGTGGATGGCTTCGATCGCGCCGATATCGACACCGCGCGTCGGCTGGCCGACGAGCAGCACCTTCGGCGCCCGCTCGATCTCGCGGGCGAGCACGATCTTCTGCTGGTTGCCGCCCGAGAATTTCGCCGTCTTCAGGCCCGGGTCCGGCGGGCGCACGTCATAGGCCGCGAAGGTCTCGCGCGCCCGCGCCTCGATCGTCGCCGGCGACAGGAAGGGGCCGGGCCCCAGCACCGGATCGTCCTGATAGCCGAGGATCGCGTTCTCCGCGGCGGGAAAGGCGGTGACGAGCCCGGTCCGCAGCCGATCTTCGGGCACATGCATCAGGCCGAGCTTGCGCAGCCGCGCCGGATTGCGGTCGGCCGAGGTCAGCACCTGCCCGTTCAGCCGGATGACGCCGCGCGAGGGCTGGGCCAGGCCGGCCAGCACCTCGAGCAATTCGCTCTGGCCGTTGCCGGCGACGCCGGCGATGCCGACAATCTCGCCGGCATACAGCGTTAGGTCTATCCCCGAGAGCAGCGCGACGCCGCGCGCATCGACCATGTCGAGCCCGACCGCCTCGAGCACCTTCGCGCCGCGTGGCCGCGCCTCCTTCTCGACGCGCAGCAGCACGCGCCGGCCGACCATCGCCTCTGCGATCTCCGGCGGCGAGGTCTCGGGCGTTGCCAGATGCGCGACCATCTCGCCGCGCCGCATCACCGAGACACGGTCAGTGATCGCCATGATCTCGCGCAGCTTGTGGGTGATCAGGATGACCGTCTTGCCCTGCTCCCGCAGCGCCCGCAGCAGGGCAAAGAGCTGGTCAGCCTCCGGCGGCGTCAGCACGGCCGTGGGCTCGTCGAGGATCAGGATCTGCGCGCCGCGATAGAGCGCCTTGAGAATCTCGACGCGCTGCTGCAGCCCGACCGAGAGATCGCCGACGATGGCGTCCGGATCGATCGCCAGCCCGAATTGCTCCGACAGCCGCGCCAGTTCCGCCCGCGCCCGCTTCACGCCGCCGCTGAGCCAGGCGCCGCCCTCGGCCCCGAGCACGACGTTCTCGACGACGCTCAGCGTCTCCACCAGCATGAAATGCTGGTGGACCATGCCGATGCCGAGCGCGATCGCGTCCGCCGGCGTGCGGATGCGGCAGGCCTGGCCGCCGACCGCGATCTCGCCTGCATCGGCCTCGTAGAAGCCGTAGAGGATCGACATCAGCGTCGACTTGCCGGCGCCGTTCTCGCCGACGATGCCGTGGATCGAGCCGGGCGCGACCGACAGCGACACGTCGCGGTTGGCCTGCACCGGCCCGAACCGCTTCGAGATGCCGGTCAGCGCGATGGCGGGGATAGTCATGGTGCGGTCGGCGCGACGCAAACCCCTCCCCACGAGGGGGAGGGGGACAGGTCTAGTCGCCTCACGCCGCGCACTTCGAGTCCGACATGTAATCGTGGACCTTCACGGCGCCCGAGATGATGTCGGCGCGCGCCTTGTCGGCGGCGGCCTTCATCTCCGGCGTGATCAGCGCCTTGTTGGCGTCGTCCAGCGCCCAGCCGACGCCGTCCTCCTTCAGGCCGAGCACCGAAATGCCCGCCTTCCAGTTGCCGTCGCGGGCCGCCTTGAACGAGGAATAGGCGGCGACGTCGACCCGCTTGAGCATCGAGGTCAGCACCTTGCCGGGCTGCAGGCCGTTCTGGTTCGAATCGACGCCGATGCCGAGCTTGCCGGCGTCGGCCGCCGCGCGCAGCACGCCGATGCCGGTGCCGCCGGCGGCGTGGTAGATCACGTCGGCGCCGCGGTCGATCTGCGACTTGGCGAGCTCGCCGCCCTTGACCGGGTCGTTCCAGGCCGCCGGCGTCGAGCCGGTCATGTTCTGGAAGATCTCGGCGTCCTTCTTGGCCGCCTTGACGCCCTGGACATAGCCGCAGGCGAATTTCCGGATCAGCGGGATGTCCATGCCGCCGACGAAGCCGACCTTGCCGGTCTTGGACGCCATGCCGGCGAGCAGACCGACCAGATAGGAGCCCTCATGCTCCTTGAACACCACCGACTGAACGTTCGGCAGGTCGACGACCATGTCGATGATGGTGAACTTCAGCGCCGGGAACTCGGCCGCGACCTTCTGCAGCGCGGTCGCCTGCGAGAAGCCCACCGCAATGATTGGCGAATGGCCGTCGCGGGCGAAGCGGCGCAGCGCCTGCTCGATCTGCGCGTCGTTGGTCGGTTCGAAGTCGCGGAACTCGACCCCGGTCTCGGTCTTGAACTTCTCCGCTCCCGCGAAGACGCCCTCGTTGAAGGATTTGTCGAACTTGCCGCCCTTGTCGTAGACGATGGCCGGCTTCACCGCGGTCTGCGCCATCGCGACGACGGCCGAGAGGGCGACGCCAGTCAGCGCCAGTGCGAGCGTTTTGAGATGCATACGAGGTCCCCTGTCGATGTCTGGGAGCGTTGGTCGCTCCATCTGGCCCTCACGATGGCATGGCTTTCGGGCGCGGCCAAGCGGGTCCCACGGGTCGGATCGGGACTGGCGTCTTCAAAGGGTCGTCAGTGCGGCGGTTGCGATTGCCCCCGGCGCGGGATCGGCCTAACCCTGCGCACATGAGCCTGAACGAGGACGAGGTCGAGCGCTATGCGCGCCATCTGGTGCTGCCGGAGATCGGCGGCCCCGGCCAGCAGAAGCTCAAGCGCGCCCGGGTCCTGGTCGTCGGTGCCGGCGGCCTCGGGGCGCCGCTGATCCAGTACCTCGCCGCGGCCGGCGTCGGTCATATCGGCATCGTCGACGACGACACCGTCTCGCTGTCGAATCTGCAGCGCCAGACGATCTACGGCACGGACGACATCGGCGCCCACAAGGCCGTGGCGGCGGCGGCTTTCGTCAAGCGGCTGAACCCGCATGTCGTGGTCGAGGAGCATGTCACGCGGCTGGACCCGCATAACGCCCGGGCGATGATCGCCTTCTACGACGTCGTCGCCGAGGGCTCGGACAATTTCGCGACGCGCTATGCCGTCTCCGATGCCTGTTTCCACGAGCGCAAGCCCGTCGTCATGGCGGCGCTTGGGCGCTTCGACGGCTCGCTGACGACGATCCGGGCCCATGAGGCCGGCCCCGACGGCCGGCCGAACCCGACCTGGCGCTGCCTCTTTCCGGACGTGCCGCCGCCGGGCACGGTCCCGACCTGCGCCGAGGCGGGCATCCTCGGCGCGCTGCCGGGCGTGATGGGCTCGCTGATGGCGCTGGAGGTGATCCGCGCCATCACCGGCTTCGGCGAGCCGCTGGTCGGCCGGCTGCTGCTGGTCGATGCCCTGACGATGCGCTTCGAGACGATGCGCTATGGCTGGGACGAGACCAACAGCCTGAACGGCAGCATCTCGCCTTAACAGTTCAGTTTTGTAGTCTATGTTTTAGCAGATTTTTTATTTCTACATGGCAGCGCTCACTCTCTTCTTGTGAGGGTGCGGCATGATGCGGATGTTTATGGCTTGCACGGCCATCTTTCTTTCGGCCCTCCCGGCTCGCGCGTTCGAAAGTAACTGGCAGTTTTTCGAAAGCTACCGCATCCTCGCAGGGGCTTGCCCCAGTGAAATTCAGGCGGCGATGAGAGGCCTGCCCGTCTCAGAGCTGGATGAGGCCGTTGCCATCATCCGTGAGCGGGAAGCCGTCTTCACCGTGAAGATCGGTGCAGCCGGCGATATCGCCCAAGCACATTCAAAGTTGGACGCTTATCGTGGCGAGATGGTCCGCCAACTTGATGAAGCGGTAAAGTCGATGGGTTGCGAAAAAGCGATTCAGCGCCTTCGTCTTGCCATACCGAAGCCCGTCACCGGGCAACAGGTCGCTGAGTTGGCTCGCTCCGTTCCAATTCCGACATCGGAACGCAACGATACGATCCCCGTCGCCGATCGCATTGGCACAAATGCTGCGTATCCGCTTCAGAAAATCATCACGCTGATCATGACTGATAAGAAACAGTGTGATTTGACCACGCTAAAAGCGACGGTCCTAAAGCAATCCGTGAAGGAAGCGAAAAATCCGCCGCCATTCGTCGGCGTGCTAAAATCCTTTGAAGAGCGCTGGGATATCAATTGTAGTGGCAATAACTTGTCGGCCGTCGTCACATACTCCCAGGACGCGCGGAAATGGCGGTCGTACAAAGTCGAAATGAAGAACGAAGCCAGCGAGAAAGCTGACGTTGCAACGAGCGGAGGCCTGCGCAGATCCGTCGACTGACTGGCACCGTTCAGCGCTTGCTCTCGATCACGTCGAAGAGCTGCGCCGCGAGATCGGGCCCGCCGAGCTTCTTGATCGCCCGCACGCCGGTCGGCGCGGTGACGTTGATCTCGGTCAGCTTGCCATGGATCACGTCAATGCCGACGAGCAGCAGGCCGCGCTCGCGCAGCGAAGGGCCGATCGCCTCGCAGATTTCGAGTTCCTTCGCGGAGAGGTCGGTCGGCCGCGCCGCGCCGCCGCGCACCATGTTGGCGCGCAGGTCGCCGACCGCCGGCACGCGGTTGACCGCGCCTGCCGCCTCGCCATTGATCAGGATGATGCGCTTGTCGCCCTCCGAGATCTCCTTGATGTAGGCCTGCACGACCCAGGGCTCGCGGAAGAGATTGGCGAAGAGATCGTAGAGCGAGCCGAAATTCGGGTCGACCTTGCTGGTCTTGAACACGGTCGCGCCGCCATGGCCGTAGAGCGGCTTCATCACGATCTCGCCGAACTCGTCGCGGAAGGCCTCGATCTCGGCCTTGTCGCGGGTGATCAGCGTCGGCGGCATCAGCTCCGGGAAATGCGTGACGAAGATCTTTTCGGGCGCATTGCGGACATGGAAGGGGTCGTTGACCACCAGCGTCTTCGGGTGGATCCGCTCCAGCATATGCGTCGTGGAGACATAGGCCATGTCGAAGGGCGGATCCTGCCGCAGCAGCACGACGTCGAGCGTCGAGAGATCGGTGCGGACCTCGGCGCCGGCCGTGAAATGATCGCCCTCGACGTCGCGCACCGTGACGGGGCGGATCGGCGCCGTGACCTTGCCGTCGCGCATCGACAGCTTGTCGGGCGTGTAGGTGAACAGCGTGTGCCCGCGCGCCTGCGCCTCGAGCATCAGCGCGAAGCCGGTGTCACCGGCGACCCGCAGGCGCTCGATCGGGTCCATCTGGATGGCGACGCTGAGGGTCATGATGTGCGCTCCGGTTCTGGAGCGACCTTATGTGGCGCCAGGGGGCCGTCCCGCAAGTGCGTGGCGTGCGGGGGCGCGCCGCGGCAGGCGGCTAGCGGCGGCAGATTCCGGTCCGCATGACCTGCGGCGCGAGATGCGCGGCGAAGGCGGCGTGGCCCTCGGCGCTGAAATGCTGCCCGTCGGCGAGGCGATAGGCTCCCGCGAGGCGCCCGAGCCCGTCGAGCGTGATCATGGTAATGCCACGTGCACCGAGTTGGCGCTCGATCTCCGCGACATTGGCCGCGGTGTCGCCGCCTTCCCCGCGCCGGCCGTCATTGCCGCCGGGCTGGAGGATAACGACGCGGGTGTCCTTGCCGACCGCCCGCGGCAGCCGGGCCAGCATGCCGCGGGTCGTGTCACCCGCCACCCCCGCATTGGCGACGCTGACCGCGCAACCCTGCGACCGCAGCAGCGCCTGGAGTTGAGCCGGGTAGGCCTGCCCGGGCGGGACGCCATCGGGCGTGCTGCCACGACCGCGGCCGATGGTGTTGCTGGCGCCCAGAGCCACGACCTGTGCGGCCTGCAGCGGCCCGGCCAGGGCCGCGAGGCAGGCGACGACGAAGCAGGCACGCGAAAACGGCCTCATGGCGACCTCGTGCGAAGCGGTCAGCGAGTGTTACGCCTGCGGCTCGACGCGCGCAAACGCCGCGCGAGCGCCGAGCGTGTCGCTTACAGCCCCAGTTCGGCCACCGCCGGCACATGGCGCGGCCAGCGCCAGGGGGCGAGGAAGACGGCGTCAGCCCGCAGATGATGTTCCATCGCCCAGGGGTTCAGCGCCAGCCACTGCCGGATCCGCAGCTCGACCAGCCTGTGCTTTTCGGGGGTGATCGCGATCAGGGCCTCGTCCATCGCCCCGCGCGCCTTGACCTCGACGAAGGCGATGGTGCGGCCGCGCTTCATGACCAGGTCGATCTCGCCGCCCTTGCCGCCGAAGCGCCGCGCCAGCGGACGATAGCCCTTCAGGCCGAGCCAGAGGATCGCGAGCCACTCCGCGCGCCGCCCCGTGACGCCGGAGCGGCGCGCGCGGCGGCTGCGGGCCTCCCCTGTCACGGCTCCTCGCGCGTCAACTCCAGCGCGCGGGCATAGACCTTGCGCCGGGGCTGGCCGGTCTCGGCCGCGACCTGCGCGACCGCTTCCTTCAGCGAGAGCTCGGCGAGCGCGATCCGCAGGCGCTCGCCGACCGCGTCGCCGGCAGCCGCTTCCGTCTCGGCGCCGGGCGGGCCGATCACGACGACGATCTCGCCGCGCGCCTCTTCCTCGCCCTCGTAATGCGCCGCCAGCGTCGACAGGGGCCCGCGCCGCACGGTCTCGTAGAACTTGGTCAGTTCGCGCGCGACGGCGCCGGGGCGCTCGCCGAGGACGGCCGCCGCATCCGACAGCATCTCGGCCAGCCGCCGCGGCGATTCGAAGAAGACGAGCGTTCCGGGAATGGACGCGAGTTCGGTGAGCCGTCCGCGCCGCGCCGCCGCCTTGGGCGGCAGGAAGCCCTCGAAGAAGAAGCGGTCGGTCGGCAGGCCCGCCAGCACCAGCGCCGCCAGCACGGCGGAGGGGCCGGGAATGCCGGTGACCGGCAACCCCTCCGCGACGACCTCCGCCACCAGCTTGTAGCCGGGGTCGGAGACGAGCGGCGTCCCCGCATCGGAGATCAGGGCGAGTTTGCCGCCCTCGCGCAGCTTCCCGAGAATCTTGGGCCGCATCTGCTCGGCATTGTGCTCGTGATAGGGGTAGAGCGGCGTCGAGATGCCGTAATGCGCCAGCAGCGTCTTCGAGGTCCGCGTGTCCTCCGCGAGGACGCCGTCCGCCGCCGCCAGCGTCGCCAGCGCGCGAAACGAGATGTCGCGCAGATTGCCGATCGGCGTCGCGACGATGTGCAGGCCGGGCGCCAGCGCTTCCGCCTCCGCCCTGATCCCGAAGGCGGTGTAGCTGGGTGCGCGCGGCGCGGCGGGGGCGGGGGCATGGGTCGGCGTCGACATGGCGGCGAACCTGCCACAGCCGCCGCCGCTGCGCCATCCGCGCGGGACAACCGCTTCGTCGCCCGCGGCCGCAACTCAGAGTTAACAACTTGAAAATACCCTGCCGCACTGGCAGGAGATTCCCCACGGTCGGGGGACTGTAACGCCGGACGGGCCTGCACCGATCCGGCACGAGATCTGGAGATCGCCCGTGTCGCGTCATCCGCTCAGGGAACCGGTCAGCCGCCGCAGCCTGTCATCGCTGGCGGCGCTCGCCTGCCTGTCTCTGGCGGCCTGCAGTGGCGGGCCGAGCGGGCTGCCGGGCTTCGACACCGCCACGCCGCAGGCGCAGCCGGCGCAGAGCACGGGCCAGACGATCGGCACGGGCAAGGTCAAGGTCGGGCTGATCCTGCCGCTGACTGCGGAGGGCCAGGGCGCCGTCGTCGGCAATTCCCTGCGAAACGCTGCCGAGATGGCGCTGTCCGAGTTTCCCAACGCCGATCTGACGCTGCTGGTGAAGGACGACCGCGGCACACCCGAGGGCGCCCAGGCGGCCGCACAGGAAGCGATCGCCGAGGGCGCCGAGCTCCTCATCGGGCCGCTCTTCGCGCCCTCCGTCCAGGCGGCCGGACAGGTCGCGCGCGCCGCCAACCGCCCGGTCATCGCCTTCTCCAGCGACACCAATGTCGCCGGCCGCGGGGTCTACCTGCTCTCGTTCCCGCCCGAGAACGACGTCAACCGCGTCATCGGTTACGCCTCGCAGCAGGGGCGCAAATCCTTCGCCGCGCTGGTGCCGGACACCGCCTATGGCAAGGTCGTCGAGGCCGCCTTCCAGCAGGCGGTCGCGGCGCGCGGCGGCCGCGTCGTCGTGATCGAGCGCTTCTCGCCTGACTCGAACGCCATGGCCGCCGCGGCGAAGCGCCTGGTTCCGGCCTTGCAGCAGGCCGATGCGCTCTTCGTGCCCGCCGCTGCCGACACCATGCCGGCGCTCGGCCTCGCTTTGCAGCAGGCGGGCTACGACCCCGCCAAGGTCAAGCCGCTCGGCACCGGCGTCTGGAACGACGCCAATGTCGCGCGCGTGCCGGCAATCCAGGGCGGCTGGTTCGCCTCGCCCGATACAGCCGGCTTCAACGCCTTCGCCGGCCGCTACCAGACGCGTTTCAACAGCGCGCCGACGCGCACGGCGACGCTCGCCTATGACGCGGTCTCGCTGGCGGCGGCGCTGGCGCGCACGCAGGGGTCGCAGCGCTTCTCGGAGTCGGTGCTGACCAACGCCTCGGGCTTTGCGGGTGCGGACGGCGTCTTCCGCTTTCGCCCCGACGGGCAGAATGACCGCGGGCTCGCCGTGCTCGAACTGCGCAACGGCCAGATCGTCACCATTAACGCCGCTCCGCGCGATCTCGGGCCGCGCACGCAGTAGTCGCAGTCGTCAGGCGGCTTTCGGTGCAGGCACGAAGGGCTTGACGTCGATGCTGCCGGCTCGTTTGCGGGCCTGGGCGATGTCGAAGCTGTTCTGCATGCGCATCAGCGTATCCATGGAGAGGCCAAAGGCCTTCTCGAAACGCAGCGCCATGTCGGCGGAGAGCGCAGCCCGCTCGTTCAGAAGGGCAGACAGCGCCGGGCGCGTCACACCCAGCACTGCTGCCGCAGCCGTCACCGACAACTCGGCGGGTTCGATGATTTCGGTCTTGAGGAAGCTTCCGACATGCGGCGGGTCTTTCAGCCGGTAGCCCTCGCGGGGAGCGGTCTCGTCATCCATCAGTGGTAATCCTCATAGTCCAGATCGATGATTTCGATGTCGTTCTGTTCGATACGAAAGGTCAGGCGCCAGTTCTCCGTCACGAATAGGCTCCAGACACCCTTCCGGTCGCCCATCAGCAGGTGAGCCTTCCAGGTCGGGATGAAACGAAGCTCGTCAGGGCCCTGCATGTCCTGCAGGAACGCGATCATCTTGCGGAGCTTGTCGACGACCTGCGGCTGAAGGCCTGACGAATCGTCCGCCTCGACCAGCCGGCGCAAGCCCCTGTGCCTGACGTTCCGGATTCGCATTGCCGGACGATATAGCAGCCGAGCTCCGATTCGTAAAGCGAGGCTTTACGCTTTACGCCGCCAGATCCGCCACCACCGCGTCCAGCACCAGCGCGCCCTCGGGCGTGCAGGCGAGCTTGCCGCCGGGCTTGCGGACGAGCAGCCGGTCGAGCACGAGGCTGGTCACGCGCCGCTCGTTCAGCGCGCGGCCTGACAGCGCCTTGAAAACGGCCGGATCGATGCCCTCGACCAGCCGCAGCCCCATCAGCAGATATTCGTCGCCCTGCGCCTCGGCATTGAGCCGCTCGTTCTCGACCAGCGCCTGGCCCTCCGCCTCGACGCGCTCGAGCCAGGCCTCGGGCCGCTTCTCGGTCGAATGCGCCATCCGCCCCTCGTCGGTGACCAGCCGCCCATGGGCGCCGGGCCCGATGCCGGCATATTCGCCATAGCGCCAGTAGACGAGGTTGTGCCGGCATTCCGCGCCGGGGCGGGCGTGGTTGGAGATCTCGTAGACCGGCAAGCCATGCCTGGCCGTGATCTCCTGCGTGATCTCGTAGAGCGCAGCCCCCGCCTCATGGTCCGGCACGGCGAGCTTGCCGGCCTTGAACAGGCGCTCGAACATCGTGTCGGGCTCGATGGTGAGCTGGTAGAGCGAAAGATGCTCCGCGGCATGGCTGATCGCCAGCTCCAGCTCCGCCCGCCACAGATCCGGCGTCTGGTGCGGCGAGCGGGCATAGATCAGGTCGAAGGAGTAGCGCTCGAAGTACTTCCGCGCGATCGCGACCGCATCGAGCGCCTCTTGCGTCGAATGCATCCGCCCGAGCGCCTTGAGATCGGCATCGTTCAGCGCCTGCACGCCGAGGGACACCCGGTTGACGCCGGCGGCCCGGAAATCGGCGAAGCGGCCGGCCTCGACGCTGGTCGGGTTGGCCTCCAGCGAGACCTCGCAATGCGGGTCGATCGCCCAGGCCTCGCCGATGGCGTCGAGGATGGCACCGACGGTGCGGCCCTCCATCAGCGAGGGCGTGCCGCCGCCGAAGAAGATCGAGGTGACGGTCCGGCCCGGCGCCAGCGCGGCCCGATGGGCGATCTCGCGCCGGAAGGCCGCGACATAGCGGGCCTGGTCGGGCGGCTGCAGCCGGACATGGGAGTTGAAGTCGCAATAGGGGCATTTGGCCAGGCAGAACGGCCAGTGCACATAGACGGCGAAGCCCGCATCCGCCGTCGGATGCAGCAGCCGTGGCGTATCAGCGACGGCGGCCGCGCCGCTCACGCCGGAGCCCTCAGGCAGGCGGCCGCCAATTGCTTGAAGGCGCGCGCCCGGTGCGACAGCGCGTCGTCGGCGCCGCTCTTCACGGTGCTGGTCATCTCCGCGAAGGTCACGTCGTAGCCGTCGGGCTGGAAGATCGGGTTGTAGCCGAAGCCGCCCGTACCGCGCGGGGCGTCGACGATGCGGCCATGGACGCGTCCCTCGAACAGCTCCTCATGGCCGTCCGGCCAGGCGATCACCAGCGCCGAGACGAAATGCGCCTTGCGCTGGTCCGGCGCCGTCGCGCCGCGCTTGGCCATCTCGGCCAGCACGCGCGCCATCGCCGGCTTGAAGTCCTTGCCTGGCCCGGCCCAGTTCGCCGAGAACAGGCCCGGCGCGCCGTCCAGCGCATCGACGCAGAGCCCGGAATCGTCCGACAACGCCGGCAGGCCGGAGGCTTTCGCGGCCGCATGCGCCTTGATTGCGGCGTTCTCCGAGAACATGTAGCCGGTCTCGTCGGGCTCCGGCAGGCCGAGCTCCCCGGCCGAGACCAGCTCGATCCCGAAGGGCGCCATCAGCTCGCGCATCTCGACGAGCTTGCCCTTGTTGTGGGTCGCGATCACGACCTTGCCGGTGAGGAGGCGGGAGGATGTCAATGTATCGACCTCGTATTCCTACGGACCACCGACGTCTGGTGGCGTTCCAACGCTCGGCCCTCGATCCTCGGCGCCCGACGGGGGAGCAAAGCGAGAGCGCTTCTGGCGTGGATTCGTTTCAGCCCTGAATGCAAAAACAAGTGCGCCACCCACGAAGAAGAGGCCCACGATCACGCCAAATGCCGTGGTAAGCCACTCCATCGCACCCTCCGGAGCTACGCCACCGCCGCCTTCTGCAGCGTCACCAGCTTGCTTACCCCGCCCTTGGCGAGCCGCATCAGCGCCATCAGCTCCTCCTCGGAGAAAGGCGCGCCCTCGGCCGTGCCCTGCACCTCGACGAGGCCACCCGAGCCAGTGATGACGAAATTGGCGTCGGTCTGGGCGCCGGAATCCTCGACATAATCGAGGTCGAGCACCGGGTTACATGGTCCTTCAGCGGGTTGGAGCCCTTCAGCATCGAGCGTGCTTCCATCCACTTCAGCGCGTCGTGCAGCGCCACCCAGGCGCCCGTGATCGAGGCCGTGCGCGTGCCGCCATCGGCCTGGAGCACGTCGCAATCGACGACGATCTGGCGCTCGCCGATCGCGGTCAGGTCGACCACGGCGCGAAGCGAACGCCCGACCAGCCGCTGGATCTCCTGCGTGCGGCCGGACGGCTTGCCCGAGGTGACCTCGCGGCGGTTGCGCTCATGCGTGGCGCGCGGCAGCATCGCGTATTCGGCGGTGACCCAGCCCTTGCCGGTGCCGCGCAGCCAGGGCGGGCCCTTCTCCTCGACGGTGGCGGCGCAGAGCACCTTGGTCTCGCCGAAGGAGACCATGCAGGAGCCTTCCGCATAGCGCACGACGCCGCGTTCGAGCGTGACCTTGCGCATTTCGTCTGCGGCGCGTTTCGAGGGTCGCATGGCGATATCCTGATTGTTCGGGGTTGGCGGCTTGTAGGCGGTCGCCGCGGGTGCGGCAAGGCGAACAGGGGTCGCACGCGTTTTCGCTTGATCGGGCGCCGCTCCGGATCAACAATAAGCCCATGTCGAGAAAGCCGTTTCGCCGCAGATGAGCGCTCACACGCCGCGTCCCGAGACAGCCAGCGGGTTGATCGAGACCGATCAGCGCTCGCGCGAGATCTTCCGCCAGATCGTCGATGGTTTCCTGACCACGGGCGAGCCGGTCGGCTCGCGCAACATCGCCCGGCTGCTGCCGATGGCGCTGTCGCCGGCGACGGTGCGCAACGTCATGACCGACCTCGAGCTGGCCGGCCTGATCTACGCCCCCCACACCTCGGCCGGGCGCCTGCCGACAGAGCGGGGCCTGCGCTTCTTCGTCGATGCGATGATGGAGGTCGGCAATCTGACCTCGGACGAGCGCACCCGCATCGAGGCGCAGATGAAGGCCGCCGCCACCGGCCGCACGCTCGACGGCACGCTGACCGAGGCCTCGGCCCTGCTCTCGGGCCTGTCGCGCGGAGCGGGCGTCGTCGTCACCACGAAGGCCAATGCCCGGCTGAAGCATATCGAGTTCGTCCGGCTCGACCCGACACGCGCGCTCGTCGTGCTGGTCGCCGATGACGGCACGGTCGAGAACCGGCTCCTGAGCCTGCCGCCCGGTCTCCCGGCGTCCGCGCTGACGGAGGCCGCCAACTTCCTCAACGCCCGCATCCTCGGCAAGACGCTGGGCGAGTTGCGCGCCGAGATCGCCCAGCACCGCGAGCAGATGGAGCGCGAGCTCGACTCTCTCACCGCGCGCCTGGTCGAGAGCGGCATCGCCACCTCCTCGGGCCCGAGTTCCGACCGCCATCTCATCGTGCGCGGCCAGGCCAATCTGCTGGAGGATCTCAAGGCGCAGGAGGATCTGGAGCGCATCCGCTTGCTCTTCGGCGATCTCGAAACCCAGACCGACGTCATCGACCTGCTGGCGCGGGCGGAAGCCGGCGACGGCGTGCGCATCTTCATCGGCTCGGAGAACAAGCTGTTCTCGATGTCCGGCTCCTCGATGGTGGCGGCCCCCTTCCGCGACTCCGAGCAGCGCATCGTCGGCGTCGTCGGCATCATCGGCCCGACCCGGCTGAACTATGCCCGCATCGTGCCGATGGTGGACTACACCGCCAAGGTGGTCGGGCGGTTGCTGGACGGGGCGCGGTGAGGCCGATCCGCTCTTGGTGCGGGTTCGCCCTGGGGATGATGATGACGTGCAGTCCCGCCCTGGCCGCTGGCGCCGCCCTGATCGAGGCTGCGGCGGCCGGGCGCGTCGACGAGGTCGCGCGCCTGATCAAAACCGGCGCTCCACTCGACGCCCAGGATGCACAGGGCCGGTCGGCCTTGCTGCGCGCGGTCGCCGGCGATCATGTGTCCGTCGCGAAGACGCTGCTCGATGCCGGCGCGAGCCCCAACACGCAGGCCGCCAATCGCGACACGCCCTGGCTGCTCGCAGGAGCCCTGGGCCGGGCCGAGATCATCGCCGCGATGCTGCCGCGCCGGCCAGACCTCTCGATCCGCAACCGCTATGGCGGCAACGCGCTGATCCCCGCCTGCGAGCGCGCCCATGTCGAGGCGGTCAAGCTGCTGCTGACCAGCGGCATCGACCTCGATCACGTCAACGATCTCGGCTGGACCTGCCTGCTGGAGATCGTGATCCTGGGCGATGGCGGCGCGCGCCACCAGCAGGTCGCGCGGCTGGTTCTCGACGCCGGCGCCAATCCCAGCCTCGCCGACAAGGACGGCGTGACACCGCTGGCTCATGCCCGCCAGCGCGGCCAGCAGGCGATCGCGCGCCTGATCGAACAGGCCGGCGGCCGCTGAAACCGCGCGATTTGGCATCGCCGCCGGATCGCGCTACCTGTGCGCCAACGCGGCCTGGCCGCCATCCGACACGCGATCCCTAAGGCTTCCGCCATGACCGACACGCTGCCCGACCGCCTCTCCTCCAACCCCAACAGCCCGTTTTACAACGAGGAACTGCTGGCGCGGGACATCGGCATCCGCTTCAAGGGCGTCGAGAAGACCAATGTCGAGGAATACTGCGTCAGCGAGGGCTGGGTGCGCCTCACCGCCGGCAACGCCAAGGACCGCTTCGGCAACCCGATGACGGTGAAGCTCAAGGGCGAGGTCGAGCCGTATTTTCGCCAGCCCACCGAGGGCTGAACCGCCTCAGCGCAGATCCTTGTAGAAAAACGTCGAGCCGCAGTCGCTTCCATCCGGCATCAGCGCGTAGCGCGGGACCGTGCCGAGTTCGGTCCAGCCGAGCTTGCCGTAGAGCCGGCGGGCCGCACCGTGCTCGTCGGTGTCGAGCACGAGCAGGTCGCGCTTCGCCTGTCGCGCCGCCGTCTCCGCCGCCTGCATCAGGGCTGCGCCGAGACCGCGCCTGCGTGCGCTGGAATGCACCAGAACCTTGGCGATTTCGGCGCGATGCGGCTGGTTTGGCTTGCCGATGAGCTGCAATTCCGCCGTGCCGAGCACGTCTGCGCCCTGGCGTGCGGCGAACAGGATCGTGCGTCCCGCCGCCACATCGGCCGCGACGCCCGTCCAGAACGCGACGTAATCGGACGGCCCGTTCCAGTGCATGAAGCCGACCGAGGCCCCGCTCTCGACCGCATCAGCGAGGATCTCCGCCAGAGCCGGAATCGCGGCTCGCGCGGCCTCCGCATCGAGCGGCTCGACCGTGATCGCATCGTCCTGTGTCATGGGCTTTCAGTCCGTCTCAGAGATCGGCGGCGGTCAGCACCACCGCATAGCGTGCCGGGACCTCGCCCGGATTGTGGAAGGCGATTGGCCCGTCGAGCAGCATGGCGAGGCAGTCCCCCGCCGCCAGCCGATGCTCGCGTCCGCCGACGGAGAGGGTGAGCTCGCCCTCCAGCAGCCAGAGCTGCTGGTCGAGCCGGAAGCCGCCGCGCGGCGCGTCGAGCAGGACGCGCGCGCCCGCCGGCATCTCGACCTCCACGATCTCGAGGCGGGAGCCCGTTCCAGCCGGCGAGACGCTGCGCCGGACATAGCCGCTGTCGGGGTCGGTCCAGACCGGCTGCTCGCCGCGCCTTGCCAGCGGGCCGCCTTGGGCCTCGTCGCGGAAAAGGGCGGAGAGCAACACGCCGAGCCCGGCGCAGAGCCGGTCCAGCAGGGCTGCCGTCGGGCTCGATTCGCCGCGTTCCACCCGCGAGATCATCGCGCGGCTGACGCCGGAGCGTGCCGCGAGCTGGTCGAGTGTCAGGCCTCGGCTCTGGCGCAGCCCCTTGATGCGGGTGCCGAGACGGCGGTCCAGGTCGATATCAACGAACGAATCCATGATAAGAGAATATTTCTATGATATCGGAAATCAAGTGATTTCCAGCCGAACCGCCGATACGCACTCGCACAGTCCGTCAACGCGGATTTCACCACGATTCCAGCTTCCCGCCAGCGCCCGGGCCGATCTTTCCAAAACATCAGGGAAACTGCGCTCATATGAAGGGAACGACGCCCAGAAGGGCGCTGGTCGAGGGAACGGCCATGAATCGAGGTCTGGAGTGGCTTGGGAAGGCCGTCGTCGGCTTCATCACCCGCGGCAGAGCGGAGCCGCGGGCCTGCGACGAGAAGGCCCTGGCGAGGCTGCGCTCCGCGCTGCGTCCCGGCGACGTTCTGCTGGTCGAGGGCGGCATGAAGGTCTCCTCGGCGATCAAATACCTGACGCAGTCGACCTGGTCTCACGCCGCGCTCTATGTCGGTGACACCGGTCAGTGCACGGATGACGGCGAGCCGCTCGTCCTGGCCGAGGTCGAGATGGATGTCGGTTGCGTGCTCTCGCCCTTGTCGAAATACGGCGCCTTCGGCACCCGCATCTGTCGTCCCCAGGCCCTGGACGGCGAGGGGGCGGCGATTGTCGTCGACTATGTCCTCGGCCGGCTCGGCACCCAGTACGACCTCAAGAACATCATCGACCTGATGCGTTGGCTGGTTCCCTTGCCCTGGGCGCCGAAATCCTGGCGCCGGCGCATGATCGCGCTCGGCTCGGGCGATCCGACGCGGGCGATCTGCTCGACCCTGATCGCCCAGGCCTTCGAGGCGGCGCGCTATCCCGTCCTGCCGACGATCGAATATGCCCGCGCCATGGACGAGGCGGATTTCGAGGAGATTCTACATATCCGGCACCATTCGCTCTACATGCCGCGCGATTTCGATATTTCCCCCTATTTCGCCGTGGTGAAGCCGACGCTGGAGGCGGGCTTCGACTATCGCGCCCTGACCTGGGCGAAGGGCGAGCGCGTCGAGCCCCACCCGCCCCTGCCGGCGGGCAGCTCGCAATGGGCCGGGCAATCGTAACGCCACAGCGGCAAAACGCGCCGGCAGGCCGCGGCTTCATGCCCTTGGCGCAGTGCGGCAACGCTGCTATCTGCGCGAGATGAGCACGAAGTCCTTCGACAACATCCGCAACTTCTCGATCGTCGCCCATATCGACCATGGCAAGTCGACGCTGGCCGACCGGTTGATCCAGACCACCGGCACGGTGGCAGCGCGCGACATGAGCGAGCAGATGCTCGACTCGATGGATATCGAGAAAGAGCGCGGCATCACCATCAAGGCGCAGACCGTCCGGCTCGATTATCGCGCCCAGGACGGCAAGGATTACATCCTGAACCTGATGGACACGCCCGGCCATGTTGACTTCGCCTATGAGGTCTCGCGCTCGCTGGCGGCCTGCGAGGGCTCGCTCTTGGTCGTCGACGCCTCGCAGGGCGTCGAGGCGCAGACGCTGGCGAACGTCTACCAGGCGCTCGACGCCGGCCACGAGATCGTCACCGTCCTCAACAAGATCGACCTGCCCGCCGCCGAGCCCGAGCGCATCAAGCAGCAGATCGAGGACGTGATCGGCCTCGACGCCTCGGAAGCCGTCGCGATCTCGGCCAAGACCGGCATCAACATCGAGGGGGTGCTGGAGGCGATCGTCCAGAAGCTGCCGGCCCCCAAGGGCGACAGCGAGGCCCCGCTGAAGTGCCTGCTGGTGGACAGCTGGTATGACGCCTATCTCGGGGTCGTCGTGCTCGTGCGCGTCATCGACGGCGTGCTCAAGAAGAACATGACCATCCGCATGATGCGCGCCAACGCCTCCTACGGCGTCGACCGCGTCGGCGTGTTCAAGCCGAAGATGCAGGAGGTCAAGGAACTCGGCCCTGGCGAGGTCGGCTTCTTCACCGCCTCGATCAAGGAGGTCGCCGACACCGCGGTCGGCGACACCATCACCGACGAGAAGCGCCAGACGCCCCAGGCCCTGCCGGGCTTCAAGCCGGTGCAGCCGGTGGTGTTCTGCGGCATCTTCCCGGTCGATGCGGCCGATTTCGAGACGCTGCGCGCCGCGATGAGCCGCCTGCGCCTGAACGACGCCAGCTTCTCCTACGAGATGGAGACCTCGGCCGCGCTCGGCTTCGGCTTCCGCTGCGGCTTCCTCGGGCTGCTGCATCTGGAGATCATCCAGGAGCGGCTGGAGCGCGAGTTCAACCTCAACCTGATCTCGACCGCGCCTTCGGTCGTCTACCATCTCAAGCTACGCGACGGCACGGTGCTGGAACTGCACAACCCGGCCGACATGCCCGACGTCATGAAGATCGACACGATCGAGGAGCCCTGGATCAAGGCGACGATCTTCACCCCCGACGAGTATCTCGGCTCGGTGCTGAAGCTCTGCCAGGACCGCCGCGGCGTCCAGACCGACCTGTCCTATGTCGGCTCGCGCGCCAAGGTCGTCTACGACCTGCCGCTGAACGAGGTGGTGTTCGATTTCTACGACCGGCTGAAGTCGATCTCGAAGGGCTATGCCTCCTTCGACTACGCCATCACCGACTACCGCGAGGGTGACCTCGTGCGCATGTCGATCCTGGTCAATGCCGAGCCGGTCGATGCGCTCTCGATGCTGGTCCACCGCTCGCGGGCCGATGCCCGCGGCCGCGCCATGTGCGAGAAGCTGAAGGACCTGATCCCGCCGCACATGTTCCAGATCCCCGTCCAGGCGGCGATCGGCGGCAAGATCATCGCGCGCGAAACCATCCGCGCGCTGCGCAAGGACGTGACCGCCAAGTGCTACAGCAGAAGGAAGGCAAGAAGAAGATGCGGCAGTTCGGCAAGGTCGAAATCCCGCAGGAAGCCTTCATCGCCGCGCTGAAGATGGACAGCTGAGCGGCAACGCTCGTCACCCTCGGAAACACGCCGTCATCCCGGACAAGCTGCGAAGCAGCGCAGATCCGGGATCCATCGAAGGGCGCCTCAGCTCTATGATGGATCCCGGCGCTTCGGCCGGGATGACCCGTGGTGGATCCGGCACCGGTGCCTGATCAGAGCTCCACGGCTCACCTCACCACCCCAGCGCGCAGCCATCCTTGCGGTGGTCGGAGCCCGCCGACAGCACGCCCGTGACGGGATCGATCGCGATCGCCTGGCCGCCGCCAATGGCGGCGCCCGGTGCCGTGAAGACGAAGCCGCGGCGCTCCAGCTCGGCACGCACGGCCGCCGGCACGGTCTTTTCCGCCTCGATCGCGGTCTGGCCCGGGCGCGGGAAGACGCGCGGCAGCGAGATCGCGCTCTGCAGGTCGAGCCCGTAATCCAGCTAGTGGCCGCCCATCACGCCGAAGGACAGGCAGACCTTGCCGTCGCGCAGCATCATGCCGGGGATGATCGTGTGCAGCGGGCGCTTGCGCGGCGCGATCGCGTTCGGGTGCCCGGCCTTCAGCACGAAGCCCTGGCCGCGGTTCTGCAGCAGCACGCCGCTCTTCGGTGCGACCAGCGCGGCGCCGAAGGGGTGGAACACCGAGTTGATGAAGCTCACCGCCATCCCGTCGCCGTCGACGACGCTGATATAGACGGTGTCGGCATGCTCCACCTCAGTGGGCGCGAAGCTCGGCAGCTCCTTGATCGCCTGCTTCAGGTCGATCTGGCTGCGCAGCTGCGCCGCCAGCTCCTCCGAGAGCAGCCAGTCCAGCGGCACCGCGCTCTGGCTCGGATCGGCCAGCACGGCGTCGCGCACCGAATAGGCGAGCCTGGCCGCCTCGATCTCGACATGCAGGCGGTCGGCGGAGAGCGGGTCCTCGCCCGGCTCGAAGCCCGAGAGGATGTTGAGGATCATCAGCGCGATCACGCCCTGGCCGGCGGGCGGGCACTCGAACACGTCATGGCCGCGGAAACGGGTGTGGATCGGCGTGACATAGCCGCCCTTGGCCGCGCGGAAATCCTCCAGCGTATGCAGGCCGCCGAGTTCGCGCAGCCGGTCGACCATGTCCTGCGCGATCGCGCCCTCGTAGAAGGCGCTCGGGCCCTTCTCGGCGATGGCCTGCAGCGTCGCGGCGAGCTCGCGCTGGTGGTGGATCTCGCCGGCGCGCGGCGCGCGGCCCTCTGGCAGGAAGACGCGCGCCGTCGGCTCGTCCTTCGCCATCAGCGCGGCCTGCCCGGCCCAGTCTGCGGCGGCGCGCGGCGCCACCACATAGCCGTCCCGCGCCAGCGCGATCGCCGGCTGCAGGAGCTGCGCCAGGGGCAGGCGGCCATGGTCCTTGACCAGCGTCGCCCACGCCTCGACCGAGCCCGGAATCGTCACCGCGTGGGGGGACTGGCGCGGAATCTCGCTGAAGCCCTGCTCCCGATACCAGTCGAGCGTCGCCGCCGCCGGAGCCCGGCCCGAGCCGTCATAGGCGAGGACGGTGTCGCTTCTGCCCGCCGCCATCAGCACGAAGCAGTCACCGCCGATGCCGGTCGAGCCCGGCTCGACCACGCATTGCACGGCACACGCCGCCACCGCCGCGTCGATCGCATTGCCGCCGGCCTGCAGGATGTTGATCGCGGTGAGCGTCGCGGTCGGGTGCGAGGTCGCGGCCATGCCGCGCCGGCCCATCACCACCGAACGGCCGGGGAGTTCGAAATCGCGCTGGTTCGGCTGGCTCACGTCGTCGTCTCCCGAGACTCGGCCGGGTTACGCCGGCTCTCCCGACCGCACTCGCCCAGCCGGCCGGATTTGGCAAGCGCCCCCGGCGCGCTGCGGCCCTGCAATGGGTTCCACACGGGCCGGCGCGCTGATACGACCGGGTGATCGCGAAGAGATTCCGGCCTGCAGGAATCCGAAGCTGGGGAGACCGCCACCGTGCCGCTACCGACCACGCTCGCCGGGCGCCTGCGCCTGCCCGCCATCGCCTCGCCGATGTTTCTCGTCTCGGGCCCCGATCTCGTGGTCGAGACCTGCAAGGCCGGCATCCTCGGAACCTTCCCGGCGCTGAACCAGCGCACCAGCGAAGGCTACGCCGCCTGGCTCACGGACATCGAAGGACGCCTCGCGGATGTGCCCGATGCCGCGCCCTTCGGCGTCAACCTCATCGTCCACCGCTCCAACCCGCGGCTGGAAGCGGATCTGGCGATCACCGCCAAGCACAAGGTGCCGCTGGTGATCACCTCGCTCGGCGCGGTCCCCGATCTGGTCAAGGCCGTGCACGGCTATGGCGGGCTCGTCTTCCACGATGTCATCAGCCTGCGCCATGCCCAGAAGGCGGCGGAGGCCGGCGTCGACGGCATCATCGCGGTCGCGGCCGGCGCCGGCGGCCATGCCGGTACGATGAGCCCCTTCGCGCTGGTCTCGGAGATCCGGCGTTTCTTTGCCGGCACGATCGTGCTGGCGGGCGCGATCTCGAACGGCGCCCAGATCGCCGCGGCACAGATGATGGGCGCCGATCTCGCCTATCTCGGCACGCGCTTCATCGCGACGACCGAGAGCATGGCGGACCCCGAATACAAGGCGATGCTGCTGCGCAGCCAGGCCTCTGACATCCTCTACACGCCGGCGATCAGCGGCGTGAACGCCAACTTCATGCGCGAGAGCATCCAGGCCGCGGGGCTCGATCCCGACAACCTCACCGGCCACGGCAAGCTCGATCTCTGCAACGAGGCCAAGGTCTGGAAGACGATCTGGTCGGCCGGCCAGGGCGTCGGCGCGATCGAGGACGTGCCGACGACGGCGGAGCTCGGCGCGCGTCTGCTGGCGGAATACCGTCAGGCGCGGGCTTCGCTCGCAATGACGACTTGACGCGCGAACGTCGGGTCATCCCGGGCAAGCCCGGGATGACGATGCGGGTCTTGCCCGATCAGCCCTTCAGCTTGGCGTTGCACTGGCTCCAGTAGCCGCCGCCCTTCTCGATCCATTTGAGCTCGCCATTGGCGTTGGCGGCCTTGTTGGCGTTGTACTGGTCGGCGCAGGTCTTGAGACGGGCCTTGCCGGCGGTGAGGTCGTTGTACTTGGTCGCCACCGCCTTCGGGAACACCGCGGGCTTGGCCTTGGCCGTCGCGGCGGCGGGCTTGGGAGGCGTGGCCGCCGGAGCGCTGGAGGGCGTCGCGGCCGGCTTGGCGGGCTCGCTCACGGCGGCGGCGGCCTCGGCCTCGTCGGCGTCATCATCGGCGCATTGGGCCTTGCGGAAATCGTTCCACTTCTGGCCCTTCAGCGTGTTGGCCTTCTTGGCCTCCTGATATTTGGCGCTGCATTCCTTCATCGTCAGGGCTGCCGCGGGAGTGATCGGCAGGGCCGTCAGCGCCAGCAGGGCAGCGCCGGCAAGGATGGTAGTCCTCAGCATGGTCGTCTCCATCGCAAGGGCTCGTCTGCCCCTGCGGCATGGCACTCCCATTCCGGCCGGCTGGCAAGCGGCATTTTCAAGGCGAAGCGGGTGCCTGCCCGCCTTGGGAGATCAGGCCAGCGAGCGCAGGTCGAAGGCGGGGCCCGCTGCCTGCTCCGGCGTCGGCGAGACGCCGGCCGCGATCAGGCGCCGGCCCATCATGTGGTCGGCAGGCCGGTTGATGCTCTCGATCGCGACAAGCCGTGGCCCGTCATAGCGGAAGAGCGAGAACCGCCCCTCGGCCGGCGAGCCGCGCAGCACGGCTTGCCCGCCCGGAACGCCGAGGCCGACCATCTGGAGCTTGACGTCGTACTGGTCCGACCAGAACCAGGGAACGGCCGCATAGGGCTCAGCCCGGCCGGCGATGGCGCAGCCGGTGGCGCGCCCCTGGTCGTTGGCGTTCTGCACTGAACTCAGACGCAGGCGCCGCCCCGCATGGACATTCGGGTGGCTGGTGCAATCGCCCGCCGCGAAGATCAGCGGGTCCGACGTCCTCCCGAAGGCGTCGACCGCGATCCCGTCCTCCATCGCGAGCCCCGCCGCCGCGGCCAGCTCGACATTCGGCACGGCCCCGACTGCCGCCAGCACGAGGTCGCAGGGCAGGCGCGAACCGTCGGCGCAGATCACGGCCGTCACTGTGCCGCCCTCGCCCTCGATGCGCTCGACGCTCGTTTCGAGGCGAAGAGTGACGCCATGGCGCTCATGCACGCCCTGCATATAGAAGGAAATCTCCGGCGCGACGGCGTGGCCGATCAGCCGCGGCCCGGCCTCGACCACCGTCACCTGCTTGCCCAGCGTGACGGCGGCGGAGGCGACCTCGAGCCCGATGAAGCCACCGCCGATGATCACGATCGCCTGCGCCGCGGACAGCCTTGTGCTGAGCGCCTGCGCATCGTCGAGCGAACGCAGGGAGACGACGCCGTCGAGATTGGCACCCTCACAACGCAGCACCGCCGCCCGTGCGCCGGTCGCGAGTGCGAGCTGCCCGTAGCCGAGCACCGAGCCGTCCGCGAAGTGCACCTGTCGAGCCTCGCGGTCGAGCGTCACTGCATGGCGGCGCGGCAGGAAGGCGATGCCGGCCTCGGCGAAGAAGGAGGCCGCCTTCAGCGGCAGATGGGCTCCGGCCTTGCCGAGCAGGAAGCCCTTCGACAGGGGCGGCCGCTGATAGGGCAGCTCGGCCTCGTCGCCCGCCAGCGCGATGCTGTCGGCAAAGCCGGCCTCGCGGGCGGCCGCAGCGATGGCGAGCCCCGCATAGGAGGCGCCGATCACGAGGAGATCGAAGGTGTCGGCGGTCGGCGGGGTCGGGGAAGGGGTGGTCGGCATCGGGCGGACGTCCAGGCTCTTGGCGCCCGAGGGGATATCCGGGGCGCACCACGCCCGAAGGCGCGCCCCGTATCTAGGCGAGACGGCCGCCGCCGCCTATCCGAAAAGCACAGGCGGCGACTGCGGCCAATGCAGCGGAAGGGGCTTCAGAACGAGGTCGTCAGCCGCGTCAGCCATTCCGGCGAGGCGGCGACGAGGGCCGCCTCGAGCGTCTTGTCCCAGCCGGTGAGGATCAGGATGCCGACGGCCACGAGGAAGCCGCCGAGCGCCGTCTTGAAGCCCTGGCCGGCCGACATCATGCGGTTGCGCAGGCTCATCAGCCGGGCGCGCGACAGCATGCCGAGCGCGATCAGCGGCAGGCCGGCGCCGACGCCGAAGGCGAGCATCGTCAGCGCCACCGCGCCGAGGTTCTCGCCCTGCGCGGCCAGGACCGATGCCGCGCCGAGTGTCGGCCCGACGCAGGGGCTCCAGACCGCGCCGAGCAGGAGCCCGACGCCGAACTGGCCGCGCAGGCCGTTCGGCGAGAAGCCACCGAAGCGCTGCTCGGTCCAGTTGCTGAGCGGGCCGCCCGCTGCCGCCACCCGCGCATGCAGCACGGGCAGCATCAGCACGAGGCCGAGCAGGACGAGCATGATCGCCGCGGCCATCCGGAAGACGCCGGTGTCGAGGCCGATCGCGAAGCCGATCGTCGCCACGAAGAGACCGCGCGACCGGCCCATGCTTATGCTCCGAGACCGCCGTGCCGAGCACGATCGGCAGCAGCGGCAGGACGCAGGGCGACAGGATCGACAGGATCCCCGCGATGAGGGCGAAGCCGGCACTGGCCATGATGCGTCAGCCTCAGATCGCGCGGGCGAGCAGGGCTTCGATCGACGCCTTGTTGGTGTCGCCGACCGAGCGCCCCATTTCCGCGCCGCCCTTGAAGACGATCAACGTGCTCTGCTGCTGGGCCTTGAAGCCGCGCAGCGCGTCCTTCTGGCTGTCGAAGTCGACATTGAAGACGACGAGGTTCTTGAAGCGCGGCTGCTTGGCCAGCTCAGACAGGATCGGCGCCTGCGCCTTGCAGGTCGGGCACCAGGGCGCGGAGACATCGATCAGGACCGGCTTGCCGGCCTTCATCGCGGCGTCGAAGGCGGCCTGGGAAAAGGCCGCCTTGTCGAGGGCGAGGGCCGGGAGGCCGGACAGCAGAACGGCCGAGGCGGCGAGGGTGGTGAGAGCGTGGCGACGGTTGAGCATGGGAACCTCTGCGGATGACAGGACGGCGGGACTCCGAGGAGCCGCCCTTTTCCTCTTCGGCCCGCAGGGTGTTTCCGTTACGTCTTCACATCGAGTTGATGACGCGTCGCGGGTGGGGTCCGGCCCGAAGACAGTCCGAGACCATGAGCCGCTCAGGCCTCCGCCTGAGCCCTGACCCGCGCTGCGAAGTGCCCGTTCTCCGGTCGTGGCCCCTAACCTGGCTGCGCTCTTGCCTGAGGCCGGTGGCACGGCACAGGAGCAGCGTCGTGGCGGCCGCTGCCATCAAGGCGGCGACATCCCCCTTGGTCTGAGTCATCATGTCGGCGCTCCCCGTCGAAACCTCGGCGGTCGCCGCTGGGGGAGCGGAGCGGTCGCGGCCATGGGACACTGCGTGGAGATGGGAGCGTAACGAAACGCAGCCTTGCTCCGAACCGTGGTCACGGGCGGCGCCGGATCTTCGACGTCGCCCTACTCCATCCCGTCAATCCCCTGCATTCGATGATCGGGCCACGATGACGCAGCGATTCGATCTGATCCTCGCGGCCACCAACGCCGCTTTCACCGGCCTGAGCGCGGCGACACACGCCGCCGCCGAGGCCTTGCCGCAGGCCCAAGTCCCGCACCGGCTGCTGGCGCTGGTTGCGCGCGTCCATCGCTGGCGGCGGGGCTAGCCATGCTCGACCGCTTTCTGTTGCCCGTCGTCAAAAGCGTTCTGCAGCCGGTCGCCGCGGCCCTGGCGCGGCGCGGTGTCGGTGCGGACGGCCTGACGGTGACGGGGTTCGTCATCGGCCTGGGTGCCGTGCCGGCGCTGGCCCTGCAGTTCTACGGGGTCGCGCTGATCGCGATCCTGGTCAGCCGGCTGTTGGATGCGTTGGACGGGGCGGTGGCGCGGCTCATCGGCCCGACCGAGCGCGGCGCTTTTCTCGACATCACGCTCGACTTCGCCTTCTATGGCTGCATTCCGCTGGGCTTCGCGCTGGCCGATCCGGCCCGGAATGCGCTGCCGGCGGCGGTGCTGCTCGCAGCCTTCATGGGTACGGGATCGAGCTTCCTCGCCTTTGCCGTCATCGCCGCCAAGCGCGGCCTGACCAGCGAGGTCTATCCGCAAAAGGGCATCTACTATCTCACCGGCCTGACCGAGGGCGCAGAGACGATCGCAGCCTTGGCCGTGATGTGCGTCGTCCCCGAGTCGTTTCCCCTCATCGCCTACGTCTTTGCCGCCGCCTGCCTCGTCACCACGCTGACGCGTCTGCGCCAGGGCTGGGTGGTCTTCGCGGCGCCGCCGGCCGGGACCGGCGACAGGCCCTTGCAGCCGCTGGCGCCGCGGGAGGATACTTGAATGGTCTCTGCCGGCGCGCTCGCCCGCACGCCGGCAGCACCGGTCAGTTCAGGAACTCCGGCGAGATCAGGCTCGGCAGGAACAGCGAGACGGTCGGCCACATGATGATCAGGGCGAGCACGATCAGCATCGGCATGAGCATGATCATCGTGTCCTTGATCGCCGAGCGCATGCTGATGCCCGCGACCGAGCAGGCGATCATCAGGCACAGCCCATAGGGCGGCGTCACCAGCCCGAAGGCGAGGCTGACGATGCCGATCATGGCGAAATGCACCGGGTCCATCATCACCGTCTTGGCGAGCGGCGCCAGGATCGGCCCGACGATGATGATGGCGGGAATCGCATCGAGGAAACAGCCGACGAGCAGGAAGACGCCGGCGATGAAGAAGCCGGTCTCGTAGAAGCCCATGCCCCAGGCCGAGACGCCGGTCAGGATCGCCTGCGGCATCTTGTAATAGGCCATCAGCCAGCCGAAGGCCGACGCCGTGCCGACGCAGAACAGCGTCACGCCGGCGAGCTTGCCGGTGTCGAGCAGGGCCGCATAGAGCCCCTTCAGGTTCATCTCGCGATAGACGAGGAGCGACAGAAAGGCGGCATAGACCACGGCGATCGCCGCCGATTCGGTCGCGGTGAACCAGCCGAAGACCTTGCCGCCGATGATGATGCCGGGCGTCATCAGCGCCAGCGCGGCCCGCTCGACGGCCGAGAACACCTGCCTGACGGAGGAGCGCGGATAGGTCGGGTAGCCGCGCCGGACCGCATAGGCGTGGACCGTCGCCATCTGCGCCACGCCGATCAGCAGGCCGGGGATGACGCCGGCGAGGAACAGCGCGCCGATCGAGGTCGTCAGGATTCCGCCCCAGACGATCATCAGGATCGAGGGCGGGATGATGACGGCGAGCACGGCCGAGACCGCGGTGATCGCGACCGAGAAGCTGTCGTCGTAGCCTTCCTTGCGCTGGGCCTCGATGAAGATCTTCGACTGGCTCGCGGCATCGGCCGTCGAGGAGCCGGAGATGCCGGCGAAGAAGAAGGACAGCACCACGTTGATCTGGGCCAGCCCGCCGGGAAAATGCCCGACGAGCGCCCGCGACAGGTTCATCAGCCGGTCGGTCACCCCGCCGACATTCATCAGATTGGCCGTCAGCAGGAAGAAGGGCACGGCGAGCAGGATGAAGGAGTTGAACGCGTTGAACGTCTCGCTCATCAGCGTCATCGTATCGAGCCGGGGCTCGATGATCAGGATCGGCAGGCAGGCCAGGCCGAGCGCGAAGGCGACGGGAATCCGCAGGAACAGGCCGAGGAAGAAGCAGCCGAACAGGATGGAGGCAGCCTGGCCCGACGAGAGAACGCTGCCGGTCATGGGCTCAGGGTCTTTCCGAAGAGGACGCGAAGATCGTCGGTGAATTGTTCGCCGAGAAAGACGATCCAGCTCAGCCCGGCGATCGGCCAGGCGATGTGGATCAGCCAGAGCGGCAGTTCGGCCAGCTCGGAGGTCCGGTTCCAGGCGAAGCGCGTGAACTCGATGCCGCCGGTGACGAAGACGACGGCGATCGCGAGCACGCCGAGCTTGGCGACGATCCGCATGAAGGCATCGCCCCTGGCACCGAGCCGGGGCAGCAGGTCGACGTCGAAATGGGCGCTGTCACGCACCCCCAGCATCGCGCCGATCATCACCGTCCAGATGAACAGGAAGCGGGCGAGTTCCTCGGTCCAGATATAGGACGGGATCAGGCTCGTGTAGCGCGAGATGATCTGCAGCATCACGGGCACCACCAGGATGCCGACGGAGAAGACGACGACGGTCGACAGCAGTCGCGAATAGGCAGCCGTCATACGCCGCCACAGGCTGGGCCTGCCAGACAGAGAGGCATCCATGAAAGGGTTCCGCGTACGAAGACAAAGCCCTGGGCGCAGGAGCGCCCAGGGTCGGCGGGATCGGGGCTGAGGGGTTCAGGCGCCGGCGATGGCGGTCTGGATGCCGCTGGCGTCGATTTCCTTCGCATAGGCCTGCATGATCGGCTCGGCGAGCTTCTGCATGGTCGGCCGGTCCTCGAACGGGATCCGCTTCAGGCGGCCCGCCGCCTCGAGCCTGGCAAGGATCTCGGAATCGCCGCTCGATTCGATCTTGCGCTCGTAATCGGCCGCTTCCTTGCCGGCCTGGATCACCGCGTCCTGCAGCTCCTTGGGCAGGGTCGCCATGGTCTTCATCGAGAAGCAGATCGGCCGGACCGAGACGGCGTGCTGCGTCATCAGGATGTTGGGCGCGACCTCGAAGAACTTCATCTGCTCGATGCCGGCCGCCTCGTTCTCGGCCGCCGAGATGACGTTGTTCTGGATGGCGTTGTAGATCTCGTTATAGGCGATCACCGTCGGCGACATGCCGATGGCCGCGAAGCTGCGCGACCAGATCGGCGCGCCCTGGACGCGGACCTTCAGGCCCTTGATCTCGGCGACGTTCTTCAGGGGCTTGTTGGCGAAGAGGTTGCGCACGCCGCCGCCGCCATAGCCGATCAGCCGGACGCCGGCCTTCTTCTCGATCTCGTCGGCAATCGGGTTGAGCAGACCCTTGTTCACCACCGCTTCCATGTGGGGGAAGTCGCGGAAGACGAAGGGCGCGTCGATGAAGGGCGCGGCCTTGGCGAAGGTCGACATATGGGCGGGCGAGACGATCGCGTAATCGACGTTCTTCCCCTGCGCCATATACTCGAAATACTGCTTCTCGAGCCCGAGCGAGGAATCCTTGTGCAGGGTGAAGTTCACCGGCTTGTTGTAGAGCGCCTTCACGCGCTCCTCGAACTTGAGGAG
>LNFM01002761.1_pt1 | contig 36108 bp, 26 predicted proteins | sample 596031 | NCBI WGS metagenome assembly LNFM01 (sample SAMN04254537, study PRJNA301005) | activated carbon metagenome | isolation source: dual media filters at the Ann Arbor, Michigan drinking water treatment plant | place: USA: Ann Arbor | reverse complement strand
GCATCAGCGGCGCCATCCAGCACCTGGCCGGCATGAAGGACAGCAAGGTCATCGTGGCCATCAACAAGGACGCCGAGGCACCGATCTTCAGCGTCGCCGACTACGGCCTCGAGGCCGACCTGTTCACAGCAGTGCCCGAGCTGGTGTCCAGCCTCTGAGCGCCACACCCCGCAAGGGCGCCCATCGCGGCGCCCTTTGTCCATCAGGAGACCCGACATGAGCTATCGCGCACCCGTCAAGGACATGCTGTTCGTGATGAAGGAGTTGGCCGGCATCGACGCCGTGGCCAGCTTGCCCGGCTTCGAGGACGCCGGCTACGACACCGCCGCGGCGGTGCTGGAAGAGTCGGCGCGGCTGTGCGAGGACATCATCGCGCCGCTCAACTGGGAGGGCGACCGCAACCCGTCTACCTTCAAGGACGGCGTGGTCACCACCACACCGGGATTCAAGGGCGCCTTCCGCCAGTACGTCGAAGGCGGCTGGCAGGGCCTGCAGCATCCGGCCGACTTCGGCGGCCAGGGCCTGCCCAAGCTGATCCACGCCGCCTGCAGCGAGATGGTCAACGCCGCCAACCTCAGCTTCGCGCTGTGCCCGCTGCTCACCGACGGCGCCATCGAGGCGCTGCTCACCGCCGGCACCGACGAGCAGAAAGCGCGCTACATCCCGAAGATGGTGGACGGCAGCTGGACCGGCTCGATGAACCTGACCGAGCCGCAGGCCGGCAGCGACCTGAGCCAGGTGCGCACGCGCGCCGAGCCCCAGCCCGACGGCAGCTACAAGCTCTTCGGCACCAAGATCTTCATCACCTACGGCGAACACGACCTGGCCGAGAACATCGTGCACCTGGTGCTGGCACGCGTGGTCGGCGCGCCCGAAGGCGTGAAGGGCATCTCGTTGTTCATCTGCCCCAAGGTGCTGCCCGACGGCACGCGCAACGACGTGCACTGCGTCAGCATCGAGCACAAGCTGGGCATCAAGGCCAGCCCCACCGCGGTGCTGCAGTACGGTGACCACGGCGGCGCCGTGGCCGAGCTCATCGGCCAAGAGAACCGCGGCCTCGAGTACATGTTCATCATGATGAACGCGGCGCGCTACGGCGTGGGCGTGCAAGGCGTGGCGGTGGCCGATCGCGCCTATCAGCGTGCCGTGGCCTTTGCGCGCGACCGCGTGCAAAGCCGCCCGGTGGACGGCAGCGTGGCCGGCCCCGCGCCCATCATCCACCACGCCGACGTGCGCCGCATGCTCATGACCATGCGCGCCCACACCGAGGGCTGCCGCGCCATGGCGCTGGTGGGCGCCGCCGCCTTCGACGCCGCCCATGCCCACCCCGACGCCGAGGTGCGCAAGCAGAACCAGGCCTTCTACGAGTTCCTGGTGCCCTTGATCAAGGGCCTGTCCACCGAGATGAGCCTGGAAGTCGCCAGCCTGGGCGTGCAGGTGCACGGCGGCATGGGCTATATCGAGGAAACCGGCGCGGCGCAGCACCTGCGTGACGCCAAGATCCTGACGATCTACGAAGGCACCACGGCGATCCAGGCCAACGACCTGGTGGGCCGCAAGACCGGCCGTGACGGCGGCGCCGTGGCGCGCGCCATCGCCGGGCAGATCGAGAAGACCGAGGGCGAGCTGCGTTCCAGCGGCAGCCCCGCCTGCCTGGCCATGGCCGGCCGCCTGGGCGCGGCGCGGCGTGCCTTCCTGGACGTGGTGGACTTCGTCGTGGCCCAGGGCCGCAGCCAGCCCAATGCCGTGTACGCCGGCAGCGTGCCCTACCTGATGCTGGCCGGCACCGTGGTGTCGGGCTGGCAGATGGCGCGCGCCCTGCTGGCCGCCGAAGCACAGCTGGCCGCCGGCTTTGATGCCGACTTCATGCGCGCCAAGATCACCGTGGCGCGTTTCTACGGCGACCACATCCTGGTGCGGGCCGCGTCGCTGCGCGACAGCATCGTCGACGGCGCCGAGTCGGCCACTGGGCTGGCGCTGGAGGCCTTCTGATGCCCGCGCGCCACCTGCCGCCCGTGCTGCAGCGCGTGCCGCTGCCCGTGTTCGGCGCGCCGCTGTTCATCATCAGCAACCCCAAGCTGGTGATCGCGCAATGCACCGCCGGCGTCGTCGGTTCGATGCCGGCGCTCAACGCGCGGCCGGCGTCGCAGCTGGACGATTGGCTGGCCGAGATCACCGAGGCCCTGGCGGCCTGGGACCGCGCGCACCCGGACAGCCCGGCCGCGCCCTTTGCCATCAACCAGATCGTGCACAAGACCAATGACCGGCTCGAGCACGACATGCAGGTCTGCGCCAAGTACCGGGTGCCGATCGTCATCACCAGCCTGGGCGCGCGCACCGACATCAACGAGGCGGTGCACAGCTGGGGCGGCGTGGTGCTGCACGACATCATCAACAACGCCTTCGCCCACAAGGCCATCGACAAGGGCGCCGACGGCCTGATCGCCGTGGCCGCGGGCGCCGGCGGCCATGCCGGGGTGAAGAGCCCGTTTGCCCTGGTGCAGGAGATCCGCCAGTGGTTCGGCGGCCCGCTGGCGCTGAGCGGCGCCATGGCCAGCGGCGATGCGGTGCTGGCAGCGCTGGCCATGGGCGCCGACTTCGCCTACATCGGCTCGGCCTTCATCGCCACCGACGAGGCGCGCGCCTCCGACGCCTACAAGCAGTGCATCGTCGACAGCAACAGCGACGACATCGTCTACAGCAACCTGTTCACCGGCGTGCACGGCAACTACCTCAAGCCCAGCATCCGCGCCGCCGGGCTGGACCCCGACAAGCTGCCCGAAAGCGACCCCAGCGCGATGAGCTTCGGCGGCGGCGAGGGCAGCAAGGCCAAGGCCTGGAAAGAGATCTGGGGCTGCGGCCAGGGCATCGGCGCGGTCGACGCGGTGGTGCCGGCGGCCACGCTGGTGGCACGCCTGGGCCGCGAATACGCCGCGGCGCTGCAGCGCGTCAACCAGCGCAGCGTGCGCTTCCCCGCCGCCTGAGCCTTACTTCAGCGTGGTGAAGCGCGCCTCGGGCCGGTCGTCCGAGCGGTGCACCGTGCTCACGCCGGCCTTCATCGCCCAGGGCCGCATCTGGTGGTGCAGGGGGATCAGCAGCACCTCGTCGCGGATGCGCAGCAGCGCCTGGCGGATCAGGGCGTTGCGCTTGGCGATGTCGGTCTCGCTCTTCATCGCGTCGGTCAGGCGGTCGACCACCGGGTCGCTGACCTTCGAGAAGTTGAAGTTGCCGTCGGCGCCGCTGCTGCGCGTGCGCGCCAGGGACTGGATGGTGTACTGCGCGTCGTAGGTGGCCACGCCCCAGCCCAGCAGGTAGATCGAGGTATCGAAGTTCTGGAACTTCTGGCTGAAGGTGGCCATGGACTCGGCCACCAGGCTGACCTTGACACCGATGCGTGCCCACATGGCGCTGATCGCCTGGCAGATCTTCTCGTCGTTGACGTAGCGGTTGTTGGGGCAGTTCAGGCGCAGCTCGAAGCCCGCGGGGTAGCCGGCGTCGGCCAGCAGCTTCCTGGCCGCCGCGGGGTCGGCGCGGGCCGGCGTGTCCAGCGCCGGGTCGTGGCCGTTCACGCCGGGGGCCACCATCAGCGCTGCCGGGATGGACATGCCGCGCATGATGCTGCGGCGTATGCCTTCGCGGTCTATGGCCAGGCTCAGCGCCTGGCGCACGCGCTTGTCTGCAAAGGGGTTCCTGCCCTTCACGCTGCTGTACTTGAGCTCGGCGCTGCCCAGGTCGGGCGCCAGGAACAGGGTGCGCACCTCGGGGCCGTCCATGACCTTCAGGCGCTTGTCGGCGCGCAGGCGCTCCAGGTCCTGCACCGGCACGTCGGTCAGCAGGTCCACGTCGCCGGCCAGCAGTGCGGCCACGCGCGTGGGTTCCGACTTGATGGGCGTGTACACCAGTTGCAGCACGTTGCCCGCGGGCTTGTCCCACCAGGCTTCGTTGCGCGCCATCAGCACGCGTTGCTCGGGCATCCAGCTCAGGATGCGGTAGGGCCCGGTGCCCATCACGTTGCGGCTGGCGAAGTTCTCTTCCTTGGCCTTGTAGTCCTGCACGCGGGTGCTGTTGTTCTTCTCGGCCCAGGCCCGGCTCATGATGCGGAAGTCGATGATGTTGCGCAGCAGGATGGGATTGGGCGCGCTGAGCACCAGGTCCACCGTGTGGCTGTCGACCTTGCGGATGTCCTGGATGCCGGTCACGTAGATCTGCATCGTGCCCTGGGGCTGGCGGATGCGCTCGAAGGAGAACAGCACGTCGTCGGCGCTGAAGGGGCTGCCGTCGTGGAAGCGCACGCCGCGGCGCAGTTCGAAGCGCACCTGCGTGGGGCTGATGAAGGTCCAGCGCGTGGCCAGCGACGGTTCGATCTGGTAGCTGGGCCCGTAGCGCGTGAGGCCCTCGTAGGCGTGCATCAGGATGGCGCTGGTGGTGGCGTGGTTCTGCGAGTGCGGGTCCAGCGTGAGCACGTCGTTCTGCGCCGCCCAGCGCAGCGTCTGGGCCTGTGCCGGAAGGGTCGCCATGGCGAGCAGCGCTGCGACGGCGAGCACGAGCTTGATGAGCATGTCGGTCCTCTGTGAAGTGGCCTGCAGCGCGCGATGCTAGCGCCCAGCAACGCTGGGCCGGTGCCTTGCGCTTGCACGACCCATTGTCAGCAAATCACAAGGGTTGCCAGTGTCCAATGCACGTACCGAAGCGCAACGGGGCTCGATGTTAGAGTCCCGCGCTGGAGAAAAACCAGTCCCTTCCCGTCCCCTTGCTGAGTGAGACAAACAGCAAGCCGGGTCGCTAGTCCGCCAACCGGTGAAGCCGGGACGCGGAAGGTTGATCAACCCATCAAAGCCTTGGAAACCAGGGCCAAAGGTGAGCGAGAGATGATGCAGCAATACAGGTCCAACTCGTACCTGTTCGGGGGCAATGCGCCCTACGTCGAGGAGTTGTACGAGGCCTACCTCGACAACCCCGGCAGCGTGCCCGACAACTGGCGCGCCTACTTCGACAACCTGCAGCACGTGCCTGCCACCGACGGCAGCGAGGCGCGCGACGTGGCCCACGCCCCGGTGGTCGAGTCGTTCGCGCAGCGCGCCAAGGCCAACGCCTTTGCGGTGAAGGCCAGCGCCGCCGACCTGGCCGTGGCGCGCAAGCAGGTCCACGTCCAGAGCCTGATCGCCGCCTACCGCTTCCTTGGCAGCCGCTGGGCCGATCTCGACCCGCTCAAGCGCACCGAGCGCCCCAAGATCCCCGAACTCGAGCCGGCGTTCTACGACCTGTCCGAGTCCGACATGGACATCACCTTCTCGGCCGCGAACACGTACTTCGGCAAGGCCGAGAACATGACGCTGCGCGAGATCATCCGCGCCCTGCGCGAGACCTACTGCGGCACCGTCGGCGCCGAGTTCATGCACTGCACCGACCCGGCCGAGAAGCGCTGGTGGCAAGAGCGGCTCGAATCCATCCGCAGCAAGCCCACGTATACCGCCGAAGCGAAAAAGCACATCCTCGAGCGCCTGACGGCGGCCGAGGGCCTCGAGCGCTACCTGCACACCAAGTACGTGGGCCAGAAGCGCTTCAGCCTCGAAGGCGGTGAGAGCTTCATCGCCGCCATGGACGAGGTGGTGCAGCGCGCCGGCACCAACGGCGTGCAGGAAATCGTCATCGGCATGGCCCACCGCGGCCGCCTGAACGTGCTGGTCAATACGCTGGGCAAGATGCCCGCCGACCTGTTTGCCGAGTTCGACCACACCGCGCCCGAGGCCCTGCCTTCGGGTGACGTCAAGTACCACCAGGGCTTCAGCAGCGACGTCACCACCCCCGGCGGCCCGGTGCACCTGAGCCTGGCCTTCAACCCCAGCCACCTGGAGATCGTCAACCCGGTGGTCGAGGGCAGCGTCAAGGCGCGCATGGACCGCCGCGGCGACAAGGACGGCGCCCAGGTGCTGCCCGTGCTGGTGCACGGCGACGCCGCCTTTGCCGGCCAGGGCGTGATCATGGAGACGCTGGCGCTGGCGCAGACGCGCGGCTACTTCACCGGCGGCACGGTGCACCTGGTGGTGAACAACCAGATCGGCTTCACCACCAGCGACCCGCGCGACACGCGCAGCACGCTGTACTGCACCGACGTCGTCAAGATGATCGAAGCGCCGGTGCTGCACGTCAACGGCGACGACCCCGAGGCCGTGGTGCTGTGCACGCGGCTGGCCATGGACTATCGCCAGCAGTTCCACAAGGACGTGGTCCTCGACATCGTCTGCTTCCGCAAGCTGGGCCACAACGAGCAGGACACGCCCAGCCTGACGCAGCCGCTGATGTACAAGGTCATCGCCAAGCACCCGGGCACGCGCCGCCTGTACGGCGACAAGCTGGTGACCCAGGGTGTGCTGGCTGCCGAAGGGGAAGACAGCCCGGACGGCATGGTCAAGGCCTTCCGCGCCGCCATGGACGAGGGCCGGCACACCGCCGACCCGGTGCTCACCAACTTCAAGAGCAAGTACGCGGTCGACTGGGCCCCGTTCCTGAACAAGAAGTGGACCGACAGTGCTGACACCGCGCTGCCGCTGGCCGAGGTCAAGCGCCTGGCCGAGCGCCTGACCACCCTGCCCAGCAGCTTCAAGGTCCACCCGCTGGTCGAAAAGGTGCTGGCCGACCGCGCCGCCATGGGCCGCGGCGAGATCAACGTCGACTGGGGCATGGGCGAGACCCTGGCCTATGCGTCGCTGGTGGCCAGCGGCTACAGCGTGCGCCTGTCGGGCGAGGACTGCGGCCGTGGCACCTTTACCCACCGCCACGCCGTGCTGCACGACCAGAACCGCGAGAAGTGGGATGAAGGCACCTACGTGCCGCTGCAGCACGTGGCCGACGGCCAGGCGCCGTACGTGGTGATCGACTCGCTGCTGTCCGAAGAGGCGGTGCTGGGCTTCGAGTACGGCTATGCCGCCGCCGAGCCCAACACGCTGACCATCTGGGAAGGCCAGTTCGGCGACTTCGTCAACGGCGCGCAGGTGGTGATCGACCAGTTCATCGCCAGCGGCGAGGTCAAGTGGGGCCGCGTCAACGGCCTGACGCTGATGCTGCCGCACGGCTACGAAGGGCAGGGCCCCGAGCACAGCAGCGCGCGCATCGAGCGCTTCATGCAGTTGTCTGCCGACAACAACATGCAGGTTGTCCAGCCCACCAGCGCCAGCCAGATCTTCCACCTGCTGCGCCGCCAGATGGTGCGCCAGTTCCGCAAGCCGCTGATCATCTTCACGCCCAAGAGCCTGCTGCGGGCCAAGGACGCCACCAGCCCGCTGGCCGAGTTCACCAAGGGCGAGTTCCGCACGGTGATCGGCCCGTCGCGCACCGAGGTCGAGGGCGACAAGGTCAAGCGCGTGATCTGCTGCTCGGGCAAGGTGGTCTACGACCTGATGCGCAAGCGTGAGGAGCGCAAGGCCAGCGACGTGGCCATCGTTCGCGTCGAGCAGCTCTACCCGTTCCCGCACAAGGCATTCGCCGCCGAGATGAAGCGCTTCCCCAACGCCACCGAAGTCGTGTGGTGCCAGGACGAGCCGCAGAACCAGGGCGCGTGGTTCTTCGTGCAGCACTACGTGCACGAGAACATGCTCGAAGGCCAGAAGCTGGGCTACGCCGGCCGGCCCGCATCGGCATCGCCGGCGGTGGGCTACTCGCATCTGCACCAGGAGCAGCAGAAGGCGCTGCTGGAGCAGGCCTACGGCAAGCTCAAGGGCTTCGTCCTGGCCAAGTAGCGCTGCGCCGCACGTCCTCGGCCCCGTCCAAACCTCCCGCGTCCGAGCGCCCACCCCTGGTGGCGCCCGGGCGCGCGGGAACAACACAACACACGCAGAGATAGATCATGGCAATCGTTGAAGTCAAGGTTCCGCAGCTCTCCGAGTCGGTGGCCGAAGCCACCCTGCTGCAGTGGAAGAAGAAGCCCGGCGATGCCGTGGCGATCGATGAGATCCTCATCGAGGTCGAGACCGACAAGGTGGTGCTGGAAGTGCCGGCGCCGGCCGCCGGCGTGCTGGTCGAACTGGTGATGCCCGACGGCAGCACCGTGGCCGCCGAGCAGCTGATCGCGCGCATCGACACCACGGCCACCGCCGGCGCTGCCGCGCCCGCGCCCGCCGCCGCCCCGGCTGCCGCTGCTGCTGCGCCTGCCGCTGCCGCACCCGCAGGCGACTCCAAGGCCGGCGTGGCCATGCCCGCCGCCGCCAAGCTGATGGCCGACAACGCGCTGGCTGCCGGCTCGGTGCCCGGCACCGGCCGCGACGGCCGCGTCACCAAGGGCGACGTGCTGGGCGCCATCGCCACCGGCGCCGCCGCGCCCAAGCCGGCCGCTGCGGTGGCCGCACCTGCTGCGCCCGCCGCCGTGGCCAAGCTGCTGCCGGCCGTGGCCGCGCCGCCCTCGGCCGCCAACCTGGGTGACCGCCCCGAGCAGCGCGTGCCGATGTCGCGCCTGCGCGCCCGCATCGCCGAGCGCCTGGTGCAGAGCCAGAGCACCAACGCCATCCTGACCACGTTCAACGAAGTGAACATGGCCCCGGTGATGGAGATGCGCAAGAAGTTCCAGGACAAGTTCGAGAAGGAGCACGGCGTCAAGCTGGGCTTCATGAGCTTCTTCGTCAAGGCCGCGGTGGCCGCGCTCAAGAAGTACCCGGTCATCAACGCCAGCGTCGACGGCAACGACATCGTCTACCACGGCTACTTCGACATCGGCATCGCCGTGGGTTCGCCGCGCGGCCTGGTGGTGCCGGTGATCCGCAATGCCGACCAGATGAGCTTTGCCGACATCGAGAAGAAGATCGCCGAGTTCGGCAAGAAGGCCGGCGAAGGCAAGCTGGGCATCGACGAGCTGACCGGCGGCACCTTCTCCATCAGCAACGGCGGCACCTTCGGCAGCATGCTGTCCACGCCCATCATCAACCCGCCGCAGAGCGCCATCCTGGGCGTGCACGCCACCAAGGACCGCGCCGTGGTCGAGAACGGCCAGGTCGTGGTGCGCCCGATCAACTACCTGGCAATGAGCTACGACCACCGCATCATCGACGGCCGCGAAGCCGTGCTGGGCCTGGTGACGATGAAGGAAGCGCTGGAAGACCCGGCCCGCCTTCTGTTTGACATCTGAAGGCGCGGCACATGAGCACCAAGCAATTCGACGTCATCGTCATCGGCGCCGGCCCCGGCGGCTACATCGCGGCCATCCGCGCGGCGCAGCTGGGTTTCAGCGTCGCCTGCATAGACAAGTGGAAGAACGAGAAAGGCGAGCCCGCCCCGGGTGGCACCTGCACCAACGTCGGCTGCATCCCGAGCAAGGCGCTGCTGCAGAGCAGCGAGCACTACGAGCACGCTGCGCATTCGTTTGCCGACCACGGCATCGGCCTGTCCAATCTGAGCATGGACGTCAAGAAGATGCTGTCCCGCAAGGACACCGTGGTCAAGCAGAACAACGACGGCATCCTGTACCTGTTCAAGAAGAACAAGATCAGCTTCTTCTCGGCGCGCGCCGCCTTCAAGGCGGCCGTGGCCGGCGGCTACGAAGTCACCGCAGGTGACGAGGTGCTGCAGGGCAAGCAGGTCATCGTGGCCACCGGCTCGAACGCGCGCGCGCTGCCCGGCGCGCCCTTCGACGAAGTGAACGTGCTCAGCAACAACGGCGCGCTGGCGCTGGGCGCCGTGCCCAAGAAGCTGGGCCTGATCGGCAGCGGCGTCATCGGCCTGGAAATGGGCTCGGTCTGGCGCCGCCTGGGCGCCGAAGTGACGGTACTGGAAGCCCTTCCCACCTTCCTGGGCGCGGTGGACGAGCAGATCGCCAAGGAGGCGCTCAAGTGCTTCACCAAGCAGGGCCTGAAGATCAACCTGGGCGTGAAGGTCGGCGAAGTCAAGAACACCGAGGCCGGCGTGAGCGTGGCCTACACCGACGCCAAGGGCCAGGCGCAGACGCTGGACGTTGACAAGCTCATCGTCAGCATCGGCCGCGTGCCCAACACCGACGGGCTCAACGCCGAGGCCGTGGGCCTGAAGCTCGACGAGCGCGGCTGCATCCTGGTCGACGACCAGTGCCGCACCAACCTGCCCGGCGTGTGGGCGGTGGGCGACGTGGTGCGCGGCCCCATGCTGGCGCACAAGGCCGAGGAAGAAGGCGTGGCCGTGGCCGAGCGCATGGCCGGCCAGCACGGGCACGTCAACTTCAACACCATCCCCTGGGTTATCTACACCAGCCCCGAGATCGCCTGGGTCGGTGAGACCGAGCAGCAGCTCAAGGCGCGCGGTGCCGCCTACAAGGCCGGGACCTTCCCCTTCCTGGCCAACGGCCGGGCGCGCGCGCTGGGCGACACGACGGGCATGGTCAAGTTCCTGGCCGATGCCAAGACCGACGAGATCCTGGGCGTGCACATCGTCGGCCCCATGGCCAGCGAACTGATCTCCGAGGCCGTGGTGGCCATGGAGTTCAAGGCCAGCAGCGAGGACATCGCGCGCATCTGCCACGCGCACCCGTCCTTGAGCGAAGCCACCAAGGAAGCCGCGCTCGCCGTCGACAAGCGCACGCTGAACTTCTAGACGCGCGTGGCGGTTCGCCAGCTGTACGAGGCCACGCTCGCCGAGCGTGGCTACAAGAGCGACGCGGCGCAGCTGGGCGCCGTGGCCGCGCTGGAACGCTGCGAAAGCGAGTGGGCCGACTACAAGGCGCGCCGCCGCAACGCCCTGACCAAGCTGCTGGTGCGCCCGCCCATCCCCCGCGGCGTGTACATGCACGGCGGGGTGGGGCGGGGAAAGAGCTTCCTGATGGACTGCTTTTTCCGCGCCGTGCCGCTGACGCGCAAGACGCGGCTGCACTTCCACGAGTTCATGCGCGAGGTGCACCGCGAACTGCAGGACCTGAAGGGCACGGTCAACCCGCTGGACGAGCTGGGCAAGCGCATCGCGCGCCGCTTCCGGCTGATCTGCTTCGACGAGTTCCACGTGTCGGACATGACCGACGCGATGATCCTGCACCGGCTGCTGGAGGCGCTGTTCGCCAACCGCGTGAGCATCGTCACCACCAGCAACTTCCACCCCGACGCGCTGTACCCCAACGGCCTGCACCGCGACCGCATCCTGCCGGCCATCGCGCTGCTCAAGCAGCACCTGGAAGTGGTCAACGTCGACGCCGGCACCGACTACCGCCAGCGCACGCTCGAGCACATCCGCATGTTCCACACGCCGCTGGACGCCGCGGCCGAGGCGGCGCTGGCGCAAGCCTTCGACGAACTGGCCGAGGCGCGCGACGAAGACCCGGCGCTGCACATCGAGCACCGCAGCCTGCCGGCGCTGCGCCGCGCCGGTGGCGTGGTGTGGTTCGACTTCCGCACGTTGTGCGGCGGGCCGCGCTCGCAGAACGACTACCTCGAGATCGCCTCGCGCTTCCACACCGTGCTGCTGTCGGGCGTGCCGCAGATGGCGCCGCGCATGGCCAGCGAGGCGCGCCGCTTCACCTGGCTGGTGGACGTGCTCTACGACCGCAACGTCAAGCTGGTGATGTCGGCCGCCGTGCCGGCCGACGAGCTGTACACCGAAGGCCCGCTGGCGCACGAATTCCCGCGCACCGCCTCGCGCCTGCACGAGATGCAGTCGGCCGAATACCTGAGGCGCGCGCGGCGCGAGGTCGACACCTCGCTGACCTGAGCGCCCGAAGCGCTGGCTGCGTTCAGGCCAGTACCAGGATGGGCTGGATCTGCGGCAGGCGCTGCAGCAGCAGCCCGAACTCCTTGGGGTCGACGGCGCGGCTGCTCAGGAATCCCTGGTATTCGTCGCAGTTCATGGCCTGCAGAAAGGCCAGCTGGTCCTGGGTCTCCACGCCCTCGGCCACCACCTTGAGCTTCAGGCTGTGGGCCAGCGCGATGATGGCGCTGACGATGGCCTCGTCGTCGGGGTCGGTGACCAGGTCACGCACGAAGCTGCGGTCTATCTTCAGCGCCGAGATCGGCAGCTTCTTCAGGTAGGCCAGCGACGAGTAGCCGGTGCCGAAGTCGTCGATCGACAGCTGCACCCCCATCTCGGCCAGCTGCGTGGCGATGGCGATGCTGATTTCGGGGTCGGCCAGCAGGATCGACTCGGTGACCTCGATCTCCAGGCAGGAGGCCGGCACGTGGTGGTCTTCCAGGGCCTGTGCCACCAGCGCCGGCAGGCCGCGTTCGCGCAGGTGCGTCGAGGCCAGGTTCACGGCCACGGGCACGGTGCACAGGCCGGCGGCAAACCACTCGGCGTTCTGCTTGCAGACGGTGCGAATGGCCCATTCACCGATGGGGATCACCAGGCCCGCGTCCTCGGCCAGCTTGATGAACTCGCCCGGCGGCAGCAGGCCGCGATCGGGGTGCTGCCAACGGATCAGCGCCTCGGCACCGACGATGCTGCCGTTGACCACGTCCACCCGCGGCTGGTAGTGCAGCACGAACTCGTTGCGCTCGAGCGCGCGGCGCAAGCGCGTTTCCATGCGCAGCCGGTCCAGGGCGCGTGCGTTCATCGAGCGGTCATACAGCTGGAAGCCGCCGCGGCCGGCCGCCTTGGCGCGGTACATCGCGGTGTCGGCGTTCATCAGCAGGGTGTCGATGTCGTTGCCGTCGGCGGGGTACATGGCCACGCCCACGCTGCCGCCCACGAAGACCTCGGTGCCCTGCACGGTGAGCGGCTCGCCCAGCGTGTTCACCAGGCGCTGCGCCACGCAGGCGGCGTTCTCCGGGCTCTGCACGTCGGTCAACAGCACGATGAACTCGTCGCCACCCAGGCGCGCAATGCTGTGCGGCGGCTGTTCGCTGCAGGGGCGGCTGAGCGAGTCCTGCGCGCGCAGGGCGCTGCCCAGGCGCGTGCTGGCCAGGCGCAGCAGTTCATCACCGGCCTTGTGGCCCAGGGTGTCGTTGACGCGCTTGAAGTTGTCCAGGTCGATGAACATGATCGCTACCTGGCGCTTCTGGCGCTCGGCCTGCGCCAGGGCCTTGCTCAACTGCTCGACGAAGAGCAGCCGGTTGGGCAGGCCGGTGAGCGGGTCGTAGTAGGCCAGGCGGCGGATCTGTTCTTCGGCGTCCTTGCGGCGCGTGATGTCGTGCACCGCGCCGGCCAGGCGCAGTGCGCTGCCGTCGACCTGGCGCTCGATCACCTCCACCTGCTGGTGCACATGGCGCAGCGAACCGTCGGCCAGCAGCACGCGGTGGTCGATGGCAAAGCCCTCGGCGTTGGCCACGGCGCGCTGGCAGGCCTGGCGCAGGCGCTCGGCGTCCTCGGCGTGCACGGCGGCAAAGAACTCGGCCGAGCTCATGCGCGGCACCGGCTCGTCGTGGCCGAAGATGCGCCAGGCCTGCGGCGACGGTGCCAGGTTGTCGTCGCGCAGCTGCCATTCCCAGTCGCCCATCTCGCCGATGCGCTGGGCATTGGACAGGCGGCGCTGGTTCTGCTGCAGGTCGTTGATGGCGGAGCTGGCGCGCAGCATGTAGCGCACGCGGTGCGGCAGCACGGCCCAGTTGATGGGCTTGGTGATGAAGTCGGTGGCGCCCACCTCGAAGGCGCGTTCGATCGATTGTGTGTCGTCCAGCCCGGTCATCATGACCACGGGCACGCCGCCGCCGCCGGGCAGGCGGCGCAGTTCGGCGCAGGCGGTAAACCCGTCCATCAAGGGCATGCTCACATCCAGCAGCACCAGGTCGGGCATGTCCTGGCGCATGCTGTCCAGCGCGGCCTGGCCGTCGCCGGCCTCGCGCACCTCGAAGCCTGCGCGGTGCAACGTGGCCCGGGTAAGCCGGCGTCCGCCGGCGTCGTCGTCCACGACCAGGATGCTTGCCTTGATGTTCATGCGGGTTGCCTCAGCAGTGCGCGCAGGGCGGGTTTGGCGCGTTCCATCAGTGCTGAAACGGCGGCCACCTGGTCGGCAAGGTCAGCGGTCTGGCCCTCCTTGCACTGGCGCTCGATGCGCCGGCACAGCTCGCCCACCGACTTGGCGCCGACGTTGAAGCTGGCCGACTTGAGCGCATGCGCGCGCAGGCCCAGGTCGGTGTGACGGCCATCGGCCAGGGCGCTGTTCATCGCCCCGATGTGGCCGGGAGCCTCTTCCAGGTACATGCTGATCACCTCGTCCAGCACCGAGCCGTCGTCGTCCAGGGTTCGGATCGCGTCCAGCGAGGCCTTGTCCAGGATGGTGTCGCGCGCCTCGGGCTTGGCGGCCTGCCGCTTGCCGGGCGCGGGCTCGGGCTCGGCGCAGCGCTCCACCAGTTCGGTGGGCAGCCAGCGCGTCAGCACCGTGGCCAGCTGCTTGCGCGTGTAGGGCTTGGGCAGGTGGTCGTCCATGCCCGAGGCCAGGCAGGCTTCGGCGTCACCCACCAGTGCATTGGCGGTGAGTGCCACCACCGGCACGCGCGGTGGCGCGTCGGGGCCGGCCTCGATCTCGCGGATGGCGCGCGTGGCGGCGTAGCCGTCCATCACCGGCATCTGGCAGTCCATCAGCACGATGTCGTAGCGGCTCGCGCGCATCGCATCCAGCGCCGCCTGGCCGTGGGGCACGATGTCGAAGCTGCAGCCCAGCGCCTTGAGCATGTTGCGCGCCACCACCTGGTTGACGCCGTTGTCTTCGGCCAGCAGCACCTTGGCGTGGATGGTCGGCAGCGAGTTGTTGCCGGTGCTGGAGCCGTTGTCGTTGGTGGTCTCGCCGATGGACTGCGCCAGCGCGCGGAACAGGTCCATGCGCTTCACCGGCTTGGACATGTAGGCGGCGATGCCGGCGGCACGCGCGTGCGCCAGCTCGTCGGTGGAGTGCAGCGAGGTCACCAGCACCAGGCGCGTGCTGCTCAGCAGGTGGTCAGCGCGCACGGCGGTGGCCATCTCGATGCCGTTCATGCGCGGCATCTTCATGTCGATGATGGCGATGTCGAAGGGGTCGCCCGCGGCATGCGCGCTGCGCAGCTGTTCCAGCCCCTCGATGCCGTCGGCCGCGCTCAGGCAGCGCATGCCGCCGGCCTGCACGTGGTGCTCGAGGATCTCGCGGTTGGTGGCGTTGTCGTCCACCACCAGCACGTGGCGGCCGGCCAGCGCGCCGGGGTTGGGCACCGGCGGCAGCGCCGTGGCCGCCACCAGCGGCAGCGTGAACCAGAAGGTCGAGCCGTCGCCGGGCGTGCTTTCGACGCCGATCTCGCCGCCCATGATGTCGATCAGGCTGCGGCAGATCGCCAGCCCCAGACCGGTGCCGCCGAAGCGGCGCGTGGTCGAGCCGTCGGCCTGCTCGAAGGCCTGGAACAGCCGCGCCTTGGCCTCGGCCGAGACACCCATGCCGGTGTCGTGCACGGCGAAGTGCAGCGTGTTCGGGTCGCGGCGTTGCACGTCGACCAGCACCTCGCCGTTCTGCGTGAACTTGACGGCGTTGCCGACCAGGTTGGTCAGCACCTGGCGCAGCCGGAACGGGTCGCCGCGCACGGCGGTGGGCAGCCGCTCGTCGATGCGGCAGGCGATCTCGAGCTGCTTGGCGTGGGCGCGCGGCGCCAGCAGCTGCACCACGTCTTCCACCGCCTGGTAGAGGTCGAAGTCCAGCGTCTCGGTCTCCATCTTGCCGGCTTCGATCTTGGAGAAGTCCAGGATGTCGTTGATGATGGACAGCAGCGCCTCGCCCGAGCTGCGCACGGTCTCGACGAAGGGGCGCTGCTGCTCGTCGAGCTGGGTTTCCAGCAACAGTTCGGCCAGGCCGAGCACGCCGTTCATGGGCGTGCGGATCTCGTGGCTCATGTTGGCCAGGAACTCCGACTTGGCGCGGCTGGCGTTCTCGGCCGCTTCCTTGGCGGCGCACAGTTCCTGCTCGCGCAGCAGCAGCTGCTGCTCGGCCAGGGCGCGCTTGGTGATGTCGAAGAACACGGTGTAGACGCCGACCACGGCGCCTTCGTCGTTGATGTCGGGCACGTGGCGGCCCGAGTGCCAGACCGAGTTGCCCTGGCGGTCGACGCGGTGCCGCTCCAGCGGCACTTCCACGCCGCGCAGCGCGTCGCGCAGGCGCGGTTCGACGTCGGCCCATACGTTCTCGCCCGCCACCGCGCGCACGCTGCGGCCCACCACCTCGGCTTCGGTCTTGCCCAGCCACTGTTGCTGCGCGCGGTTGATGTAGCGGTAGTGCAGGTCGGCGTCGATGTAGGACACGGTGACCGGGATCTGGTCCATGATGATGCGCAGCCGGCGCTCGCCGCGTTCGGCGGCCTCGAGGGCCTGCTGCTCGCGCGTCACCTCCATGGCCAGCAGGTCGCAACCGACGGTCTTGCCGGCGGCGTCGGCCACCGGGCCGGCCACGATCTGCAACCAGCGCTCGGGCTGTGTCGGGCGCGCCGAGCAAAAGCGCAGGTGTTGCGGCTGCCCGCCCAGGGCCGCCTTCACCGCCGCGGCCACGGCATCGGCTGGCGGCGGGCCGAACAGGCCGGCCACCGGCTGGCCGGCAACCTCGGCCTCGGCCACACCGAGCCAGGTGCACAGGGCCGGGCTGGCGCTCAGGCAGCGCCCCTGGGTATCGACGCGGGCCTGCAGCGCAAAGGCGGGAAAGCAGGCCACGGGGGCCGGGGCAGTGGGCGCGGGGGCCGGCGCTTGCGCCTCGGGGGCGGCCCCGCTGCGGCGCGCCACGCGGTGCTGCCAGGCCGAGACCAGCGACTGCAGCAGGAAGGCCGCCGCCGGCACCGCCATCCAGGACCACGGCATGCGGCCGGCCAGTGCCAGCGTCAGGGCCAGTGCCGTGAGACCGGCCAGCAGCAGGTGCAGGCTCCAGTGCAAGGCCATGCCGTGCGGCGGCTGGGGCGGTGACGCCGCCGAGGGATGTCTGTTCGTGTTCACGAAGAATCCTTTGCGCGTGGGCGTGCGGGGCTGACAGGGTGGGGTCGGATCACAGCGCGCTCCAGGTGGTTTCCAGGCAGGGTCGGGCGGCGAAGTCGAACTCGAAGCCGATGCCGTTGCCCAGCTCGAGCCGGCGCTCGTAGCCGATCAGTTCGGCCAGGACGCGCGCCACGCCCTTGCTGCCCACCAGCAGCGGGCGCTGCGGCAGTTGGCGCTTGATGCCCCGCAGCGCGCGCGCGATGCGGTCTATGAACTCGTTGTCGGATTCACCGCCCGGCGGCGTGCAGCGCGCCTCGAACCAGGGCTGCGTCTCCTCGATGGTGCGCAGGTTCCACTCGCCCAGGCGGCGCTCGGCGAAGGTCGGCTCGATGATGATGGGCACGTGCGGCAGCCAGCTGCCGATGATGGCCGCCGTCTCGCGCGTGCGCAGCAGGTCGCTGGTAACGATCAGGCCGATGGGCGGGGCCAGATGGGCGAGGCCCCGGCCGGCTTCGTCGGCCTGCTGGCGCCCCAGCTCGGTGAGGGGCAGGTCGAGGTCGCCGCCGCAGCGCAGCCCGGCCAAGTTGGCCGAGGTGGCGCCGTGGCGCACGAAGCGCAGCGGCAGCTCCAAGGGGAGGTGGGGTGGATACAAGCGCACTCCGGCGGGTCAGCGCAGCGCGCTCAGCGGTGCAAGAAGCACCGGCGCGCCGGGGAAGGCGTCACGCGCCCTGGCGTGCAGCACGCTCCATTCGCGCCCGGCAGGGGCCTGGCCGGAGAGCCAGTCGCGGATGAAGCCGATCTGGTTGCGGTCGGCCAGCAGCGGCGTGTGGCCGGTGTCGGGCACGTGCATGATGGTGATGTCGCGGTGGCCCGCCATGCGCTTGATGGTGGGCGCCAGCAGCGCGTCGGACTGCATGCCGTGCACCAGCAGCACGGGGCAGTGCACGGCCTTCCACTCTTCCCACTGGCGCACGCTGCGGTGGGCGTTGTTGCGGTAGGCCTGCATCGCGCGCACGTCGTGGCGGTAGATGCGGCCGCCCTCGTCGTCCGACCAGCGCGTCTGGTGGAAGGTGAGGTTGAAGCGGATGTCGTCGCTCACCGGGCCATCGTTCTTGCTGGAAGCGCCCACCTTGCGCAGCAGATCGGACGGGTGCCTGAATACATAGTGCCGGGCGATGGTCTCGGCGCGGCGGCGACGCCGGCGCGCCGGGATCTGCGGCCCCACGTCGTTGAGGATCAGCCGGTTCACCAGGCGCGGGTCCTGTGCGATCAACTCGATGGCGGCGCTGCCGCCCAGCGAAGAACCCAGCAGGGTGACCGGCCCGCCGCCCAGGTGGGCGATGGTCTGGCGCAGCTGTTCGGCATAGGTGGCCAGGGAGTAGTCTTCCTCGGCGGCCAGCCAGCCCGAGCGGCCACGGCCCAGCCAGTCCATGCAGATCACGCGGTGGCGGTCGCTCAGGTCGGAGGCCAGGTAGTGGAAGCGCATGGCCACGTTGGCCACGCCGCCGCAGCACAGCAGCACCGGCGCGTCGGGGTCACCCCACTCGGTGTAGGCCACGGTGGTCTTGTAGGGATGCTTCAGGCGCCGCGGCGTGGCCGGCTGCAGCCGCGTCGGGTGCTCGTATTCGAAGCGGCAGAGCTTGAACTGCCCGTGGAAGCGGCCCACCACGCGGCTGGCCAGCGCCATGTAGTCATTCCAGCTGGTCAGCACCCGCGGCTTGCCGCGCACGGGTGGCTCCCAGGCGATGTCGAACAAGGGGGCCGGGACGGTGTCGCCCGCGACTTCACTGCGGGGCAGGGGGGGAAGGTCGCGCTTCATGTCCTTCCCCCGGCCCGTTTCGGGCCGCAGCCAGCGGCCGGGGTGGGGCGCAGGTATCGCACAAGCCTGCTTCTGTCCATGTCGGATCCCTCGCTCTGTTGTTGCCTGCCGCCACCGGAGTGCGCGCCTTGGCCTGGGCCAGACGGTTCCGTGCGGTAACAGACGCACGAACACGGGCAATGGGGTTTCTATCGGTGCGCGACATGCCTCACTTGAGGGGCATAAGCGTTGCATTCTTCGCAAGCTCGGTTCTCCCGGCGGATGGTTCAAGTTGTTGCCGAAGGCGCCGAAAAGGAGGGTGACCACCGGACGCCGAGCGGCACGCCGGGGCAGGAGCGCTCAAATGGAATCGACAAAACAGCGAATGATCGCCGTGGCCGTTGTGGTCTGCGGGTTCGCCGTGGGCATGGCCGGGTTGTTGAACTTCTTCAAGTACCGCAACACCGCCAACCGCCTGGTCATCGAACGGCTCATGGTCACCGGCAAGGCGGTGGAAAACAGCATCCAGTCCTCGCTGGCCCTGGGCCTGCAGTTCTCGGACATCGGCACGCTGCCGGGCACGCTGGCCCGCGAACGCGCCACCGATCCGCTGATCCTGGGCATAGACATCTTCGACATCGATGGCCGGCTGCTCTACGGCACCGACAGCATGCGCGCCACGCGGCCCATGCCCCAGGCATGGCTGGAAGTGGCCAAGAAAAGCGGCCAGGAAGACTGGTTCGTCGAGGACGACCAGGAGGCCGCCACGGGCATGTCGGTGGACAACAACTTCGGCCTGCCCATCGGCTATCTGGCCGTGCGCTACTCGGGCGACCGCGTGCGCGAGGCCACCTACGCCGTGGGCCGCGAGATCGCCTTGTCGTCGCTGCTGGTGTTCGGCGTCTCGGCGATGCTGGCCTCGTTGGCGGTGCTGGCCGTGACGCGGCGTCTGGGCCGCGACGTGCTCGACGTCGAGGCCGCCCTGCGCTCGGGTGACACGGCGCGCGCCGCGTCGGTGGCCGCCAGTGGCCCCTTCGGGGCGGCGCTGGAGCGCTTCCTGAAGACCACGCACAGCGCCGAACGCGAGATCGCCGAGCTGCGCTCGCGCATGCGAAAAGGAGCGAAGGCGTGAACTCGACCTACCTGCGCGGCATCTACCTGCGCCTGGCCGGCGTGGTGACGCTGGTGGTGACACTGGCGTTGCTGGCCAACGCGGTGCTTTCGCACCGCACCTTCGAGCGGGCCCTGGCGCCGCAGATCGCCAACAAGGTGGTCAGCGTCGGTGCCAGCCTGCGGGCCCTGGTGCTCAAGGCCGAGGAAAACGGCGTCTCCTTCAACGAGCTCTACGGTGTCAGTGAGCGCTTCACCCAGATCAAGCTCGAGGCGCCGGAAATCTCGTACATCGCCATCGCCGACGCGAGCGGCAGCGTCATGCACGAAAGCGCTGCGGCGCCGTCCGAGGCCACGCCGTACTTCCGCAGCGCCAAGGTGCTGGCCCTTCAGAAGACGCCCGACGCGTTGGCGCCGGTGGAGCGTGTCGGCGACCAGTACATCGTCTCGATGCCCATCGCCTCGCCCACCCAGGTGCTGGGCATGCTGCACATCGGCGTGGACGTGGCCTTCGTCGACAACATGGTGCTGGACATGCTCTACGACGTGGTCGTGGTGCTGGTGGTGTCGTTGTTCTTCACGCTGGAGCTGCTGCACTTCATGGCCGGCGGCAAGCTCGAGCGCTCGCTGTCCGAGCTGGGTGCCACCTTCGAGCGCGGCGCCTCGGGCAACTTCACCACGCGGCGCCGCACGGCGGGCGACCAGGCCTTTGCCGGCCTGCTCAGGCTGATGGAAACCACGCTGATGCGCATCAACCTGGCCTATGCCACGCTGGCACGCGAGGTCGAGGAAGGCCGCCGCGTGCCCGCGCACGAGCGCCAGCCCGGCCTGGTCGAGGCGCAGCGCGGCGTGCAATCCCTGGGCCAGCGCTTCCGCTTCGGCATCGACAACGCCGAGGATCGCGGCGACGACAACCTGCTGGCCAAGGTGCGCGCGCCGCTGTTCATGTTCATCCTGGCCGAGGAGCTGACGCGCTCTTTCCTGCCGGCCTACGTGCGCGACCTGCTCGTGCCCGTTCCCTGGATCACGCCGCAGGTGCTGGTGGGCATGCCCATCGCGCTTTTCATGCTCATCGTGGCCATCGGCCAGCCCTTCTTCGGCGTGTACTGCGAACGCGTGGGTCACCGCCGCACCATGCTGGTGGGCGCGGCCATCGCCGCCGTCGGCTTCCTGGCCACCGCGGCGTCGAACAGCGTGCTGGACCTGCTGCTGTGGCGATCGCTGTGCGCGGTGGGCTATGCCATGGTCTTCGTCGCGGCCCAGGCCTACGTGCTGGACCATGCCACACCCGCCAACCGGGCGCGCAGCTTCGCGCTGTTCGTCGGCGCCATCATGGCTGCCACGGTGTGCGGCCCCTCTATCGGCGGCATCCTGGCCGACAACATCGGCGTGCGTCCCAGCTTCGTCATCGCCGCGGTGCTGGCAGCGGGCTCCATCCTCGTCATCCGGCAATTGCCGGCCACGCGGACCGTGGTCAAGGGCCGGCCGGCCGTGCGCCTGCCGCGCATGGCCGAGATCGGCGCGCTGATGATGAACCGGCGTTTCATGACCGTCACCGCGCTGGCCGCCATGCCGGCCAAGATCCTGCTCACCGGCGTGTGCTTCTACATCATCCCGCTGTACGTGCTGTCCATCGGCAGCACCCAGGCCATGGCCGGCCGCATCCTCATGACCTATGCCGTGGTGATGGTCATCCTGGCACCGCTCACGGCCTCGCTGGCCAGCACGCGCGAGCGCATGCACTGGCTGGTGGGCGGCGGCCTGGCCGTGTCCGGCCTGGGCTGCCTGCTGATGCTGGCCGGCGGCGGCGTGGGCTGGGTGTTCATGGCCGTGGTGCTGGTGGGCGTGGGCCAGGCGCTGTCGATCTCGGCCCAGAGCGCCCTGGTCAGCGAGCACTGCGCGCCCGAGATCGCACAGCTGGGCGACGGCGTCGTCTACGGCGTCTACCGCCTGCTCGAACGCATGGGCAATGCCGCCGGCCCGCTGATCGCGGCCGGGCTGGTGGTGCACTTCGATTACCGCTCGGGCTTCATCGCCATCGGGGGCGGCGTCCTGCTGTGCGGGGTGGCCTTCCTGCTGGCCATCCGGCAGTCGGGCAAGCCCGTGCTGGCCGCGGCCTAACCCTTCACCCCAAGGAGTGTTCCCAGTGAAACTTCATACCACCCGCCGCCAGTGGCTCGCCGCTGCCCTGTCTGCCGCGTTGCCCGCCTCGATGCCCGCGCTGGCCGCTGCGCCGGCCAGCACCGCGCCGAACTCGGGCAAGCCCTTCCGCATCTACGCCATCACCTTCCGTGGCATGACCGACGTGGAGAAGGGGTTCGCCGAGTTCTTTGCATCGCGCAAGATCCCGGTCCAGATCACCTACCGCGACCTGAACCGCGATCCCACGCGCATGCCCGGCTTCCTGGAAGAGATTCGCGCCACCAAGCCCGACCTGATCTACGCCTGGGGCACCTCGGTCACGCTGGGCGTGGTGGGCCCCTACGACGGCATCGTCAAGGGCCAGCACATCACCGACATTCCGGTGGTCTTCACGCTGGTGGCCGCGCCCACACTGGCCAAGATCGTGCCCGACCTGAAGGGCTCGGGCCGCAACGTCACCGGCGTGATCCACGTCGGCCCGACCGAGGCGCAGATCCGCGCCATGGCGCAGTACCGCCCGTTCCAGACCCTGGGCGTGCTGTACACGCCGACCGAGCAAAACTCGGTCGTGGTGCTCGAGGAGATCCGCCGCCTGGGCCGCGCCAACGGCTTCCACACGGTGGAGCGCACCTTCCGGCTGGATGCCAACCGCAAGCCCCTGGCCGACGGCGCGGCCGACCTGGTGCGCGAACTCAAGGAAGCCGGCGCGCAATGGCTGTACCTGCCGCCCGACAGCTTCCTGGGCACGCTGTGCGAAGGCACCATCGTGCCGGCGGCGATGGAACTGGGCCTGCCCACCTTTGCCTCGACCGAGCAGATCATGCAGGCCGGCGCGCTGACGGGGCTGGTGGCCCGCTACTACAACGTGGGCCAGTTCACGGCGCACAAGGCCGAGCAGATCCTGCTGGGCAAGCAGGCGCCGTCATCGATACCGGTGGAAACGCTCAAGCGCCTGTCGTTCCAGATCCGCATGCCCGCGGCGCGCCGGCTGAACCTGCCGCCGCCGCTGCCCATGCTGAGCTACGCCGAGCTGATCACCACCGAGGCCAGCCTGCAGTAGCCGGCGCGGCGCGGCGTACAGTCGGCACCCTGTCCTGCCCGGCCGCGCCGGGCGGGGCAGCCCCGCTGTCCACTGCCGCCCGCACCATGCCCTTGCCACGATGCCTTCTGCCGCTCGCCGGACTGGCCGTCCTGGTGCTGGCCGCCACGCCTGCCCGCGCTGACGCCGCCGCCGAACGGGCACAAATCCACGCTGCCCGCCAGGCGGTCGAAGAGCGTCACGCGGCCGCCCAACGCGAATGCCGCGAGCGCTTTGCCGTCACCGCCTGTCTGGACGAGGCAGCTGCGCGGCGCCGTGCCGAACTGGCGCCCCTGCGCGAGCAGGAACTGCGCATCGACGACGCCGAACGCCTGGCGCGTGCCGAACAGCGCCGTGCGGCCATCGCTGCCAAGCAGGCTGCGGCCGCCTCGCGGCCGGCCGTGTCGGCATCGGCCGTGCCCACACCCGCCGCGCGTGTCAGCGGCGGCGCCGCATCGGCAACGCAACGACCGCAGGTACGTCTGCGCGATCACAGCGCGGCCCAGGCCGCCGAAGCCGCCGAACGGGCGCGTGCCGCCGAGCAGCGGCGTCGGGAAGCCCGCCTGACGCAGGAACGCATTGCGCGCCGCCTGGCCGATATGGCCGCCAAGGGCCAGAAGCCGCAGCAACTGCCGCCACCGGACGCACCGGCCTCGGCCGGCCGCTGAAGCCGCCAGTCAGCGCAGCGTATCGACCCGCGCCAGGGCCAACGACAGGTTGTCGCCACCGCGGTCCGAACCCGGCGGCGGCGGGCGTTTCAGCGCAGCGGGTCGACGCGCGCCAGCGCCAACGAGAGGTTGTCGCCGCCGCCGCGGGCCCGCTGCCGCGCCTTGCTGACGAGCATTTCGCTGGCTTCGCGCGGGGGCAGGGCGTGCAGGATCGCGCCGATCTCCTTGGGCGTGAAGTAGTGCCACAGGCCGTCGCTGCAGGCCAGCAGGGTGTCGCCGAATTCGAGCCGGTCGATGTGCCACAGCGACACCGGCGGCTCGGCGTGCGTGCCCAGGCAGCCGGTCAGCAGGTTGGACTGCGGATGGCTGTTGGCCGCCTCTTCGCTGATCTTGCCTTCGTCCACCAGGCGCTGCACGAACGAGTGGTCGATGGTGCGCTTCATCATCTCGGTGCCACGGTAGTGGTACACGCGTGAGTCGCCGGCGTGGACGATGTCGCAGTCGAGGTTGGGGCCGATGTAGAAGGCCGCCACCGTGCTGTGCGGCTCTTCTTCTGCGGTGATGGCGGTGAGCTTGATCATCAGGTGCGATTCCAGCACCAGCTGGCGCAGCAGTTCGGCCGCGTCGTCCTGGCTGGGCACGAAGCGCTCGAAGATCTGGCGGCCGGTGAGCATCACCTGGTCGGCTGCCTTGCGCCCGCCGCTCTTGCCGCCCATGCCGTCGGCCACCACCGCCAGCACCGAGCCGTGCGCTTTGGGGTGGACGATGATCTCCACCTGGTCCTGCTGGTAGGCCCGGTCGCCGCGGTGCAGGCCGGTGGCGGCGCTGAAGCGGTAAGAGGGTGCGACGGGAGGCATGCCGGCGAATATAAACTCGTCCATGACCTCTCTTCGTGCAGCAATGGACGAGAACCTGCATTCGCCGCAGCGCCGCCTCATCGAGTTGCGCATCGAACACGCCGACCTCGACGATCTCATCGACCGCAACATGCTCGACCGCCCGGCCGACGAGATCACGTTGCGCCGCCTGAAGAAGCGCCGCCTGCTGCTGCGCGACCAGATCGCCCGGCTCGAGTCCGAGCTCGATCCGCCCGAGCCGGCGTGAGCGTCCGCAGCGGCGAACTGGCCGCCGCGGTCGCCCGCGCCTTTGCCTTCGACGGGCCCATCGCCCGCGCCGAGCCCGGCTTCATGCCACGGCCGCAGCAGGACCTGCTGGCCGAGCGCGTGGCCCAGGCACTGGACGCGCGCGAAGCCCTGGTGGCCGAGGCCGGCACCGGCGTGGGCAAGACCTTTGCGTACCTGGTGCCGCTGCTGCTTTCGGGGCGGCGTGCGCTGGTCAGCACCGCCACCAAGAGTCTGCAGGACCAGCTCTTTCTGCGCGACCTGCCGCGCCTGCGCGACGCCCTGGGCGTGCCGGTGCGCATGGCGTTGCTCAAGGGTCGCGGCAGCTACCTGTGCCGCTGGCGCTTGCAGCAGGCCGAGCACAGTGCGCAGTTGCCAGACCGCTTTGCCGTGCGCGCGCTGCAGCGCGTGCAGGTGTGGGCGCAGGGCACGAAGAGCGGCGACCTGGCCGAGATCGAGGGCCTGGACGACCGTTCACCGGTGATACCGCTGGTCACCTCCACGCGCGACAACTGCCTGGGCAGCGAATGCCCCGAGCACCGCGCCTGCCACGTCAACCAGGCGCGGCGCGAGGCCATGGCGGCCGACCTGGTGGTCGTCAACCACCACCTGTTCTTTGCCGACCTGGCCTTGCGCGACAGCGGCGTGGCCGAGCTGCTGCCCACGGTGGATGCGGCCGTGTTCGACGAGGCGCACCAGCTGGCCGAGGCCGGTATCCAGTTCCTGGGCAGCACGCTGGCCACGGGCCAGGCCATCGACCTGGCACGCGACGTCTACGCCGCCGGCCTGCAGCACGCGCGCGGCCTGCAGCCCTGGGCCGCGCTGCAGGCCGGCATCGAACGCGCCGCGCGCGAGCTGCGCCTGGCCTGCGCCGGCGAGCAGCGCGAGGTGCGCGGCATGCTCAAGCGGCGCTGGGAAGAGTGCGAGCCGGCCCTGGCCGAGCCGCTGCGGGCCCTGGCCGATGCGGCCTTGGCCGCAGCCCTTGCCGTGGCCGGCGTGGCCGAGACCGCGCCCGAGTTTCCCAAGCTCGAGCAGCGTGCGCGCGACTTGGCGGCGCAGGCTGCGCAGTTCAGCCTGGAGGCCGAACCCGGCCGCGTGCGCTGGGTCGACCTCACGCCGCAGCAGGCGCGGCTGGTGGAGTCGCCGCTGGACATCCGCGACATGCTCACCGAGCAGCGCGCGCTGGCGCCCAAGGCCTGGATCTTCACCTCGGCCACGCTGGGCGACGACGAGGCGCTGTCCTGGTTCAGCGCCGGCTGCGGCCTGGAAGACGCGGCCCGGCTGCGCGTGGGCAGCCCCTTCGACTACGCGACGCAGGCGCGCCTGTGGGTGCCTTCGCGCATGCCGCTGCCCAACGCCGCCGGCCATGCCCAGGCGGTGGGTGCGCTGGCCGGGCGCCTGGCCGGTGCCCTGGGTGGCCGCACGTTCGTGCTGACGACCACGTTGCGTGCACTGCCGGTGGTGGCCCAGGCCATCCGCGAGCAAACCGAGGCCGCCGGCCTGAACGTGCTGGTGCAGGGCACTGAACCGCGGCGCGCGCTGCTGCAACGCTATGGCGACGGCCGCGGCTGCGTGCTGGTGGGCTCGGCCAGCTTCTGGGAAGGCATCGACATGCCCGGCGACGCGCTGCAATGCGTGCTCATCGACAAGCTGCCCTTCCCGCCGCCGGGCGACCCGCTGGTCGAGGCGCGCGTGCGCCAGCTGCGCGAGCAGGGCCGCAACCCCTTCGACGACTACTTCGTGGCCGAGGCCGCGGTCTCGCTCAAGCAGGGCGCCGGGCGCCTGATCCGCAGCGAGACCGACCGCGGCCTGCTGGTGCTGTGCGACCCGCGCCTGGCGCAGATGCGCTATGGCCGGCGGCTGCTGGCGGCGCTGCCGCCGATGGGGCGCCTGACCGACGAGGCGCAGGCGCTGGAGTGGCTGGCCACCCTGGCCGCCGAACACTGATCTACCAGAGCTTCCACCAGGGCTTGGTGCCCGCCGCAAGGCCCGTCGACAGGAAGCTGCTGTTGGGGTAGTTCAGGCGCAGCACGCGCTCGGCATCGTCGCGCAAGGTCTTCAACTCGAGCTTGTCGTAGCTCTGCATCAGGATGTAGAGCGCCTCTTCGGCCGATGCCGTCTGCGGAAACTCGGCGATCGCCCCCTGGGCGCGGTTGGCCGCGGCCACGTAGGCGCCGCGGCGCAGGTAGTAGCGCGCCACGTGCACCTCGTACGAGGCCAGCGTGTCGACGATGTGCACCATGCGCTGGCGCGCGTCGGGCGTGTACTTCGATGCCGGGAACTGGTCGACCAACTGCTTGAAGGCCTGGAAGGCGTCGCGCGAGGCGCGTTGGTCGCGCTCGGACAGGTCCTGCCCGGCCAGCGTGCCCAGCAGGCCCAGGTTGTCGTTGAAGTTGATCACGCCGCGCAGGTACAGCGCGTAGTCCAGCGCCGGGCTGGAAGGGTTGAGCTTGATGAAACGCTCGATCGAGCTCAGCGCCTGCGCCTTTTCGCCGGTGCGCCAGCTCAGGTAGGCGATGTTCAGCAGCGCCTGCTGCGCGATCAGGCTGCCGGCGGCCAGGCCCTCCACGCGTTCCAGTGACTTGATGGCGCGCTCGAAGCTGCCCGCCTCCATGTCTTCCTGGGCCTCTTTGTACAATCTTTCGGCTGTGCTGGCCGCCGCTTCTTCCTTGGGCGTGGAGCCGCAGCCCGCGAGTTGCAGCGTCACCGCCAGCAGGGCCGTCAGCGCAGGGCGCCAGTACAAGGATGCGGTCATCGCGAAAGGTGCCGGTGGGTCGGAGAGCCGCGGATTATAGGGAGCCCCCCCCGGCCGCCGAGGCAGCCGAGCTGGCCGACGCCACCGTCCCCGAGGACGACAGCGCGGCCGAGTTGCGCAGCGCCGACGTTGACGCCACCTTGCACGGCCAGCGCCTGGACAAGGCCCTGGTCGAGCTGGCACCCGAGTTCTCGCGCAGCCATCTGCAGGGACTGATAGCGCGCGGCCACGTGCGCGTCGATGGCGCGGTGGCCGACACGGCGTCGCGCCGCCTGCGCGCCGGCCAGCATCTGCTGCTGGAACTGGTGCCCACCGAAGAGAGCCGCGCCTTCCGCCCGCAACCCATGGCCCTGGCCGTGCTGTTCGAGGACGAACACCTGCTGGTGCTGGACAAGCCCGCCGGCCTGGTGGTGCACCCGGCGCCGGGCAACTGGTCGGGCACGCTGCTCAACGGTCTGCTGGCCCACCATGCGGGCGCTGCCGGGCTGCCACGTGCCGGCATCGTGCACCGACTGGACAAGGACACCTCGGGCGTGATGATGGTCGGCAAGACGCTGCCCGCGGTCACGGCGCTGGTGCGCGCCATCGCCGCGCGCGCGGTGCACCGGCGCTACCTGGCGCTGGCCCAGGGCGTGCCAGTCGAGCACAGCTTCAGCATCGATGCGCCCATCGGCCGCGACCCGCAGGTGCGCGTGCGCATGGCCGTGGTGCCGGGCGGGCGGCCTTCGCGCACCGATGTCGACTGCCTGGCGCAACGCGATGGCCTGTGCGCACTGAGCTGTACCCTCCACAGCGGCCGCACCCACCAGATCCGCGTGCACCTGTCCTGGCGCGGCCTTCCGCTGGTGGCCGACGCGGTCTACGGCGGCCGCCCGGCGCTGGGCCTGACGCGCCAGGCCCTGCATGCCACCGAGCTGCGTCTGGCGCACCCGATCAGCTGTGCGGCGCTGGCCTTCGACTGCCCGCCGCCGGCCGATTTCGCCGCGGCCTGGGACCAGATCACAGCCGCATGGCGTTGACGCGCGCGGCCCTGCCCGGCAGTTCTATCGCAGCAGGGCTACAATCGCTCGATTCGCAGTGCTGCTGGTACCTTGAGTGCCGCGCCTGTTCGACCCGCTGCCCCGTCTCGGACCTGCCGGACCGTGCGAACTCCCCGCGCCTTCAGGCCTGTTGCCTCGCGCGGCCTCACCCTTGATTGAATTCGGCCCCGGCCGGATGCACTCCCACAGACCTCCCGGCTATACCGGGGGCCATCCCCAAACGCAGGCGATGAACACACCAGAGGCCAAACGAGTCCTCGAAACGGCGCTGATCTGTGCCAGCGCGCCGCTGTCGCTGAACGACATGAAGGCCTTGTTCGACGGGGCCGTGGGCCTGGACACGCTGCGCCGTCTGCTCGACGAGCTGGTGCAGGACTGGCAAGGCCGCGGCGTCGAACTGGTGGCGCTGGCCAGCGGCTGGCGCTTCCAGAGCCGGCCCGAGATGCGCAGCTACCTCGACCGCCTGCACCCCGAGAAACCGCCGCGTTATTCGCGCGCTGCGATGGAAACGCTGGCCATCGTGGCCTACCGGCAGCCAGTGACGCGTGGCGACATCGAAGACATCCGCGGCGTCACGGTCAGCAGCAACATCGTCAAGCAGCTCGAAGACCGCGGCTGGATAGACGCCATAGGCTACCGCGAGGCCCCGGGCCGCCCGGCGCTGTACGCCACCACGCGCCAGTTCCTGGACGACCTGGGCCTGGCCAGCCTGGACCAGTTGCCCGAGATCGATGGCTCGGGCACCGGCGCGCTGCCGCAGCAGGACTTCGAGGCTCTGCACCAGGCGCTGCCGCTGCTCGGCGACGAGCAGGCCAGCCTGCCGCTGGAAATCGACACCGGCCTGGGCGATCTGCCTGAACCCGAGTCCGAGTCCGAGCCCGCCAACGCCCCGCATCCCCTTTCACCCGCACTTCCGACCGCCACCGACACCCCGACATGAACGCCCCCGACGCCGATCCCCTGACTCCTGACGACCCGCCCGTGCAGGCCGCTGCCGACGCCACCGAAGCGGCGCCGGCCAAGCCCAAGCGCAAGCGCGCCCCCCGCAAGACCGTGGCAGCCGTGCCGGCGGACGAGGCGGGCGAGCAGGCCGCAGCCACGCCGCAGGCGCCGGAGCCAGAACCGGTGAGCGCACCCGAGCCGCAGCGGTCGGAGCCCGCGCCTGTGGCCTTGCCGCTGCCGCCCCAGGCCGATGCCGGCGCGGCGCCGGCTGAAGGCGCGGCAGGGGCTGCGGTGGAGCCTGTGTCAGAGGGTGAGGGCGCGCCAGCCGGCGCGACCGAAGGGGCGGGCCCGGTGGGCGAAGAGCGTGGCGGCCGTCGGGGCCGCCACCGCCGCCGCGGGCGCCGGGGCGGCGAGCGTGCGCGCGACGGTGAAGCCGAAGGTGCTGCGCCCGCAGGCGAGGCTGGCGAGGCCGCCGAAGGCGCCGAGGCCGGCAGCGATGCCGCCGCACCGCGCCGCGCCGCGCCCGCATCGGCCGATGCGCCCGAAGCGCCGCGCGCGCCGCCGGTCGATCCGTCCGAGGTCTTTGCCGAGGTGCTGTCGGGTGCTTTCGACATCGAGCCCGCGCCCGAAGCCGGCGCAGCCGAACCCGCCCTGCCGCCGCGCCGCGTGCTGGCCGCCGAGCCCGACGCGCCCAAGCTGCACAAGGTGCTGGCCCAGGCCGGCGTGGGCTCGCGCCGCGATCTGGAGCAGATGATCGTCGAGGGCCGCATCACGGTGAACGGCGAGGCCGCGCACACCGGCCAGCGCATCTCCTTCGGCGACCGCATCAGCGTGGACGGCAAGCCGGTGCGCTTTCGCATCGCGCCGCCGCCGCCGCGTGTGCTGGCCTATCACAAGCCCGCGGGCGAAGTTGTCAGCCACGACGACCCGCAGCAACGCCCCACCGTGTTCCGCCGCCTACCCCGGCTGGCACAAGGCAAGTGGCAGTCGGTGGGCCGGCTGGACATCAACACCGAAGGCCTGCTGCTGTTCACCAATTCGGGCGAACTGGCCAACCAGCTGATGCACCCGCGCTTCGGCGTCGAGCGCGAGTACGCCGTGCGTTCGCTGGGCGTGCTGGCCGAGGACTCCCGGGCACGCCTGCTCGAAGGCGTGGAGATCGAAGGCCAGCGCTGCGGCTTCAAGAGCATCGAGGACGGCGGCGGCGAGGGCGTGAACCACTGGTACCGCGTGGTCATCACCGAAGGCCGCAATCGCGAGGTGCGCAAGCTGTTCGACGCCGTGGGCCACGCGGTGAGCCGGCTTATCCGCATCCGCTACGGCTCGGTGGTGCTGCCGCGCGGCCTGAAGCGCGGCGTGTGGGTCGACCTGGACGACCACGACCTGCGCACGCTGCGCCGCCTGGCCGCCGGCCCGCGCGCCGTCGAACCCGAAGGCGATGCCGGCCCGGCGCGCCGCGGCCGCAACCGCCGTGGCCGCAAGGGCGGGCAGGGCGCTGCCGAGTCGGGGCCCGAACGCCGCGCCGAGCGCGCCCCCGGCCGTGCACCCGACCGCGCCCCAGACCGCGCGCCCGACCGCGGCCCGCGCCCCGATCGTGGCCCCCGGCCGGACCGCGGACCGCGGCCCGAACGCGGCCCCCGCGCCGAGCGGCCCGAACGGGCCCCGCGCGCCGAGCCGGGCGAGGGCGGCGCCATCCCCAATCCGCTGCAGCAGACCTACGACAAGCGTGCGCTGCAGCAAGACCGCCAGCGGCGTGAGATGCCCGAAGACGGCCCCATCCCCAGCCCGCTGCTGCAGACCTACGACAAGCGCGCGTCGCAACTCGAACGCGCCCAGCGGCGCGAAATGCCCGAGGACGGGCCCATCCCCAATCCGCTGCAGCAGACCTACGACAAGCGCTTTGCCAAGGGCATGCCGGGCCGCGACGAGCCGGCCGATCCGACGACCATCCCCGACCCGCTGAAGACCTCGGTGGGCTACATCGGCGCCAACGCGTTCCATCGCAAGGGCCCGGGCGGCGGCGGTGGCCGCGGCGGGCGCAAGGGCGGCGGTGGGGGCGGAGGTCGCGGCGGGCCGCAGGGCGGCGGCGGTGGCAATGGCCCGGGCGGCGGCCGGGGTGGACCTGGCCGGGGGCGCGGCGGCCGCGGCCGCTGACGCGCACCAAGATACAATCAAAGGCTTTGCCAAGTCTTTGATTCAGGAGAACTTTTCATGGCCACCGAACGTACCCTTTCGATCATCAAGCCCGACGCCGTGGCCAAGAACGTGATCGGCCAGATCTATGCGCGCTTCGAAGGCGCCGGTCTGAAGATCGCCGCCGCCCGCATGGCCCACCTGTCGCGCGCCGAGGCCGAGGCCTTTTACGCCGTGCACAAGGCACGCCCGTTCTTCAACGACCTGGTCAGTTTCATGATCAGCGGCCCGGTGATGATCCAGGTGCTCGAAGGCCCCGGCGCCATCGCCAAGAACCGTGACCTGATGGGCGCCACCGACCCCAAGAAGGCCGAGAAGGGCACCATCCGCGCCGATTTCGCCGACAGCATCGACGCCAACGCCGTGCACGGCTCGGATGCGCCCGAGACCGCCGCGGTCGAGATCGCGTTCTTCTTCCCCGCGATGAGCGTCTACAGCCGCTGAGCCGGGCATGGCCGCCAATCTGCTCGACTTCGATCTCGAGGGGCTGGCGGCCTTCTGCGACAGCCTGGGCGAGAAGCGCTTCCGCGCCGTCCAGCTTTACCGCTGGATCCATCAGAAGGGCGCGACCGATTTCGCCCAGATGTCGGACCTGGCCAAGTCGCTGCGCACCAAGCTGGCCGACACGGCCGAATTGCGCGCGCTGCCGCTGATCAGCGAGCATGTCTCGGCCGACGGCACCGTCAAGTGGCTGTTCGACGTGGGCCAGGGCAACGCGGTCGAGACCGTGTTCATCCCCGAGGACGACCGCGGCACGCTGTGCGTGTCGTCGCAGGCCGGGTGCGCCGTGGGCTGCCGCTTCTGCAGCACCGGCCACCAGGGCTTCAGCCGCAACCTGAGCACCGGCGAGATCGTCGGCCAGCTGTGGTTTGCCGAGCACCGCCTGCGCCAGCGCCTGGGCCTGGGGCAGGCCGGCGGCAAGCCCGAACGCGCCATCGACAACGTGGTGATGATGGGCATGGGCGAGCCGCTGCAGAACTACGCCGCGCTGGTGCCGGCGCTGCGCACCATGCTCGACGACCACGGCTACGGCTTGTCGCGGCGCCGCGTCACGGTGTCGACCTCGGGCATGGTCACCATGATCGACCGCCTGCGCCAGGACTGCCCGGTGGCGCTGGCGGTGTCGCTGCACGCGCCCAACGACGCGCTGCGCGACGCGCTGGTGCCGCTCAACCGCAAGGACGGCATCCAGGCCCTGCTCGACGCCTGCGTGCGCTACCTGGATGCCGCGCCGCGCGACTTCGTCACCTTCGAGTACTGCATGCTCGACGGCGTGAACGACACGCCCGAGCTGGCGCATGAATTGGTGCGCCTGGTGCTGCACCGCGTGCCCTGCAAGTTCAACCTGATCCCCTTCAACCCCTTCCCGGCCTCGGGCCTGAAGCGCTCGCCGCGCGAGCGTGTGATGGCCTTCGCCAAGGTGCTGCAGGACGCCGGCATCGTGACCACCATCCGCAAGACGCGCGGCGACGACATCGATGCCGCCTGCGGCCAGCTGGCCGGCGAGGTGCAGGACCGCACCGGCGCGCGCGCGCGGCTGGCGCGTCGGCGCGAGATGATCCCCATCGCCGTGGCCGGGGCTGCGCCGTGAGGGCCGGGCTGGTCATCGCCGGCTTGCTGGCGGCCCTGCTGGCCGGCTGCACCACCGTCACCCAGGGCCCCGACGGCAAGGAAATCCGCACCCAGACCGAGGCACCCGACCCCGAACGCCGCGCCAAGGTGCGGCTGGAACTGGCCGGCCTGTACTACAGCCGCGGCCAGTACCCCACGGCGCTGGACGAGATCAAGGCGGCGCTGGCGGCCAAGCCCGACCAGCCCGATGCCTATACCTTGCGCGGCCTGGTCTACGCCGGCATGGGCGACCTGCCCCAGGCTGAAGAGAGCTACCAGCGCGCGCTGCAGCTGGCGCCGCAGGACGGCGGCATCATGCACAACGTGGGCTGGTTCTACTGCCAGCAGCGCCGTTACCCCGAGGCCGACCAGCAGTTCGAGCGCGCCCTGGTGCAGCCGCAATACCGCGATGGCGCGCGCACGCTGCTGGCCCAGGGCGTGTGCCAGGCCCGCGCCGGGCGCTGGACCGAGGCCGAACGTTCGCTCGGGCGCTCTTATGAGCTCGACCCTTCCAACCCGGTGACGGCCTTCAACCTGAGCGAGGTGCTGATGCGCCGCGGCGAGCTCGAGCGCGCGCGCTTCTACGTGCGCCGCATCAACACCGTGCCCGACCTGGTGTCGGCGCAGAGCCTGTGGCTGGCGGCGCGCATCGAGCGGCAACTGGGCAATCTCGACGCCCTCAAGGACCTGGGCAAGCAGCTGCGCGATCGCTTCCCCCAGGCCCCCGAGTCCTACCAGTTCGAAAGTGGCCGATTTGACGACTGAACCCGCCGCGCGCGAAAGCGCAGGCGCCCTGTTGCGCGCGGCGCGCGAACGCCAGGGTCTGCACATCGCTGCCCTGGCCGCTGCCATCAAGGTGGCGCCGCGCAAGCTGGACGCGCTCGAGAACGACCGTTGGCACGAGCTGCCCGACGCCACCTTCGTGCGCGCGCTGGCGCAGACCGTCTGCCGCACGCTCAAGATCGACGCCAAGCCGGTGCTGGCCCTGCTGCCGGCCGCGGCCAGCGCGGCGCTCGAGACCGTGGGCGGCGCCATCAACGAGCCCTTCCGCGACCGCCCCGGGCGCGAATTGCCGGGCCTGGCCATGGCCGCGATACGCCCCATGGTGTGGGCTGCAGCGGCGCTGGTGCTGGCAGCGCTGGCCGTGTACTTCGTGCCGTCGGGCTGGTGGTCTGCGCCGTCGGTCAGCCTGCCGGCGGTGCTGCCTGGCGCCGCGCCGGCCGCGGCGCCGGTCCCGCTGGCCGCGACCGTGCCGACCCTCGCCGCGGCGCCGGCGGCCAGCGCGGCCGAGCCGCTGCCGCCGCCGCCCGCCGGCGAAACCGTGTTCGCGGCGCCCGGCCCCACGTTGGCGGCCAGCGCACCGCCCGATGCCGCGCCAGCTGCACCGGCCGGCGTGTTGCAGCTGCGCAGCACCGAGGCCTCGTGGGTCGAGGTGCGCGATGCGCGCGGCCAGTCGCTGCTGTCGCGCACGGTGCAGCCCGGCGAGAGCGTGGGCCTGGACGGCGCCCTGCCCATCCGCCTGACCATCGGCAATGCCGTGGCCACGCAGCTGGTGTTCCGCGGCAAGCCGGTCGATCTGGCTGGCTACACCCGCGACAACGTGGCGCGGGTCGAACTGCGATGAACGCCGTCCGCCCGTCATCGACCCGCACGAGGGCCCTGCGATGAACGCTCAAGATCCCGTGGACATCATCGAGGTCGCGGCACCGCTGCCGCGGCGTTCGCGCCAGGCGCGCGTGGCCTGGGGCGGGCAGGTGCTCACCGTGGGCGGCGACGCGCCGGTGCGCGTGCAGTCCATGACCAACACCGACACGGTGGACGCCATCGGCACCGCAATCCAGGTGAAGCAGCTGGCGCAGGCCGGCAGCGAACTGGTGCGCATCACCGTCAACACGCCCGAGGCGGCCGCGGCCGTGCCGTACGTCCGCGAGCAGCTCGACCGCATGGGCGTGCTGGTGCCGCTGGTGGGTGACTTCCACTACAACGGCCACCGCCTGCTCACCGACTTTCCGGCCATGGCCCAGGCGCTGAGCAAGTACCGCATCAACCCCGGCAACGTGGGCAAGGGCGACAAGCACGACCGCCAGTTCGCGATGATGGTCGAGGCCGCCGTCAAGTACGACAAGGTGGTGCGCATCGGCGTCAACTGGGGCAGCCTGGATCAGGAACTGCTGGCTGGCCTGATGGACGAGAACGCCCGCCGCGCCCGCCCCTGGGACGTGAAGCAGGTGATGTACCAGGCGCTGGTGCAATCGGCGCTGGGCTCGGCCGAAGTGGCGCGCGAACGGGGGCTGAACCCCGACAACATCATCATCAGCTGCAAGGTCAGCGGCGTGCAGGACCTGATCAGCGTCTACCGCGCCCTGGCGCGCCGCTGCGACTATGCACTGCACCTGGGCCTGACCGAAGCCGGCATGGCCACCAAGGGCACGGTGGCCAGCGCCACGGCCCTGGGTGTGCTGCTGCAAGAGGGCATCGGCGACACCATCCGCGTGAGCCTGACGCCGCAGCCCGGCGAGGCGCGCACGCAAGAGGTGGTGGTGGCGCTGGAGATCCTGCAGAGCCTGGGCCTGCGCAGCTTCAACCCCAGCGTCACCGCCTGCCCGGGCTGTGGCCGCACCACCAGCACCACCTTCCAGGAACTGGCCAAGCAGATCGACGACTTCCTGCGCGCGCAGATGCCGGTGTGGAAGGCGCGCTACCCGGGTGTGGAGACGCTCAAGGTGGCGGTGATGGGCTGCATCGTCAACGGCCCCGGCGAAAGCAAGCACGCCGACATCGGCATCAGCCTGCCCGGCACCGGCGAGGCCCCGGCCGCGCCGGTGTTCATCGACGGCGAAAAGGCGCTCACGCTGCGCGGCG
>LNFM01002760.1_pt1 | contig 36110 bp, 36 predicted proteins | sample 596031 | NCBI WGS metagenome assembly LNFM01 (sample SAMN04254537, study PRJNA301005) | activated carbon metagenome | isolation source: dual media filters at the Ann Arbor, Michigan drinking water treatment plant | place: USA: Ann Arbor | reverse complement strand
TCTGCACCGCCACCTGCCCCACCTACCAGCTGCTGGGCGACGAGCTCGACGGCCCGCGCGGCCGCATCTACCTGATGAAGCAGGTGCTGGAAGGTGCACCGGTCACGCGCAAGACCCAGGAACACCTGGACCGCTGCCTGACCTGCCGCAACTGCGAGACCACCTGCCCCAGCGGCGTGCAGTACGGCCACCTGGTGGACATCGGCCGCGAGATCGTGGAGGCGCGCGTCGAGCGCCCGGCTGGCGAAAAGGCCGTGCGCTGGCTGCTCAAGGAAGGGCTGACTTCGCCGCTGTTCGCCCCCGCGATGAAGCTGGGCCAGCTGATGCGGCCGCTGCTGCCGCAGACGCTGCAGAACAAGGTGCCGGGCAAGGCCCCGGCGCGCGCGCAGCAGTGGCCCACGCGCACGCACCCGCGCAAGGTGCTGATGCTGCTGGGCTGCGTGCAGCCGGCGATGATGCCCAACATCAACAGCGCCACCGCGCGCGTGCTCGACGCCATCGGCATCCAGACGCTGGTGGCCGACGGCGCCGGCTGCTGCGGCGCGCTGCGCACGCACCTCAACGACCACGAGGGCGGCCTGGCCGACATGCGCCGCAACATCGACGCCTGGTGGCCGCTGGTGCAGGGCCTCACCTCCGAAGGCAAGGTCGAGGCCATCGTCATGAACGCCAGCGGCTGCGGCGTGCAGGTGAAGGACTACGGCCACGCGCTGGCACACGACGCCGACTACGCCGAGAAGGCCCGCCGCGTGAGCGAACTGACGCGCGACCTGAGCGAGCTGCTGCCCGAGATCGCCCCCCAGCTGCAAGGCAAGCTGCGCGCCTCCAAGCAGCCGGCGCTGGCCTTCCACCCGCCGTGCACGCTGCAGCATGGCCAGCAGCTGCGTGGCGGTGTCGAAGCGCACCTGCGCACGCTGGGCTTCGAGGTGCGGCTGGCGAATGCGGAAAGCCATCTCTGCTGCGGCAGCGCCGGCACCTACAGCGTGCTGCAACCGGTGCTGGCCACGCAGCTGCGCGACCGCAAGCTGCAGCACCTGGCGCCGCTGCCCGGGCAGGATGCCGTGGGCGCCATCGTCAGCGCCAACATCGGCTGCATCCAGCACCTGCAAAGCGGTACGCCGGTGCCGGTGAAACACTGGGTGGAAGTGGTGGACGAAGCGCTGGCCTGAAGCCCAAGACAACGGAGACCGTGACGCCATGAGCTGGATGCGATTCACCCACGAAGGCCGGCCCGTGCTGGGCTGGCTGCAGGACGGCGAGGTGCTGCTGCACAGCGGCTCGTTGTTCGAGGACCCCCGGCCCACGGGCCAGCGCGTGCCGCTGGCCGAGGTGCCGCCCGGCGCCTGGCTGCCGCCCTGCGTGCCGGGCAAGATCATCGGCCTGTGGAACAACTTCCGCGCCGCCGCGGCGAAAAACGGCTGGGCCGAGCCGGCCGAGCCGCTGTACTTCCTGAAGAGCCCGGCCAGCGCCACCGGGCATGAGCAGCCCATCCCCGCCGTGGCCGAAGGCGTGGGCCGTGTCGCCTTCGAAGGCGAGCTGGCGGTGGTCATCGGCCGCCGTGCGCAGCGCATCGCGCGCGAAGAGGCCGCAGCCTGCATCTTCGGCTACACCTGCGCCAACGACGTGACGGCCATCGAGCTGCTGCACCGCGACGCCAGCTTTCCGCAGTGGACACGGGCCAAGAGCTTCGACGGCTTTGGCGCCTTCGGGCCCGGCATCCACACCGGTTTCGACCCCGCCACCGCGACGCTGCGCACCCTGGTGGGTGGCCGCGAGCGCCAGAACTACGCGCTGGCCGACATGTTCTTTGCCCCCGAAGAGCTGGTCTACCGCCTCAGCCAGGACATGACGCTGGAAGCCGGCGACGTGATTCTCTGCGGCACCTCACTCGGTGTGCTGCCGATGAAGCCGGGCACGACGGTCGAGGTGGTGATCGACGGCCTGGGCACGCTGCGCAACGTCTACGGCTGAACCCGGGCCGCCGGCCCTCAGCCCGCTTTGGGCGCGACCGGACGCACGCGCAGCGCCATCACCACGCCCGCCACCAGCAGTGCCGCACCCGCCAGCGTTTCCAGGCCCGGCCATTGCCCGCGCCACAGGAAGGCGTAGACCAGCGCGGCCAGGGTCTCGAAGACGATCAGCTGGCCCGCCAGCGCCGGGGGCAGGCGCTGGCTGGCCTCGTTCCAGCACAGCGTGCCCAGCCAGCTGGCGAACAGGCCGATGGCCAGCATCAGCGCGATGAAACGCAGCGGGTCGGGGCCGAAGGGCATGGCAAAGCCCGGCGCGCCGGCCACGGCGGGCTGCAGCGCCTGCCAGCCCCAGAACAGCGCATAACCCAGCAGCGCCATCGGCAGCGTGGCCAGGCCTTGCGCCGTGGCCCAGGCGCGCGGGCTGCGGTCGGTGTGGGCGCGCAGCCACTCGGCATTGCGCAGCGGATACCAGGTCCAGCAGGCCACGGCGGCCACCGCCAGCAGTGCGCCCAGGCCGTAACGCGCCAGGTCGGTGTCAGCCGGCAGCTGCGAAGTTTCGGCGTGGTTCACGAAGGCCAGCCCGGCGGCAATGAGCCCCAGCGAAGGCAGCAGGCGCAGCCACGGCAGGCGGCCTTCCTGGCGCTGGCCGGGCGCCGCCTGGCGCAGGTTGGCCGTGACGGCGATGACCACCGGCAGCGTGCCGATGATCATGGTCGGCAGCGGCCCGCCCGCGCGCTGGATGGCCGCGGCCAGGCACAGGTAGTACAGCACGTTGCCCACGGCGGCCAGCTTGGCGGCTTCCAGCCAGTCGGCACGGCTCAATTCCGCGAGCCGGCGGCGGTCCCACCAGGCCAGCGGCAGCGCAATCAGGCCGAAGGCCAGGTAGCGGCCCATGGTCAGCAGCACCGCCGGGTAGTCGCCCAGCATCGTGGGTGCGACAAACACCAGGCCCCACATCAGGCCGGCGGCCAAGGCGAACAGCGTGCCGGTGGTGAGGGCGTGGCGGTGGCTGGGCATGCAGGCTGGAGAGGCGTTAAGGAACGGGCAAAGCCGGTGAATTTAAGGCTTGCCGCAGCGGGCGCCGACGGGCCGCACTTTCCCCGGGTTGCAGCGGCCCGGTTTGGCCTTAGTCTGGCCGCCGGCGCAGGTGCGCCAGGAGCGCACATGAGCCACATCCTGGCCCTGGACCAGGGCACCAGCAGTTCACGCAGCATCGTCTTCGACGCCCAGGGCCGGGTGGTGGCCATGGCCCAGCGTGAACTGACGCAGCACTACCCGCAGCCCGGCTGGGTGGAACATGACGCCGAAGAGATCTGGGCCAGCCAGCTCGCGACGGCGCGCGAGGCGCTGGCCAAGGCCGGCCTGTCGGCGCGCGAGGTCGCGGCCATCGCCATCACCAACCAGCGCGAGACCACGGTGCTGTGGAACCGCCGCACCGGCCAGCCCGTGCACAAGGCCATCGTCTGGCAAGACCGCCGTGGCGAACCGCTGTGCGCCTCGTTGCGTGAGCACGGCCATGCCGAGGCCATACGCCGGAGCACGGGCCTGGTGGTGGACAGCTATTTCAGCGCCACCAAGCTGCGCTGGCTGCTGGACCACGTCAACGGCGCCCACATCGCCGCCGCGCAGGGTGAGCTGGCCTTCGGCACCGTGGACAGCTGGTTGATGTGGAAACTGACCGGCGGCCGCGTGCACGCCACCGACGTGAGCAATGCCGCGCGCACCATGCTCTTCGACATTCGCCACAACAGCTGGGACCCCGAACTGCTGAAGCTGCTGCACGTGCCCGACAGCGTATTGCCGCAGGTGTTTCCGTCCAGCCACCTGTACGGCGAATGTGATGCCGAACTCTTCGGTGCCCCGATCCCCATTGCCGGGGTGGCCGGCGACCAGCAGGCGGCGCTGTTCGGCCAGGCCTGTTTCAGCGCCGGACTGGCGAAAAACACTTACGGCACCGGCTGCTTCATGCTGATGCACACCGGCGAGCGTTTTGAGTCATCCAGCCACGGCTTGCTCACCACCGCCGCGGCGCAGCCCACGGCCACGCGGCATTACGCGCTGGAAGGCAGCGTCTTCATCGGGGGTGCGGTGGTGCAATGGCTGCGTGATGGCCTGAAAGCCATCCACAGCAGCAGCGACGTGCAGACCTTGGCCGAAACCGTGCCCGATGCCGGCGGCGTGGTGTTCGTGCCGGCCTTCACCGGCCTGGGCGCGCCGTATTGGGACGCCAACGCGCGCGGCGCGATCGTGGGCCTGAGCCGCGGCAGCACGGTGGCGCACATTGCGCGCGCGGCGCTGGAGAGCATTGCATTCCAGAGCACGGCCTTGCTGCAGGCCATGGCGCAGGACGCCGTGGCCGCAGGCGGCGCACCGCCCAGCGAATTGCGCGTGGACGGCGGAGCCAGCGTCAACAACCTGCTGATGCAGTTCCAGGCCGACCTGCTGGGCATCCCGGTGGTGCGCCCGGCCGTCACGGAAACCACCGCCCTCGGCGCAGCCTGGCTGGCCGCACTGGCGGTGGGTTTGCATCGCGACACGGCGGAACTGGCCGCCCTGTGGCGTGAAGAGCGGCGCTTTGAGCCCGCCCTGACGCGCGAGCGTGCCGCCGAACTGATGGCGGGCTGGGAAACGGCCGTGCGCCAGACACGCAGCCGTTGAATCAGGAAACAAAGCCCCTTGCGCGGAACCGGCCCTGCCGGGCCGCTGCAAGCGCCCCCTTGGGGAGCAGCGAGCGCTGGCGCGCTCGGGGGCTCACTTCACCGCGAAGTCGGCCAGCGTCTTGCCGGCGTTCAGCGCGTCACGCAGCCATTGCGGGCGCTTGCCGCGGCCACCCCAGGTGCCACCGGTTTCATTGCGGTACTTCACTTCGGCCACCGTCTTGGCAGCGGCCTTGCGGCCGCGCTTCTTGGCGGCAGCGCTGGCAGCCTTGGGCTTGGGGCCCGGCTTGCCCTTAGCCTTGGGCGCCAGACCCAGGTCTTCGGCCGTCAGACCGTACACGGTGATGGCTTCGCGAATGCGACCGACCACACCTTCAATTTCCTTGCGGCGCAGCTTTTCAGCGTCGGCCTTGAGGACTTCAATCTGCTTGACGATCTGGGCGTAGGACTTGGTCATGGATGGACTCGAATGGGTAACTCCCTGCGGGCGCCGGATGGACTCAGGCATTGCGGCATCTATTTCGAAAGAATGTGCCGCTTCGCTGAATATTATCGCCGCAATTTTCCCGAGTTTGTTTCGTGACGTAAATCCAACAGGCCCGACTTCAAACGCGCGCTAATTCCTCGGCCTGTTTCAGGCCTTGTGTGGCCCGCGTCCAGAACTGCGAAAACGAGGCACTGCGCAACGCCGGCAAGGGAAACAAACGCGGTGGCGCGGCCAAATTCAATGCGTCGAATGCCGCATTCAGGTGCGGGCTGTGAACACCGTGCAATTCCTGCGCCGCCGCCAATGCCGGCACCAGGGCATCGGCGTCGGCGCACCACAGCAGGTCCCCGGCTTCTTTCATGCGGCTGCAGACAAACTGCCAGCGCCGCGCGCTCCACGGCCAGCGGCCGTGAAAGCCGGCGTCCACCACGGCCACGGCCACCACGCCCGCCGTGCTGTCGAAAGACAGATGCCAGGGATGCAGCAGCCTCACCTCGCGCCCACGCAGGGCTTTTGCGTCGGGCGCGGTGAACAGCCCTGCCGGCGGTTCGGCCAGCAAGGGCGGTTCGGCGACAGGCCTGCCCTGGCCGCCCGCCACCGGCTTGGCCGAGCGCGCCAGCCGGTCGAGTTCTTCGTAACTCACATCCACCACGCTGCCGGCGCTGTGCCATTCGGGCGGGGCATAACGCGCCACGTTATCGGCATTGAAGAGATAAGGCTTGTGGCTGCCGGTGCCCGCCACCCATTGCCAACTGAGGTGGTTGCTGGCCAGGTCGCCGTCCAGCAGATGCCCGTACAACCAATCGGCGCCCGCGCGCCAATGCACCTTGCGCAAATGCACCACATACGACGCCAGCCACATGCGCGCGTGGTTGTGCAGATAACCCGTGGCGTACAACTCGCGCACGGCCTGGTCGATGACGGGCACGCCCGTGGCTGCCTGGCGGATGTCGGCCGGCATTTCCCGCGCATAGGCCGTGTCGGGCAACACGCCTTCATGCAGGGACTCGAAAATGCCATCGGCTTCGTGTTGCCAGACATGGTGGAAATACTCGCGCCAGCCGAATTCGTAAACCAGTTTGTGCTGCACCGGCAGCGGCCCGCGTTGCAGCACACCGGCCAGCACCTGCGGCAGCGTGATGAGCCCGTGGGTGAGGTAGGGCGACAGGCGCGTCACGTCCCCGTCGATGGCGTTGCGCGTGCGTGCATAGGCGGCCGGCCGCACCGCCGCCACGCGGGCGCGCGCCGCCGCGGTGGTGGGCTCGAAGGCGTCCTGGGCAAAGAGGTCGTTCATGCCGGGCGTTTCAGGCCTGGTCCCACGCACCCGCGCGCACGGCGGCAGCACGGCGGCGGATGGCGGCGCGTTCGGGCTCGGCCAGGCGCGCGACGTTCTTGATCTGCAAGGCCATGCGCGGGTGGCTGGAAAAACGCTGTTCGTGGGTCATCAGGAAATCCCAGTACAAGGTGGTGTAGGGGCAGGCCTGCGGCCCGGTGCGCTGCGCCGGCTTGAAGCGGCAGCCGCGGCAATGGTCGCTCATGCGCTCGATGTATTTGCCGGTGGCGGCATAAGGCTTGCTGGCCATCAGGCCGCCGTCGGCGTATTGGCTCATGCCCAGCGTGTTCGGCAATTCCACCCATTCCACGGCATCGACATACACGCTCAGGTACCAGCCGTGCACCTGCCGCGGCTGCACCCCGTGCAGCAGCAGGTACAGGCCGGTCACCATCAGGCGCTGGATGTGGTGCGCGTAGCCCAGTTGCAGGGTTTGCGTGATGGCGTCGCGCAGGCAGCGCATGGGCACGTCACCGGTCCAGAACCAGGCCGGCAGATCGGCCTGGGCATTCAGTTCGTTCAACGCCAGATAGCCCGGCATCTTCTGCCAATAGATGCCCCGCACGTATTCACGCCAGCCCAGCACCTGGCGGATGAAACCCTCCACCGCCGGCAACGGCGCCTGGCCGGCGCGCCAGGCGGCCTCGGCCGCCGCGATGACCTCGCGCGGGTTCAGCAGTTTCAGGTTCAGCGCCACCGAGACATGCGAGTGGTAGAGCCAGGGTTGGCCTTCCCACATCGCGTCTTGCCAGAGGCCGAATTGGGGCAGGCGTTCTGCGATGAAGACCTGCAGCACCTGCAGCGCCTGCGCGCGGGTGACGGGCCAGCCGAATTCAGCCAGCGTGCCCGGGTGCGCCGCATGGCGCCGCTGCACGAAGTCCATCACCTCGCGGGTCACGGCGTCCGGCGCAAACCGCGTGGCGGCAGGCACAAAACCAGGGCCTTGCGGGCCGAAGCTTTCGCGGTTCTCGGCGTCGTAATTCCATTCGCCGCCGGCCGGTTGCTCACCCTCCATCAGCACCTGGTGGCGGCGGCGCATCTCGCGGTAGAAATACTCCATGCGCAGTTGCTTGCGGCCCTGGGCATGGGCTGCAAACTGGGCGTCGGTGCACATGAAATGCCGGTCTTCGCGTATGTCCAGCGGCACGCCCGCCGCATCACACGCCTGCTGCAGCGACTGGCGCACGCGCCATTCGCCAGGCGCCGTCACCACCACGCGCTGCACGGCATGCTCGGCCAGCGTCCGGGCCAGCGCCGCGCCCAGCGAGCCCGGTGCGTCCAGCACGTAATTCAGCGACAGGCCTTCGTCGCGCAAGGCCTGCGCAAAGTGGCGCATGGCCGAGAGAAACACCACCAGGCGCTGCTGGCTGCACCAGACGTGCGTGGCTTCTTCGGCGGCCTCGCACATCCAGGCCTGGTCGTGCCGGGCATCAAAACCGTCCCAGGCGCTGGCGTCGCGGTTGAGCTGGTCTCCCAGCACGACGACGAGGTGGCGAACTTGTTTCATGGCGACGCATGGCCTTTCTTGTTCTTGCGACAGGCCTCGGAGCAATAACGCACCTCGGCCCAGTTCTTGGCCCAGGCCTTGCGCCAGCTCATCGGCCGGCCGCAGGCCACGCAGGGCTTGCTGGGCAAGCCGGCCTTGTTGCCCTTGAAGTTCGGGGCCGCGGCCATCAGAACAGCTCGCCTTGCGGGCTGGGCTCGGCCTCGGCGTGTGCCACTTTCGGCCCCGCGCGGCCGCTGCGCGGCGTGCCCGGCTTCCTGCCCTGCTTCATGCCCGATGGCGGCAAGCCGCTCTTGCGCGAGCCGTGTCGGTGCTGCACGGCGTCGGCCTCGGCCCGCGCCTCGGGCGTGGCGCGCAGGCCGTAGAGGCGGTCTTTGGCGGCCTTCAGCGCGGCGCGCTCGTCGACGATGGGCGCCGGGTAGTCGGGGGTGCCGAATTCAGGCACCCAGCGGCGCACGAAGACGCCTTGCGGGTCATGGTCGCGCGCCTGCTTGGCCGGCGAATAGATGCGCAGGGTGTTGATGCCGGTGGTGCCACTCTGCATCTGCATCTGGCTCCAGTGGATGCCGGGCTCGAAGTCGAGGAACTGCCGCGCGAGAAAGAGCCCGGGCTCGCGCCAGTGCTGGCCCAGGTGGTAGGCCGAAAAGCTGACCAGCATCGCGCGCATGCGGAAATTCAGCCAGCCCGTCGCCACCAGGCTGCGCATGCAGGCGTCGACCATCGGGTAGCCGGTGCGGCCGGCGCACCAGGCCTCGAAACGCGCCCGGTCCACCGGCTCGGTGTTGACGCCGTCGCCCGGCCGCAGGCCGTCGAAGACACGCGCGAAATTGCGGAACTCGATCTGCGGCTCGTCTTCCAGCTTTTGCATGAAGTGGCAATGCCAGCGCAGGCGGCCGGCAAAACCGCGCAGCGCATGGGCCAGCGCACGGTCGGGCGTGGCGGCGATGGCGGCCTCGGTGGCCTGGTGCACCTGGCGCATGGAGACGGTGCCGAAAGCGAGGTGGGCGCTGAGCCGGCTGCAGCCACCGGCCGCGGTGAGCGGGCTGCTGAGCGCGCGCCGGTAGTCGCGCCCGCGCCCGGCCAGAAAGTCCTGCAGCGTGGCCGCTGCCGCGGCTTCGCCGGCAGGTGGCAGGTCTTGCGTGGGCGCGGGCACGCCCAGCGCCGCCAGCGTGGGCAGGTCGGGCAGGCTGGCACAGGGGAACACCGCGGCACCGCGCCAGGCCCGGGGCACCGGCAGCTGCGGCGCGTCCATGCGCTGCGCCCAGCGCCCGGCCCAACCCTGGCGTGTGCGCAGGCGACGCACCACGCCGGTCTGGGCAAACTCCTGCCACCGCACCCTGGACGCACGGCACCACGCGGCCACCGCGATGTCACGCGCATAGGTCCAGCCGCTGCCGGTTTCTTCGTGGCTGAGCAGGTGTTCAAACCGCCACTCGGCCTGCAACTGCTGCAAGACCGCCGGCACTTCGCCCACACGCACCAGCAGCGGCAGACCGCGTGCCGCCAGCTCGCCGCGCAATTCGGCCAGGCCCCGCAGCGTGAACTGCAGGTGGCTCGGGTTGAACTCGGGGCTGTGCAGCCAGGCCGGCTCGATGACAAAGAGCGCCGCCGCCGCGCCCGCGGCCTGCGCAGCGTGCACGGGCGCGTGGTCGCGCAGGCGCAAGTCGCGTTTCAGCCAGACCAGGGCGGTGTGCATGCGCGGCATTCTGGGTGCGCGCAGCAGGGCTTGCCGGCGCCGGCGGCCATGCCCTACCAGGCCAGCGGGTCGGTGCGGTACAGGCGCGCAAACTCGGCGTAAAGCGCCGGGTGGGCCGATGCCAGTGCGGCCGGCTGTTCGAAGAAATGTTCGCTGACCACGGCAAAAAACTCGGCCGGGTTGGTGGCGGCATAGGGGTTGATGACGCCGTCCAGCCCTTGCCCCAGGCGTTGGTGCAGCGCCTGGAATTCACGCTGCAGCACCGCCGCCCAACGCGCATAGCCTTCGCGGCGGCCCAGCCAGGGCGCGCCGTTGGCGCGGCCGCGTTCCTGGTCCAGCTGGTGGGCAAATTCGTGGATGACGACGTTGTGGCCGTCGTCGGGGTTGGCCGCGCCGGCCAGCACGTCGTCCCAGCTCAGCAGCACCTGGCCCTGCTGCCAGGATTCGCCCGACAGCGCGCGCCGGGTTTCATGCGTGACCCCGCCTTCGCCGGGCTCGGCGCGTTCGACGACAAACGCACCGGGGTAGACCAGCACCTGGCGCAGATGGTCGAAATAGCCCGCGCCGCGGTTCAGCAGCAGCAAGGCGGCCTGCGCGCTGATGAGCACGCGCATTTCGTCGGTGACCACCAGCCCGGCGCAGCCGATGAAGGGCTTTTCGGCCACCAGCACCTGCACGTGTTTTTTCACCTGCAGCTGCAGATCGGTGGGCAGCCGCGCAAAGGCCGGCATGCGCCGCCGCAGGATTTCACGCCAGGCCGAAGGAAACGGCTGGCGGCGCAGACGTTCACGCCGCCACGCGGCCCAGGCCGCCGGGCCCAGCAGCCAGGCCGCCACCGACATCGCCAGCAGGGAGAAAAACAGCAAGGGCCACAGTGCGTTCACTGACGCCATCTGAGCCCAGGCGCGGCGTGTTTCAAGCCCCTGTTTTTCAAGCCCCTGAGCTGGGCTGGCTGGCGCAGGGTGCACCAACACCCGTCATGCGCGCGGCTCGACACGCACCTCGGTCTTCACCGAATTGGCGATGAAGCACTGCTCGTGGGCTTCGTGGTGCAAGGCCATCAGGGCCTGGGCATCGGGCGGCGTGCCTGCGAACCGCACCAGCGGGCGCAAGGTCACCACCGCCATCGCCATGCGGCGCTGGGCGTCGCGCGCCATCACGCCGAAGGCATCGTCGTCGTAGGCGTCCACCACGAGGCCGCGGCCGGCGGCCAGGCTCAGGAACCACAGCATGTGGCAGCTGGCCAGCGCGGCGACGAACATCTCTTCGGGGTCCACGGCGCTGGCATCGGAGAACGGCAACGGCACCACCGACGGTGACGACGAAGCCACCAGCACCGCACCGCCATCGAAGCGCAGGGTGTGGCGGCGGCTGTAGCGCTGGTCGGTGAAGGCCTCGCCTTCGGCGCGCTGCCATTGCAGCTGGGTGGTGTAGTGGGCCATGCAGATCGAGAGCAGGACGGCGGAGTGACCAGTGTGCAATTTGCGTGCACAGGCCCGCATGCTGCCACGACGCATAAGATCGTGGCCATGATCACCCTGCACTACTTCCCCAGCAACGCCAGCTTCGCACCTCACGTGCTGCTGCGCGAAATCGGCGTGCCTTTCCAGCTGCAGCTGGTGGACCGCAACCAGGCGGCGCACAAGAGCCCCGCCTACCTGAAGCTCAACCCCAACGGCCTGATTCCGGTGCTGGTGGACGGCGAGCTGGTGCTCTACGAAACCGCGGCGGTGCTGATGCACCTGGCCGACACGCACCCGGCGGCTGGCCTGGCGCCAGCCCTGGGCACCGCCGAGCGCGCGCATTACTACAAGTGGATGTTCTGGCTGAGCAACACGATGCAGGCCACGCTCATCCACTACTTCTACCCCGACCGCCTGGTGGCCGAAGGCAATGCCGAAGGTGCCGCGCAGGTGAAGGCCGCGGCCGAAGCCAAGGTGCTGGGCTGCCTGGCGCAGCTGGACGCGCAGCTGGCCGGCCACGGCGGCCCCTGGTTGTTCGGCAGCACCTTCAGCGCCGCCGACCCGCTGGCCTTCATGCTGTGCCGCTGGACGCGCGGTTTTGCCAGCAAGCCCGCGCGCGACTTTGCGCACCTCGGCCCCTACCTGCAGCGCATGCTGGCGCGGCCCGCCGTGCAGGCGGCCATCGCCGAAGAGAAGCTGCCGGCGCCGCTGGTGTAAGGGCCTCACGGCGCATCGCGGCGCGCCACTTTCGTCGCGCCCTTATCGCGCCCTTGTTGCCCCCCGCGCGCGCTTTCGGCCGGGCAGCGGCCGCCGTCGTCCTCCAGCAGCCTCTGCCGCTGCTCGCGCCTTTGCTGCGCGTTGCTGCCCGCGGCCTCGGTGCTCATGCGCGCGCCTCCGCGGGGGACGAAAGCTTCTCCAACCAAAGCCGCATCAAGGGTGTGATGGTCTTGGCCATGCAGCGTTCGTTGATCAGCGCCCGGCCCAGCCTGCGGCGGCCGCCCGATGCCGCAGCGCCGAGCAGGGTCTGGTCGATGAGGTCACGCTGCGCATGGCTGCCGCCGAAGCGCTGGGCGCCGCTGCGCACGGGGTAGATCAGGTCCACGGCGCCATCGGCGTCGCCGCGCGCATAGGCCAGCAGGCCGCGCATCAAGGGCAGGCCCACTTCCCGCGCCATCAGGTGGTTGCTGCGGCGCGCGTCTTCGGCGCCCAAAGCGCGTTCGGCGCAGCGCGCCACCCAGGCTTCGGCGCGCTGCATCTCGCCCGCGGCCAGCATGGCCAGCACGGCGTGCACGTCGTTGAAGGCGTAGTCGCCGGCATGCCCGTCGCACAGCGCCCAGCCCTGCACCACGGCCGCGGCGTGGGCGCTGACGTCTTCGCCCAGCAGGTGCAGGCGCCACAGCAGCGCCGCGGCGTCCACACGCTGCAGCGTGACCTGCAGGGCGTCGCCGCTGAGGTGGGTGTCGATCAGGCGCAGCACGCCCTTGACGTCCAGCGCTTCCAGGCGGAAGAGGCTCTTGTGCCACCACAGATGGCAGGCAAAGCCATTGCCTTCGGCCCAGTGCGCCTGGTGCTGACGCAGCCAGGCCGAGCCCTCTTCGAAACGGCCCTGCATCTCCATCACGTGGGCCACGGCGTGCACGGCCCAGGGCACGCGCGGGTTGGCAGCCAGCGCACGACGGCCGGCCTCTTCGGCCTGCGGGTAGAGGTTGTTCTCTTCCAGGCCGAAGGCGTGCAGCGCCAGCACGTGGGCGTAGAGCGGGTCGCCCTCGTCCCAGGCCGGCAGCACGCGCGCCGGGCGCGCCCGCAGGCCGACGGCATCACCGCGGTAGAAGTCCCACAGCTGCACCCACTGCAGCGCCAGCGCGTCCTGCGGGTGTTCGATCAACAGCTCGTCCCAGGTACGGCAGGCCGCGTGCCAGCGGCCTTCCATCACCATCTGCACGGCCTGCAGGTGGGCCCGTTCACGCGCCGTGGCGTTTTTCGCCAGGGCCCGCGCCTGCGCGAGATGGGCGTCGGCTTGCTGCGCCATGCCGGGCTCGGTGAGGCTGAGCAGGAAGCCGGCCTTCATCACGTGCGGCAGCAGCCAGCCGGGGTCGGCGTTCGTGGCCTCGTCCAGGTCGGCCAGCGGCGTGTCGTAGAAGGACATCATGCGCCACAGGGCCTGCTCGGCAGCGGCCAGGGCAGGCCTGCAGGTGCTGCTGCAGGGGTTGCCGCGCGTGTCGGGGTGGGACATGGCGCGAATGTAGCGCGCTCGCAAGTCTGGTCGGCGCGGCCGGGCCCGGCGGGCTTCAGCGCCGGGCCGTGAACTTCCGCAGAGGGGCTGCCGCCGTGGCGCCTGCGCTGACCGCTGCTGTGGCACTCGACTCCGGCGTCGATGCTGAAGGCGCGCCTCAGCCGCCTGCCGCGGCCAGCAGGCGCTTTGTGTAGGCGTGCTGCGGCGCGTGGACGATCTGCCGCACCGGGCCTTGTTCGACGATGCGGCCCTCCTGCAGCACCAGCACCTCGTCGCAGACATGGTCCACCACCGCGAGGTCGTGGCTGATGAAGAGGTAGCTGATGCCGTGGCGCTGCTGCAGGTCCTGCATCAGGTTCAGCACCTGGGCCTGCACGCTGAGGTCGAGCGCGCTGACGGGCTCGTCGGCCACGATCAGCGCCGGGCGCGTGATCAGCGCGCGGGCGATGGCGATGCGCTGGCGTTGGCCGCCGCTGAATTCATGCGGGTACTTGTGCAGGTCGTCGCTGGCCAGGCCCACCTCGGCCAGCGCTTCGGCGGCACGTTCACGCTGTTCGGCCGGCGAGGCGCGCTGCAGCACGGCCAGCGGTTCGGCCACGGTCTGCAGCACGTTGCGGCGCGGGTCCAGCGAACCGTAGGGGTCTTGGAACACCATCTGGAATTTCGCGCGCGCGGCGCGCAGCGCGGCAGGCGCCAGGCGGTGCAGGTCCACGCCGTCCAGCCGCACGCGGCCCGCGTCCGGCGTCTCCAGGGCCATCACCAGCCGCGCCAGGGTGCTCTTGCCCGAACCCGATTCACCCACCACGCCCAGGCTGCGTCCGGCCTGCAGGCTGAAGCTGACGCCCGCCAGCGCCTGCACCTCATGGGCCGCCGCGAAGGGGTGCGGCCGCGCCAGGCGGTAGCGCCGCTGCAGGCCCTCGGCCACGAGCAGGGGCGTGCGGCTCATGTGCCGACCGGATGGCCTACGCGCAGACAGGCGGCGCTGTGACCGGGGGCCAGCGGCACCGCCGATGGCTGCGCGGCACGGCAGGCGTCGAACACCAGCGAGCAGCGGTCGGCGAACGCGCAGCCGGCCGGCATCTGGCTGAGCGCGGGCACACGGCCGGCGATGGTGGGCAAGGCCTGCACACGCCCGCTCGAACGCCCCTGCCCCAGCAGCGGCCGCGCCGCCAGCAGGCCGCGCGTGTAGGGGTGGGCCGGCTGCGCCAGCAGCTGCGCCGTGGCGCCCTGTTCGACAAAACGCCCGGCGTACATCACGCACAGGCGCTGCACGCTGCGCGCCATCAGGCCGAGGTCGTGGCTGATGAGCAGCAGCGCCATGCCGTCTTCGTGCACCAGCTGCGCGATGAGGTCCAGCACCTCGCGCTGCAGCGTGGCGTCGAGCGCCGTGGTCGGCTCGTCGGCCACCAGCAGCGCGGGGCCGCAGGCCAGCGCGATGGCGATCACCACACGCTGGCGCTGGCCCCCGCTGAGCTGGTGCGGGTAGGCGTCCAGGCGCTGCGCGGCGTTCGGCAGCTGCACGCGGTCGAGCAGGCGCAGCGCCTGCGCGCGCGCCGCCGCGGCCGACAGGCCCAGGTGCAGGCGCAGCGGCTCGGCCACCTGGCGCGCGATGGTGTGCAGCGGGTTCAGCGCGGTCATCGGCTCCTGGAAGACCATCGCCATGCGCCGGCCCCGCAGGCGGCACAGCGCGGCGTCGTCCAGCGTGGTGAGTTCCTGCCCTTCAAACTGCACGGAACCCTGCAGCACCGCGCCTTCGGGCAGCAGGCCCATCAAGGCCAGCGCCGTGAGGCTCTTGCCGCAGCCCGACTCGCCGATCAGCCCCAGCGTCTGCCCGGGCTCCAGCGCGAAGCTCAGGCCGCGCAGCGCCTGCACCGGCCCGCGCGCGGTGCGCAGCGACAGCCGCAGGTCACGAACGTCCAGCAGTGCCATGGGCGGTTCAGGGCTGCGCCCCGGCGGCCAGCAGGTCGAGGTAGGAGCCGGCCAGCCGCTCAACCGGGTGGTGGGGCTCCGCCAGGCCGAGCTGCTGCATCAAGGACTCGGCCAGGGCCTGGCCGTCGGCGTCGCTCTGGCCGTCTTGCAGCACCACTTCCAGCTCCATGAAGTCTCCCAGGCCCGACACGCGGTCGAGGTGGATGCGCGTGGCCCCCACCAGGCACAGCCAGCGCTGCTTGTGCACGCGGCCCTGCAGGCCGCAGGCGCGGGCCAGCGCCAGCCGCAGCGCGGCGGGGTCGGGCGTGGGCACACGCACGTAGTCGCTGGCCTTGGCCTCGGTGCTGTCGGCGCGGTGGTAGTGGATGAGCTCGCCGCAGCCATCGGCAAACTCGCGCAGCTTCAGGCGGCCCTGCGGCACCTGGAAGAAGGTGTCGTCCTGCACGATCAGCTCGGCCGGCGCGCCGGCCAGGGCCTCGGCGCGCGGGCGCAGGGCTTCGACGCTGGCGATGCGCGCCTTGATCTCGATGTTGCGCGGCATGCCGGCCTTCAGGCAGTGCCGGTGCTGGCGGCGATCTGCCGCAGCGCCTGCTCGAACACCTCGGGCGGCTGGCCGCCGGAGATGAGGTGCTGGCGGTTGACCACCACCGCCGGCACCGAGCGGATGCCGGCACGCAGCCAGTCCTGTTCGGCGCCACGCACCTCGTCGGTGTAGCGGCCGCTCTGCAGCACCTCCTCGGCCGCGGCCACGTCCAGGCCCACACGGCCGGCCAGGTCCAGCAGCACCTCGGCAGCACCCGGGTTGCGGCCTTCGCCGTGGTAGGCCTGCAGCAAGGCGTGTTTCAGCGCGCGCTGTGCGCCGGCGGGCTGACCGGGCTCTCCGGCCCAGTGCAGCAGGCGATGGGCGTCGAAGGTGTTCCACACCCTGACGCGGTCGCCGAAGGTGAAGCCCACCGCGGCGCCGCGCTCGCGGATGGCGCTGCGGTTCTGCGCCAGCTGCCCGTCGCTGAGGCCGTACTTGGCCTTCAGGTGCTGGGCCGCGTCTTCGCCTTCCGCGTCCATCTGCGGGTTCAGCTCGAAGGGCTGGAAATGCAGCGTGGCCTGCACCTCGGGCGCCAGGCGCTGAAGCGCGGTCTCCAGCGCATTCAGGCCCACGGCGCACCAGGGGCAGGCCACGTCGGAGACAAAGTCGATCTGAAGTTCGGTGCTCATGGGGTGCTCGTTCGGTGTTCAGGAGGTCAGCGCTGGCGGTTCAGCTTGGGGTCCAGCAGGTCGCGCAGGCCGTCGCCCATCAGGTTCAGGCCCAGCACGCTGAGCATGATGGCCGCACCCGGCCACACGGCCAGCATCGGCGCCTGGAACATCAGGCTCTGCGCGTCGTTCAGCAGCCGGCCCCAGCTGGGCTGCGGCGGCTGCGTGCCCAGGCCCAGGTAGCTCAGCGCGGCCTCGGCCAGGATGGCGGTGGCGAAAGAGACGGTGGCCTGCACGATCAAGGGGCTGGCGATGTTGGGCAGCACATGATGGCGCGTGATGCCCCAGGGCGTGCGGCCGGCCGCGCGGGCCGCGGTGACGTGGTCGCGCGCCCACACGGCCAGGGCCGCGCCGCGCGCGATGCGCGCAAACACGGGCACGTTGAAGATGCCGATGGCCACGATGCTGGTCACCAGGCCCGGCCCGTAGACCGCCGTCAGCAGGATGGCCGACAGCAACGCGGGAAACGCGAAAGTGAAGTCGGCGCAGCGCATCAGGAACTCGTCCACCCAGGCCCCGGATCGGCGGCCGCTCCAGCCCGAACTCGCGCGCTGCGCCGCGGCCAGGCAACCCAGCGCCACACCCAGGCTGATGCCGATGCCCACCGCGATGACGCCGACCACGATGCTGCTCTGGGCACCCACCAGCAGCTGGCTCAGCACGTCGCGGCCCAGCGCGTCGGTGCCCAGCCAGTGCGTGGCACTGGGCGCCTGCAGCTTGTGCGGGATGTTGATCTGCGCCGGCGGCCAGGGTGTCCAGACCAGTGACAGCAACGCCGCGGCGACCAGCAACGCGGTGAGCAGCGCACCCAGCATGAAGCTGGGGTGGCGGCGCGCCTGCTGCCACAGGGCGGGCGTCATGGCAGCGGCGGCCGGTGTGCCGTCCATCGCGGGCAGCGCCTCATTCATGGCGGTGCCCGCCGCAAGCGCGGGTCGACCACCGCGTAGAGCAGGTCGACCAGCAGGTTCACCAGCACCACCAGCGCCGCCAGCAGCATCACGACGTCGCGCACGACCACGAGGTCGCGGTTGCTGACGGCCTGGAAGATCAGCCGGCCCACGCCGGGCAGCACAAAGACGTTTTCCACCACGATGGTGCCGGTGACGAGGTTCGCAAACTGCAAGCCCGCCACCGTCAGCACCGGGATCATGGCGTTGCGCAGCACATGGCGCAGCAGCGCCTGGCGCCGGCTCAGGCCCTTGGCGCGTGCGGTGCGCACATGGTCTTCACGCATCACGTCGAGCAGCGCCGAACGTGTCATGCGCGCCAGGATGGCCGCCTGCACCAGCGCCAGGCTCACGGCCGGCAGCAACAAGGCCTTCAGGCCCGGCCACACGCCGCCGCCTTCGGCCTCGGTCCACCCCGGAAAGCCCCCGGCGCCGACCCATTGCAGCTGCACCGCAAAGAGCAGGATCAGCAGGATGGCGAACCAGAAATTCGGGATCGCGATGCCGAGCTGGCTGAGCGTCATGACGCCGACGTCGCCCAGTTGGTGGTGGCGCGCCGCGGCATACAGACCCAGGCCCAGCGCCAGCACCACCGTCAGGCCCATCGCCAGCACGGCCAACGGCAGTGTCACGCGCAAGCGCTCGGCCAGGAGCTCGGCCGTGGGGGTGTCGTAGCCGATGCTGCGGGAAGTTTCGCCCCGCAGCAGGCCACCCGCCCACTGCAGGTAGCGCGCGGGTGCCGGCTGGTCCAGACCCAGCTGGGCCTGCAGCGCAGCGACGGCTTCTGGTGTGGCCGTTTCGCCCAGGATGACCTGGGCCGCATTGCCCGGCAGCAGTTCGAGCACGGCGAACACCACCACCGACGCCACGGCCAGCGTCGCCCCGAAACCCGCCAGACGCTTGACGACGTACCAAAGCATGCAGGGATGATGCCGCAGGAAAAAACGGGTGAGGGCGGCCGTGATGGCAGCCGTTCACCCGTGCGGCCACCACCCCGGGGCCAAACGCAGGCCCGCCCCTGACGGGGCGGGCTGGAGGGGAACGCCCCGCTTGCGGGGCGTCAGGCTCAGAACGAGTGGCGCAGGCCCACTTCGTAGCCGGTGGAACCGGTGCCCGGAACCAGCGTGGAGCCGGTGGCCACGGTGAAGGCTGCCGGGCCGCTGTTGCTGATCTTCGAGTAGTTGGCGTACACGGCCGTGCGACGTGACAGCGCGTAGTCACCGCCGATGCTGGCGTGCTTGGCCGACCGGTTGCTGATGCTGCCTTCGCCGTCCATCTTGTTGTACGAGGCGCGCAGGGTCACCGGGCCGACGGGCGCCGAGATGCCCAGCAGGTAGTTCTTCTGCTCGGCCGCGCCCACTTCGGTGGTGCTGTACATGCCGAAGAGCTTCACCACCTTGAAGTCGTACGTGGCGCCGAAGTTGATCATCTCGGCGTCGATGCTGCCGGTGACCTGGGTTTCGCCATAAGCGACCACGGCCAACAGCGGGCCGGCGCGGTAGCCGACACGGCCACCGACGTACTTGTTGCCCAGCGCGCCTTCGCCCGCTGCCACGAGGGCAGCACCGAAGAAGCCGGCGCCGGTCGGGGTGTCGTAGGAGATGCTGTTGCTGGAGCGCGAGAAGCTCTGGTAGGCGCCGCCCGCGGGGATCAGCCCGGTGCTTTGCTGCATGCGGCTGGATGCACCCATGCCGGTGTCGCCGAACGGATCCAGCTGTTCCCAGTTCAGGCCGGTCGGGTTCTTCTGGCGACCGAAGCGCACTTCACCAAAACCGCCTTGCAGGCCGATGGTGGAACGGCGCTGCCAGGTCTGGCCGGTGGCGTTGCCGGTGTCGGCGTCGATGGCGCCTTCGATCCAGAAGTTGGCCTTCAGGCCGCCGCCGAGGTCTTCGACGCCGCGGAAACCCAGGCGGCTGCTGTTCAGGCCGTCCTTGGCCAGTTGTTTCTGCGCTGCGCCGTTGTCCACCGAGCGAGCAGCCAGGTCGATGACGCCGAAGATGGTGACGGACGACTGCGCCATCGCCGGGGCGGCAAGGGCCAGCAAAGCCGCAGCGGCCAGGGTGGTGGTGGTCTTGTTCATGTGATTCCTAACAGGCTTGTGGGTCGGGCCCAGGGGCCCGGCGATGGTTCTTGGAAAACCCGGGTTTACCCCGGGACGACCCTGAGACTAGAGAAGGCTTGTGGCGTTCCCATGACAACGTTGTTTTTTTGAGAAATGTAGCATTTCACTGACGGCAACAATCCGGCCGGCCCGAGAGCCAGAAGATCAGCCAAGCTTATAGGTTTGCAGGTGGATGCTGGTTTCCGTGCCGGCAATGCCCTTGATCAAGCGCACGCGCTCCAGCACCGAAGCCAGTTCACCCAGGTTGGCCGCGCGCAGCTCGGCCAGCAAGTCCCAACGGCCGTTGGTGTCATGCAAGCCAGCGACACCGGGCTCTCCCAGCAAGTGAGCGATGACTTCGCGTGTTTGGTTTCCATCGACGGTGATGCTCATCCAGGCGGTGATGAGGTCGGGCTGGCTGTCGGGCCGCAGGCGCACCGTGTAGCCGGTGATGACGCCGTCGTCTTCCAGCCGCTTGACGCGGTTGGTGACCGTGCCGCGTGAGACGCCCAGCTTGCCGGCCAGTGTGGCCACGGTGCTGCGTGCGTCTTGCCGCAGCAGCGCCAGAAGTTGCAGGTCGGTGGAATCCATTGACACATTTGACATCAAACCATGCCAAAGCGCCAGAAAGCTGGCGAAAACATGGCAGTTCTGGCGCTTCTCGCTGCCAGAGGTCCCCTGAACAATGGTGATCTGCCCTTCACGGGGCCGAACCACCGAGAAACACCATGACCACGCTGCTCACCACCCAGGACATCGCCCACATCGTTGCCGCGCACGGCCTGCCCGAGGTGATGCGCCAGATGGTGGCGGGCATCGAGGCCGAATTCCGCCGCTGGCCCGAGTTCGACAAGGTGCCGCGCCTGGCCAGCCATTCACGCCAGGGCGTGATCGAACTGATGCCGGTGGCCGACGCCGCCCATTACAGCTTCAAGTATGTGAACGGCCACCCGGCCAACGGCCGCCACGGCCTGCCCACGGTGATGGCCTTTGGTGTGCTGGCCGAAGTGTCGACGGGCAAGCCTTTGCTACTGAGTGAGCTCACACTCACCACCGCAATGCGCACCGCGGCAACGTCCGTGATGGCGGCCAAGCTGCTGGCACGGCCGGGCTCGCGCACGATGGCGCTCATCGGCAATGGCGCGCAAAGTGAATTCCAGGCCCTGGCCTTTCACCATCTGCTGGGCATCACCACGCTGCGCCTTTTCGACACCGACGCCGCGGCCACCGCCAAGCTGCAGCGCCACCTGCGTGGTGTGGCCGGCCTGAAGACCGTGGTGTGCGGCAGCACCGCCGAGGCGCTGCAGGGCGCTGACATCGTGACCACGGTCACCGCCGACAAGCGCAACGCGACCATCATCACGCCCGAAATGCTGGCGCCCGGCATGCACCTGAATGCCGTCGGCGGCGACTGCCCGGGCAAGACCGAACTTCACCCCGACGTGCTGGCGGCGGCGAACGTGTTCGTCGAGTACGAGCCGCAAAGCCGTGTCGAAGGTGATGTGCAGCAGATGCCGGCCGAGTTTGCGGTGACCGAACTCTGGCGTGTGCTCAGCGGCCAGGCGCCGGGCCGGCGCAGCGCCAGCGAAGTGACGGTCTTCGATTCCGTCGGTTTTGCGCTCGAGGACTTTGCCGCGCTGCGCCTGATGGGCGCGCTGGCTGCCCGGCTGGGCCTGGGCCAGGTCATCGACCTCATCCCTGAGATGGTCGACCCGAAAGACCTGTTCGGTGAACTGATGCGGCCGCGGGCTGCGGGCCTGCGCGCCGCCTGATCGGACCCGGCCGCGCTGCGACGCCCCGCCAGGGCGCCGCCGTTCAGCGGCCGCGCGCCGCCTCAGAGGCCGCGCTCGTGGCGGTCGGCCGCGGCCATCAGGTCGCTGGTGAAGCGCGGGTCGTGGCGGGCAAAGCGCATGGCGTACTGGCGCAGCGCAGAGGCTTCGCCCTGGCGGGCGGCCTGCACACGGCGTTCGGCGCGCGCGCGCTGGGTGTCTTCAACCCAGCTCAGCAGACGGAGTGCCAGTGCGGCGGCGACGGCTGCGCCGCGCGGGGCGGCAACCTTGATCGGCGTCTGGACGGTGATGGTGCTCATGGTGGTTTCCGGTGTCAGGCCCGAGGTGGTGGGCCACGGACCAGATATTGGGGTTAACACCAATGCATCGCAAGTGAATAATGCGCATGAGTGATATTGATTTGATTAATGGGCATTGCCTGAGGCACGCATGGCGCTCAACTTCCGCACCCTGGACCTGAACCTGCTGCGTGTGCTGGACGCCGTGATGAGCGAAGGCAGCCTCACACGGGCGGCGGCGGCACTGGCGATGACGCAGCCGGCGGTCAGCCACGCGCTGAAACGCCTGCACGAGGCCGTGGGCGAAGAGCTGTTCGTGCGCAGCGCCCACGGCATGAAACCCACGCCGCTGGCCGAAACCTTGTGGCCGCAGGTGCGCGACGCCCTGGGCACGCTGCGCCAGGCCCTGGCGCCCGAGCACTTCGACCCCCAGCGCGACGCGGTGCAATTGCGCATCGCGATGGCCGACGCCACGGCCGCGGTGCTGGCGCCCGGCCTGGTGGCACGCATCGAACAGAACGCCGCGCTGGTGAACCTGCGGGTGCTGCCGCTGACCACGCGCGACCCGCGCCGCCTGCTGGACAGCGGCGATGCCGACCTCGCGGTGGGATTTTTCCCCGAGGCCGTGACCGACATCGTCGCCAGCGGCCAAGACAGCCCGTTGCGCCACGCCCGGCTGTACCAGACGCGTTATGTCTGCGTGATGCGCCAGGACCACCCGCTGGCCGCCGCACCGCTGACGCTGGACGCCTATTGCAGTGCCCACCATCTGCTGGTGAGTTTTTCGGGCCGTGCCTTCGGCTTCGTGGACCAGGCCTTGCACGGCCTGGGCCGGCAGCGGCGTGTGGTGCTGACGGTGAACCAGTTCTTCACCGCCGGGCGCGTGGTGGCGCAGAGCGACCTGCTCACCGTGCTGCCTGAAGGTTTTCTCGAAGCCACCGGTCATGGGCCGGGGCTGGTGACGCGCGAACTGCCGCTGGCCCTGGGCCCGGTGACGGTGGAGATGCTCTGGCACCTGCGCCACGACACCACGCCCTCGCACCGCTGGCTGCGCCAGCAGGTGCAGGCCGTCGCAGCGGAAAGCGCCGGTGGCGCGGCCTGAACCTCAGTCGAGCACGGCCGCGATGGCCACGGCCGTTCGCTCGACGTTGCCGGTGTTCAGACCGGCCACGCACAGGCGTCCGCTGCGCACCAGGTAGACGCCGAACTCGTCGCGCAGGCGGTCCACCTGCGCCGCACTCAGGCCGGTGTAGCTGAACATGCCGCGCTGGCTGAGGAAATAGCCGAAATCGCGGCCCGGCTTCTTCGCCGACAGCACGCCGTGCAGGCTGCGCCGCATCGCCGCGATGCGTTCACGCATGGCCGCGACTTCGGCTTCCCAGCTGGCGCGCAGGCCAGGGTCGCCCAGCACGCGGCTGACGATGCCGGCCGCGTGGATGGCGGGGCTGCTGTAGTTGCGCCGCACCGTGGCCTTCATCTGGCCCAGCACCAGTTCCGCCTCGGCGGCCGTGGGGCAGACCACGCTCAAGGCGCCGGCACGTTCGCCGTAGACGCTCATGCTCTTGCTGAAGCTGTTGGCGACGAAGAAGCTCAGGCCCTCGCCGGCCAGCAGGCGCACCGCGTGGGCGTCTTCGGCAATGCCGTCGCCGTAGCCCTGGTAGGCGAGGTCGAGGTAGGGCAGCAGTTCCCGTTCACGCAGCACCGGCACCAGCGCCTGCCATTGCGCCGGCGTCAGGTCGACGCCGGTGGGGTTGTGGCAGCAGGCGTGCAGCAGCACCAGGCTGCGCGCCGGCAACGTTCGCAGCGTCGCCAGCATGGCGTCGAAGGCCAGGCCGCCGGTCTGGGCGTCGTAGTAGGGGTAGGTGTTCACCGTGATGCCGGCGCCCTCGAACATCGCGCGGTGGTTGTCCCAGGTGGGGTCGCTGACCCACAAGGCGCTTTCCGGCAGCCAGCGCTTGATGAAATCGGCGCCCACGCGCAGGCCGCCGCTGCTGCCCACGGTCTGCAGCGTGGCAATGCGGCCCGAGGTCACGGCCTCATGGTCCGGCCCGAACAACAGGTGCTGCACGGCCTGGCGCGCCGCAGCAGAACCCTCGATCGGCAGGTAGGGCTTGGGGCCGCTTTCGGCCAGCATCTGGGCCTCGGCGGCCTTCACGCTGCCCAGCACCGGAATGCGGCCGGCATCGTCGAAATAGATGCCGATGGACAGGTTCACCTTGTCGCCGCGCGGGTCCTTCTGGAAGGCGTCGTTCAGGCTCAGGATGGGGTCGCCCGCGTAGGGCTCGATGTGGCTGAAAAAACTCATGTCGCTGGCTTTCGGGGAATCAGGCGGCCAGGGCCTTCTCGATGTCGGCACGCAGGCTCTCGGGCGTGTCGGTGGGGGCGTAGCGCTGGATGACCTGGCCGTCGCGGCCGACCAGGAACTTGGTGAAGTTCCACTTGATGGCCTGGCTGCCCAGCAGGCCGGGCTTTTCGCCCTTCAGCCATTGCCACAGCGGGTGGGCGTCGCTGCCGTTGACCTGGGTCTTGGCCATCATCGGGAAACTCACGCCGTAGTTCAGTTCGCAGAACGAAGAGATCTGCGCGTCGCTGCCGGGGTCCTGCGCACCGAACTCGTTGCTGGGGAAGCCCACCACCACGAGGCCACGGTCCGCGTAGTCTTTCCAGAGCTTTTCCAGCCCCGCGAACTGCGGCGTGAAGCCGCAGGCACTGGCGGTGTTGACGATCAGCAGCACCTTGCCCTTCTGCGAAGAGAACCGCGCGGGCTTGCCGTGAATACTGACGGCGTCGAAGTCATAAAGGCTGGTGGCCATGGGCAGTCCGTTCGCGGTCGGGGATGGCAGGCGTCGATGTTATCGCCGCCGCCGCGGCAGCCGGGCGTTTGCACCGCTCGCTCGGGCGTTTGACAGCACCGGGGCCCGCCGCCACCATCGCGCGCTGGGCTTGGCCCCACCGTTCCCCCTTATCTCCCCCTCATGCCGCACCGTGTCGCATTCCTGGGTTTCAGCGAGTTCGAGCGCAAGGCGCTGACCTCCTACTTCCGCCTGGCCCACAACCGCAGCCCTGCCTATGAGCAGGTGCCCACGCTGACGGACGCCGATTTCCTGGTGGCCGATGCCGACCACGGCCCTTCGGTGCAGCTGGTGCAGGCCATCGAGCGCCTGGGGGAAACCGTGTTCGTCGGCAACCAGGCGCCCGCAGGCTGCAGCGCGTGGATGATGCGTCCCATCGACGCGCTGCACGTGATGCGTGAGCTGGATCGCCTGGTGGCCCTGGCCCTCGAAGCGCGCGCGCCGCGCGACGACTACGCCGGCCCGCACACCACGATCATCCAGCTGGCGCGCCAGCGCCGTGGCGCGCCGCTGGCACCGCCCGACCCCAACGCCTGCGTGCTGCTCGGCGACCTGCCCTTCGACGCCGCGACCGCTGAGCCGGCCGCTGAAGCCAGGGCCGCGCCCGCAACCGTTGCCGCCGTGCCGCCGCACACCGACCCCCTGACCCTGCGCGACCCCCAGCCGCGTGAGGCCCCGGCCGAACTTGCGGCCGTGCCGCCTGCCGAAGACCTCGTCGCCCATGAGCCGCCCTTGCCCGTGACGCGCCCGCCGCTGCCCGAGGCCGAATGGCAACCCAAGCCCCCGGCGGCTGCACCCGCCGCGGCCACGCAGCCCAAGGCGGCGCGCACACCGCGGCCCCCCAGACCCCAGCGTGTGCCGCTGGCCGCGCCCACACCGCGCGCGCTGCTGGTCGACGACAGCGCCATCGCGCTGCGTTTCCTGGAAGTGCGGCTGGGCGGCTGGCAGCTCGAGGTCGACCGCGCCGCCACCAGCCAGGCCGCCATTGCGCTGCTGGCCCAGCACAGCTACGACATCGTCTTTCTCGACATCGAACTGGGCGAGGCCAGCGAACTGGATGGCCTGACGCTGTGCCAGCGCATCAAACACACGCCGGCACTGATGAGCGCGATGGTGATCCTGGTCTCTGCCCACCACAGCGAACTCGACCGTGTGCGCGGCGCCCTGGCCGGGTGCGACGCCTACCTGGCCAAACCGCTCGACATGCACGAGCTGCAGCGCCTGCTGAGCCGCCAGGGTGTGCGCGCCGTCAGCGGCGAAGGCGCTGCCACGCGCTGATCGCCCGGGGGCGTCCGGAGCGCACGGACAGCCCGGTGCGGGGCCTGCCTGCAGGCCGCCGGTTTGATCAATGGCGCGCCGCCAGCAGCGAGGCGCCCACGATCAAGGCCCCGCCCAGCAGCAGCGGCGCCGTCACCACGCCCGCGCCCAGCAGCACCGCCGACGCACTGGCAAACAGCACCTCGGTGATCATCACCACAGCCGTCACGTTCGCCGGCAGGCGGGCGGCGCCGTACTGCAAGGCCAGGTTGCTGGCCAGGAACGCGACGGCCAGCGCCAACGCGCCCAGCACCCACAGGGGCGCCGGTGCCGGCGGCCACGGCCCCAGGCCCTGAAGCGACAGCACCGTGGCGAAAGCCCCGGCCACCGCAGCACCGCCCAGGAACATCGCCAGCGCGCGCGCCGCATCGGGGTGGTGGGCCTCGCGGCGCAGCATCACGTTGTTCAGCGCGAAGGTGAAACCGCCGAGCACGCCCAGCCACTCGGGCAGCGTGCGCGGCAGCGGCAGGCCACCTCCGCGCAGGCCGCCTTCGGGCCACAGCACGATGGCAGCGCCCAGCAGCGCTATGGCCATGCGCAGCAGCGCAGGAGCCGTCATGGGCTCCTTCAGCAGCAGCCGCGCCAGCAGCACGGCCCACAGCGGCATCAGGTAGAACAGCAGCACCACGCGCACCACGTCGCCCACCGTCACGCCCCAGTTGAAGGCCGCGTTGGTGGTGCCGGAGGCCAGCACCAGCACCCACAGCGTGGGCGCGCGCCGCAGCTGGCCCCAGGCCTCGGGGCGCCACAGGCTGATGGCGCCCATCGCCACCAGGTAGATCAGCGCCGTGGCCCACAGCGGGTGCAGGCCCAGTGCCTGCAGTTCACGGAAGGGCCACCACGACACGCCCCAGATGAAGGCGTTCAGCCCGAGCGCCAGCACGGGCCAGGCGCGCGGCGACGCCGTGGCGGGCATGGCTGTCGTCACGACACGATCAGTGCGTGTCGGTGCGGGCGATGGCCAGCAGGCGCTCGACCTCTTCGCGGTGCAGCACCGTGTTGCGGCGGTGCCAGCGACGGATGATTTCCATGATGCCGGCCACCGCCAGCCCGAACACCGTGATGGCGCCGAAGGCCGAGAGGCCGAACTTGGTCATGCCGACGTAGAACGCGCCCAGGCCCAGGATGCAGGCCTGCTCGTTGAAGTTCTGCACCGCGATGCTGCGGCCGGCGCCCATCAGGTTGTGGCCGCGGTGCTGCAGCAGCGCGTTCATCGGCACGATGAGAAAACCGCACAGCGCACCCAGCACGATGAGGAAAGGCGCCGCCACGTAGACGTTGGTCAGCACGTTCAGGCCGATCATCAGGAAGCCGATGACGATGCCCAGCGGCAGCACGCCGGTGGCCTTGTCGAGCTTCATCGTCATCGACGCCGTCACCGCGCCGATGACGCTGCCGATGATGACCACGCCGGCCAGGTTGCTGGCCTGCGTGGTGCCATAACCCAGGGCGGCGGCGGCCCAGGCGAAGACGATGACACGCAGGTTGCCGAAGATGCCCCACAGCAGCGTGGTCGTGGCCAGCGTGATCTGCCCGAGCTTGTCGCCCCACAGGCGCGCATTGCAGTGCGAAAAATCTCGCACCAGCCCGCTCAGGCCCCCGGTCATGGGCTGCAGTGGCGCGTTGGTGCGAGGAATGTTGAGGTTGAACAGCGCCGCGATGACGTAGAGGAAGACGATCAGCGAGATCGCGGCCTCCGGGGCCGTGTCGATGCCGAGGTCGAACACCGGGAGATCGAAGCCCAGCAGCATCGGCGCCAGCTTCGGGCCGACCAGCTGGCCGCCGAGCAGGATGCCCAGGATGATGCTGCCCACCGTGAGGCCTTCGATCCAGCCGTTGCCCTTGACCAGCTGCGAGGGCGGCAGCAGCTCGGTCAGGATGCCGTACTTGGCCGGCGAGTAGGCGGCCGCGCCGAGGCCCACGATGGCATAGGCCCACAGCGGGTGGCCGCCGAACAGCATGTAGAGGCAGCCCACCACCTTGACGGTGTTGCTGATGAACATGACGCGGCCCTTGGGATAGGCGTCCGCGAAAGCGCCGACAAAAGGCGCCAGCACCACATAGAACAGCGCGAACATCGGCGCCAGGGCGGGGGTCTGCCAGGCAGGCGCATTGTTCAGGCGCAGCAGTTCGATGGCGGCGACCAGCAGCGCGTTGTCAGCCAGCGAGCTGAAGAACTGCGCCGACATGATGGTCGAGAAACCTTTTTTCATCGTGTCGCGCGCGCTGCAACACCCTGCCGGTAGCGGGTGCGCCATGTCTCCATCTTCGGGGCGGGCGGGTTATAGCACGCGCCTTCGGCGCCGCAAGCCGGCGCCGGCCCGGCTGGCAGAATCCGCGTGAAGCCTTGAGCACCCATCGCACCCGTCATGCCGCGCCCCATCGAAGCCCTGGTGCACCCTCGGGCACTGGCCCACAACCTGGCCCGTGCGCGCACCGCGGCGCCCGACGCCCGCGTGTGGGCGGTGGTGAAGGCCCAGGCCTACGGCCACGGCATCGCCCGCGCCTTTGCAGGCCTGCGCGGCGCCGATGGTTTTGCGCTGCTCGACCTGGCCGAGGCCGAACTGCTGCGCTCGCTGGACTGGCGCGGACCCATCCTGCTGCTGGAGGGCTGCTTCGAGCCGCGCGACCTGGAGCTGTGTTCGCGCCTGAACCTGTGGCACGTGGTGCACTGCCAGGAGCAGGTGGACTGGCTGGCGGCGCACAAGACGCAGCAGCCGCACCGGGTGTTCCTGAAGATGAACAGCGGCATGAACCGCCTGGGCTTCACGCCGGCGGCATTTCGCAGCGCCTGGGTGCGGCTGAACGCCTTGCCGCAGGTCGAAGAGATCTCGCTGATGACGCACTTCAGCGACGCCGACGGCCCGCGCGGCGTGGACCACCAGCTCAGCGCCTTTGCCGCCGCCACGCACGACCTGCCGGGCGAACGTTCGCTCAGCAACAGCGCCGCCACCTTGCGCCACGGCCTGAACAACGACTGGGTGCGCGCCGGCATCATGGTCTACGGCAGCGCGCCCGACTTCCCCGCCCACGACATCCAGCACTGGGGCCTGCAGCCGACGATGACGCTGCGCTCGCGCCTCATCGCCACGCAGCAGCTGCGGCCCGGCGACACCGTGGGATACGGCAGCAGCTACACGGCGCGCGAAGCACAGCGCATCGGCATCGTGGCCTGCGGTTATGCCGACGGCTACCCGCGCCACGCCGGCACCGACACGCCGGTGCTGGTGGACGGCGTGCGCACCGGCACCGTGGGCCGGGTGTCGATGGACATGCTGGCGGTGGACCTCACGCCCGTGCCGCACGCGGGTGTGGGCAGCGAGGTCACGCTCTGGGGCCGCGGCCCGGCGTTGAATGGCGCCGCGACGCTGCTGGCCATCGACGACGTGGCCCATGCCGCCGGCACCATAGGCTACGAACTGATGTGCGCCGTGGCACCGCGTGTGCCGATGCGCTGTGCCGATTGACCCCTCTCTCGCCCCCTGAAAGCCTGCCCCATGGAAATCCTCAGCCACATCGTCCTCGGCCTCATCGTCGGCCTGCTGGCGCGCGGCATCATGCCCGGCGAACAGAAGATGGGCTGGGTGCTGACCATCCTGCTGGGCATCGGCGGCTCGGTGATCGCGGGCGTGGCCGGGCGCGTGTTCGGCTGGTACGCCGCAGGCGAGCCGGCGGGCTGGTTCGCCTCGGTGGCCGGCGCGCTGGCGCTGCTGTTCGTGGTGGGCCTGCTGCGCGGCAAGAAGGCCTGAACGGCCGTGGCCCGGCGCGTGCTGGTCAACCGCGCCGAGGTCGACTTCAGCGCCATCCGCGCGCAAGGTGCCGGCGGGCAGAACGTCAACAAGGTCAGCAGCGCGGCGCACCTGCGCTTTGACGTGGCCGCCTCGTCGCTGCCCGACGACGTGAAGGCGCGCCTGCTCGCGCAGGCCGACCAGCGCATCAGTGGCGACGGCATCGTCGTCATCAAGGCGCAAGACCACCGCAGCCTGCCGCGCAACCAGGCCGACGCGCTGCTGCGACTGCAGGAGATGGTGGACGCCGCCACCGTGCAGCCCAAGGCGCGGCGCGCCACGAAACCCACCTACGGCTCGCAGCAGCGGCGCCTGGCGGGCAAGGCGGTGCGGGCCGAGGTGAAGGCGGGCCGGGGGCGGGTGAAAGGCGATTGAACACCGCGCCGGCGCGGCCGGCTGCCGCCCCGCCGCTCAGCGCGCCACCAGGATCACCAGCGAGCGCGGGTTCACGCCATAGTTGGCGTTTTCACCACCCACGCAGGTGCTGGCGCCCAGGTCCACCTGGCCCGGGCCTTCGGCCCAGCTGGCGGTGTCGGTGACGCGGCACCAGGTGTTCTTGCCGGGGCCGGTCCACGGCAGCGTGAAGTTGCGCGTGTTGGGTTCTGCGTTGTAGAGCACCAGCACGGTGTCGCCGCCGCCGAGTTCAGAGCCGTCGTAGCGCCAGGCCATCGTGCGGTTCTGGCCCGTGCCGTCAGGGCTGCCGGCGGTGGCGTTCCACCAGCTGCCGTCGCTGGAATTGGTGCGGTAGCTCTTGTCGGCGCCGAACCAGTCCAGCGGCGCCATGAAGTTGCCGTTGCCGTCGCTGCTGGCGTAGAAGTTCTCTGGCCGCAGCGCAGGCTGGTTCTTGCGGAACTGCAGCAGGCGTGCCGCGAAGGTCTGGAAGTTCTGCTGCTCGGTGCTGAGGCTCCAGTTCAGCCAGTTGCCCGCGCTGTCGACGTTGTACGGGTTGTTGTTGCAGTTCAGGCCGCGCAGGAACTCGTCGCCGGCGTTGAAGATGGGGATGCCGGCACTCAGCATCAGCAGCGCGAAGCCCGTGCGCGCCTGCTGGCGCTGCTGCACGGCGTTGCCGAAGTTGTCCCACTGGTCTTCGTCGGCGGTGCCGCCGTCGCTGGGCCCCAGGGGCCAGGGCTGGCTGATGTTCTGCCCGTTGCACGCGTACACGTCCTTCAAGGTGTAGCCGTCGTGCACGTTGAGGAAGTTCACCGAGTACCAGGGCTTGCCGCGGCCGTCACCGGCGTCACCGTAGAGATCGGCCGAGCCTGCGATGCGCGTGGCGATGCGGCCGCGCGTGGCGTCGCCGTCCTTCACGCCGTACTTGTTCTGGGCGCGGCGGATCACGTCGCGCCAGCCGCCGTTCCACTCGCTGAAGCCGGCCGGCATCTGGCCGAGCTGGTAGCCCTGCCCGCCCGGCGCCAGACCCCAGGGTTCGCCGGAGAGAAAGACGCCCGGAAAGGCCGCCGCCACCTGGGCCAGCGCGGTGTCGGCGCTGCTGCGGCTGAAGTAGAAGCGCTGCGGGTCGTTCGGGTTGGTGTCGTTGTCGTAGGTGTTGGCCAAGGCGATGCCGAGGTCGAAGCGGAAGCCGTCTATGCCGAAGGCCTGGCGGTAGTAGCGCAGCGAATCGACGATCAGCCGCTGCACGCGCGGGTGGCGCGTGTTCAGCGTGTTGCCGGTGCCGGTGATGTCGTAGTAGTAGGCGCGGTCGTCGGCGGCGCCGGGGGCGCGGGTCAGCAGGTAGTAGCTGGCGTTGTCGATGCCGCGCAGGCTGAACAGGCTGGCCTTGCTGGGGTCGCTGCCGCTCCAGGTGCCGCCCTCGGCGGTGTGGTTGTAGACCACGTCGGCCACCACCTTGATGCCGGCATCGTGGAAGGCCTTGACCATGCCCGCGAACTCGCGCGTGGGGCCGCCGATGCGCTTGTCGCAGGCGTAGCGGCGGTCGGGCGCGAAATAGCTGATGGTCATGTAGCCCCAGTAGTTGTCGCCGCGCGTGGTGCTGGCCGAGCGCTGCGTGGGGGCGTGCTCGAGGTCGTTGGCCTCGTTGTCGGTTTCGTGCACGGGCATGAACTCGATGGTGTTGATGCCCATGGCCTGCAGGTGCGGGATCTTGGCCACCGCGCCGGCATAGGTGCCCTTGCAGGCGCCGACGCTGGCGTCCCCCGCGGTGAAGCCGCGCACATGGGCCTCGACGATCACGTCGTCCTTGGCGGGCCGGGCGGGCGCCGTGCCCGTGGACAGCTGCGTGTAACCCTGGCCGAAGGGCATGGCCACCACGCCCTTGGGCGCCACCAGCGCGCTGTCGCGCGCGCGGTCGCCCGCGCCGCTGGCATAGACCGTGGCATCGGTGTTGGCCGGGCTGACGGCGGCGCTCAGGTAGTCGTGCGTGGTCTCCAGCGCGTAGGGGTCGAGCAGCAGCTTGTTGGGGTTGAAGCGGTGGCCCTGGGTGTCGACGTCGGTGATGAAGCCGGCCTGCGAGCCGGGCGTCCAGGCCGCGTTGTGCGGCCAGTTCGGGCCCCAGGCGCGGTAGCCGTAGAAGATGTTGGTGAACAGCTTGTCGGGGTTGGCGGGATCGATGTCGAAGCCCAGGTTGCGCAGGGCCGTCACGGGCACGCTGACCTGCCAGACCTCGCTGCCGGTGGGCCGGGCCATGACGTAGCGCGCCACGTGCGCGGCACCGTGCTGCTGCTGGTAGAGGTAGACCTCCACCCGCGTGGCGTGGCGCGATGCGAGCCTGAAGCTCACCGCCGTGCCGGCGGCGTTGAGCTGACCGCCCAGCTGCTCGGCACCGCCGGGCTGCACGGCCACGGCCGCCGCAGGTGCGGCCGCCAGGGCCAGGCTGAGTACCGCCCAGGCGGTGCACAAGGTGGAAACAAGACGGGGAACGCGGCGCAAGCGCATGGGGGTCTCCTGTTGGCAGCGGCGTGCCGACATTCGCAACGGCACCCCGGAGGTCGTGGCCTCGGTGTTGTGCATGTAGCTTAACTACACCGCATTTCGGGGTCTTGGGTGTTTCCCCGAATGCCTTGGCAGAGGCATCGTTTCGAGAATCACAGGCGCTTGCCCGGGAATCAATAGGGCCGAGAGGGATTCCTTCAACGGTCCAGAGCGCAATCACCCCGATGGCAAAGTAGCCAAACTACAGATTCTGGAGATGTTGATGAAGCTGTTCAAGCTTTTGGGATGCCTCGGCCTGGCCCTGGGTGTGCTGCACGCCCAGGCCGCGCCGGTGATCGGCGCCGCGACCGCCCCGGTGTCGGCCCAGTCGGCGCTGACGGCGACCGGACACGACCGGTTCGACACCGAGTTCTTCTTCGAAGAAGCGGCGCTGGCCGGGCTGCTGGCGGGCGGCGATTTCGCGGCCGGCCCGCTGCGCGCGGTGGGCGGCGAGGTCGAGGTGCGCTACGTGGGCACCGCGGCGGCACACGGTGGGCGGCTCTTCCTGCAGGGGGCGGGCGATCTGTTCAGCACGCGCAACGGCCTCTCGGCCAGCGCCGCCGCCGCCGACTTCAGCCTGACCATCGACACCATCAGCAGCACCCGCACGATCAGCGGGCTGGCCGCCTTCGACGCGCTGGTGTTCGGCCTGGACGCGGAGGCCTACAGCGACAGCAGCCTGCCCGCGCTGGCGACCCACCAGGCCACGCAGGTGCTGGCCAGCGGCGCCGGCAGCGTGCGGGCGCTCGACCTCGGCGCCAACCGCTGGCTGCTGGGCTTCGAGACCTTCGGCGCGCTGGACTACGCTGACGCGGTGATGCTGGTCAGCGGCGTCAGCTTCGCGAGCCCGCCGGTCACGCCCCCCAGCCAAGGCGTGCCGCTGCCAGGCAGCCTGTCGCTGGTGCTGGCCGGGCTGGCGGCACTGGCCCTGCGCCCAGGCCGGCGCCCCAGGCCCGCCTCCCCGCGCTGAACCTCGCAGCCCGGGCCGGGCCGGGCACAAAGCCGCCTTCGAACGTGGCCCGCCTGCATTTCGCGGCGGGCCGCGGTCGTTTCGCGGCGTGCGCAGCCACGCCATCGCGGCGCGGTGGTGAACGGCGCGGGCGCCCGACACAGTGCGGCCCACGCCCTTCAACCCCCGGAGCCGCACGATGCGCCTGCACCCCCTGCCCCCCACACCGTCCATCCTGCCAGCCCGCCTGGGCGCTCTGGCCTTGTGCGCCTGGGCCACCCTGGGTTGGGGGCAGGTGATGGCACAGCCAGCCGCGCCAGGCACCGAGCCGCCGGCCGCTGCGCCAGCCGAGCTTTGCGCCTCGGTGGAGATCGAGAACGTCCGCCCCGGCCAGGGCCAGGTGATGGTTGCCGCTTACGGCAGCGCCGAGACCTTCGGCAAGCGCCCGCTGAAATCCATCCGCGTAGCGGCCGGCGAAGCGCGCATGAGCGTGCAACTCTGCGGCCTGAGCGGCACCGACGTGGCGCTGATGCTGTTCCAGGACCTCGACGGCGACGGCAAGCTGGGCCGCAACCTCATGGGCATGCCCACCGAGCCCTGGGGCTCGTCCGGTGAACCCGGCATGTTCGGCCCGCAGTGGGCGACGGGCAAGGTGGCGCTGGATGGCCGCCCCATTGCCGTGAAGATGTCGATGTGAGCGGGGGCACAGCCATGCTGCAACGCCGCCAACTGCTGCTGGGTCTGGGCCAGGCCGGCCTGGCCGCCTTCACGGGCCTGGGCGCGAATGCTGCGAACGCCGCAGCCCGCCCGCAAGACTTCGACAACGCCACGCCGCGACAGCCGCTGCTGGCCCCGCTGAGAGGCGTGGACGACATCACCGGCAACCGCGATTCCGTGGCCATGCTGCGCGGGCGCTGGCCGGCCGGGCTGCAAGGGCGCTTCTACCGCAACGGCCCGGCGCTCTTCGAACGCGGCGGCCAGCGTTACCACCACTGGTTCGACGGCGACGGCATGGTGCAGCAGTTCAGCATCGGCGACGGCGCGGTGCGCCACCGCGGCCGCCTGGTGCGCACCAGCAAGCTGCAGGCCGAGCAGAGCGCCGGCCGTTTCCTGCTGCCGACGCTGGGCACCCACATCGCCGGCGGGCCGCCCATCAGCGGGCCCGACGCGGTGAACGCGGCCAACACCAACGCACTGGAACACGCCGGGCGCGTGCTGGCGATGTGGGAAGGCGGCTCGGCCTACGCGCTGAACCCGGCCGACCTCAGCACCGAAGGCCCCGTCACCTGGCGCAAGGACCTGGCGCAGGTGCCCTTCTCGGCCCACCCCAAGGTCGACCCGGCCGGCCACCTGTGGAACATCGGCACCGCCGGCCACCGCCTGGTGGTGTGGCACATCAGCCCCGAAGGCCGCCTGGTGAACGTGCAGGCCGGTGAACTGCCCCTGCCTGCCAGCCTGCGCGGCACCATGGTGCACGACATGGCCATCACCGCGCGTTACCTCGTGGTGCCGCTGCCGCCGGTGGCGGTGGACTTCATGCAGGTGCCCGCTGACGGCCGCCGCCGTTTCAAGCTGGCCGCGGGCGAGCCGTTGCGCTTGCTGGTGATGGAGAAGGCCGACATCACCAAGCGCCGCGTTTTCGAGCTGCCGGCGGAGATGGTGTTTCACGTCGGCAACGCGTTCGAGACGGCCGACGGCGAGATCGCCTTCAGCTTCATCGGCGCGCCCGACGCGAGTTTCCTGGACGAAGGTGCCGTGGCGATGATGGCCGGCCGCGCTGCGCCGCAGGTCAGCGAATGCGGCCTGCGCCTGGTGCGACTGCACACGGGCACGGGCCGTGTGCAGCTGCAGCAGATCAAGGGCGACGTGGAGTTTCCTCGTGTGCACCCGCAACGCATCGGCCAGCCGGCACGCTGGCTGCTCACGGCCGCGGCCTGGCCGCTGTACCCGGCGCGCCAGGGCCTGGGTCTGCTGCACGGCGTGCAGTTGCTTGACACCCGCACCGGCCGCACGCAGCGCCACGACTACGGCGAACACGTGGTGGCCGAAGAGCACGTGCTGGTACCCAAGCCCGGCAAGGCCGGCGAGCTCGATGCCTGGCTGCTGGGCACCACCTACGACGCCCGCCGCCAGGCCACGGTGTTGAACCTGCTGGATGCGGCGCACATTGCCGACGGGCCCATTGCGCAGGCCGTGCTCCCCTACGGCCTGCCCCTGGGCTTCCACGGCAACTTCACCGCGGCGTGAGCGGCCGGCCGTGCGGCACACAATGCCGCATGGCCAAGACGATCTACACCTGCCGCGAGTGCGGCGGCACGAATGCCAAGTGGCTGGGCCAGTGCCCGCATTGCAAGGCCTGGAACACGCTGGACGAAACCGTGGCCGAGGCCGCCGGCCCGGCCACGCGCAACACCCGCTTCCAGGCCCTGGCCAAGAGCCAGCCGGTGGCCACGCTGAGCGAGATCGAAGCCGCCGACATCGCGCGCACGCCCACCGGCCAGGAAGAGCTGGACCGCGTGCTCGGCGGCGGCATCGTCGAAGGTGCGGTGGTGCTGATCGGCGGCGACCCCGGCATCGGCAAGAGCACGCTGCTGCTGCAGGCGGTGGACGCGCTGTCGTCGCAGATGAAGGTGCTGT
>LNFM01005051.1_pt1 | contig 36117 bp, 30 predicted proteins | sample 596031 | NCBI WGS metagenome assembly LNFM01 (sample SAMN04254537, study PRJNA301005) | activated carbon metagenome | isolation source: dual media filters at the Ann Arbor, Michigan drinking water treatment plant | place: USA: Ann Arbor | reverse complement strand
TCATCACGATGGCGTCGTCGATCACGAAGCCGACCGAGATGGTCAGCGCCATCAGCGTGAAGTTGTTGAGCGAGAACCCCGCCAGCCACATGCATCCCAGCGTGCCGAGCAGCGAGAGCGGCACCGCGACGCTGGCGGCCAGGATCGCCGAGGGCTGCCGCAGGAACAGCGCCACCACAAGCACCACCAGCACGATGGAGATGATGAGCGCGTGCTCGACCTCCTTCACGGAGGCGCGGATGGTCAGGGAACGGTCGCGCATGATGGTGACGTTGACGCCCGCCGGCATCCAGCGCTGGAGGTCCGGCAGCAGCGCGTTGATGCCGTCCACCACCTCCAGCACATTGGCGTCGGCCTGCTTGAAGACCGTCACGATCACCGCGGGGCGGTCGTTGTAGAGGCCAGCCTGGCGGCGGTCGCGCGGGCCCTGTTCGACGCGCGCGACGCCGTCCAGGCGCACCAGCGCATCGCCCTGCCGCCGGACGATGATGGCGCCGAAGTCTTCCGGCGTGGACAGCCGGTCGTTCACCGTGATGGTCGCCGCCTGGTCGGGGCCGTCGATGAAGCCGGTCGCCTGGGTGACGTTGGCGCGGGTGATGGCGGTGCGGATCTGGTCGAAGGAGACACCGGCTGCGGCCGCCGCGGCGGGGTCCACCGAGATGCGGATGGCCGGCTGCTCGGCGCCCGACAGGCTGACCTGTGCGGTGCCCGGCACCTGCGCGATGCGCGGGGCCAGCAGGCTGTCCGCCGCATCGTAGATCGCGCCCGGCGCCACCGTGTCCGATGTCAGCGCCAGGATCAGCACCGGCGCATCGGCCGGGTTCAGGCGCCGGAAGCTGGGGGGCGAGGTCAGGCCCGAGGGCAGGTCCGGCCCCGCAGCGTTGATCGCCGCCTGCACGTCGCGCGCGGCGGAGGCGATCGAGCGCGACAGCTCGAATTGCACGATCACGGTCGTGCTGCCGAGGCTTGAGGTGGAGGTGAGTTCGGTGACCCCGGGGATTTCGCCCAGCCGCCGTTCGAGCGGTGCGGCGACCGAGGACGCCATGATGGTCGGGTCCGCGCCCGGCTGGCTGGCGCTGACCGCGATGGTCGGGAAATCGACGCGCGGCAGCGGTGCGACCGCCAGGTTGAAATACGCGACGATGCCCGCCAGCGCGAGGCCGATCGCCAGCAGGGTCGTGCCGATCGGCCGGGCGATGAAGGGGGCGGAGATCGACACGCTGCTATTCGGCCGGCTGCGCGCGCGGCGCGGTGCGGCGCACGACCCAGGCGCGCAGGTCCTCCATCGCCAGGTAGATCACCGGCGTGGTGTAGAGGGTGATGACCTGGCTGAGCAGCAGCCCGCCGATCACCGAGATGCCGAGCGGCAGGCGCAATTCGCTGCCCGCGCCATGGCCCAGCACCAGCGGCACGGCGCCGAGGATAGCGGCGAGCGTGGTCATCATGATGGGGCGGAAGCGCAGCAGGCAGGCCTCGGTGGGGTCATGCCGTGGTCGCGCTGCGCCTCGATCGCGAAGTCGATCATCATGATCGCGTTCTTCTTCACGATGCCCATCAGCAGCACGATGCCGATGAGGCCGACCACGTTGAGGTCGAGGCCGAAGAGGTCCAGCGCCACCAGCGCGCCGATGCCCGCGGAGGGCAGCGTCGAGAGGATGGTGATGGGGTGGATCACGCTCTCGTACAGCACGCCGAGCACGATGTAGATGACGACGATGGCGGCCAGGATCAGCCAGCCCTGGCCGGCCAGGGATCGCTGGAATTCCGCCGCGTCGCCGCCATAGGTGCCGACCATCGAATCCGGCATGCCGAGCGCGCGTTCGGCCCGCGCGATGGCCTCCACCGCATCGCCGAGCGCGACGCCGGGGGCGAGGTTGAAGGACAGCGTCACCGCCGGGAACTGGTCCTGCCGCGTGACCGTCAGCGGGCCGGGGACGCGGCTGATGGTGGCGAGTTCCGCCAGCGGGATCTGCGCGGTGGTGGTGGTGCCGTTGACCGTGCCGCTGCCGGGTACGCGCAACTGCCCGATCACGGCGGGGTCGCCGGCCAGCGCCGGGTCCACCTCCAGCACCACGCGGTACTGGTTGGCCTGGCCGTAGATCGTGCTGATCTGGCGCTGGCCGAAGGCGCTGTAGAGCGCATCGTCGATCGCCTGCATCGTCACGCCCAGCCGCGCGGCGCGGGTGCGGTCCACGTCGAGCGCCAGGCGCAGCCCGTCCTCGCGCTGGTCGGTGGCGACGTCGCGCAGCTCCGGCAGGGCGCGCAGCGCATCGAGCAGGCGCGGCGCCCAGGTGGTGAGTTCCGCCTGCGCGGGGTTCATCACCGTGTACTGGTACTGCGTGCTCGATGCGCGCGTGCCGATCTGGATGTCCTGCACCATTTGCGGATAGGCGATGATGCCGGGCATCGCGGCCAGGCGAGGCGCGAGGCGGTCGATCACCGCCTGGGTGCCCACGCTGCGCTCGCCGCGCGGGCGCAGCACCACGGTCAGCCGGCCGGTGTTCTGCGCCGCGTTGATGGTACCCGCGCCGGCGACGGAGGCGACCGAGACGACCTCCGGGTCCTGCGCCACCGCATCCGCCACCTGGCGCTGCAAGGTGGACATGCGCCGGAACGAGACATCCTGCGGCGCCTCGGTGGTGATGACGATGATGCCGGTGTCCTGCAAGGGCAGGAAGCCCTTGGGCATGGCGATGTAGAGCCACACCGTGCCACCCAGCGTCAGCACCGCCAGCAGCAGCATCATCCCTTCGCGCCGCAGCGCCCAGGCGAGCGTCACGCCATAGCCGCGCCGCATCCATTCGAAGCCGGCTTCGAAGGTGCGGTTGATGATGCCGGGGCGTTCCTCGGCGGCGGGGCGGAGCAGGTAGGCGCACATCATCGGCGTCAGCGTCAGCGACACCACCATCGACACGAGCACCGAGACCGATAGCACGATGGCGAATTCGCGGAACAGGCGGCCGACCACGCCCTCCATGAACAGAAGCGGGATGAACACCGCGATCAGCGAGACGGTCAGCGAGACGATGGTGAAGCCGATCTGCTTCGCGCCCTCATACGCCGCCTGCAAAGGCGGCATGCCCTTCTCGACGAAGCGCACGACGTTCTCGATCATCACGATGGCGTCGTCGACGATGAAGCCGGTGGCGATGACCAGCGCCATCAGCGAGAGGTTGTCGATGGTGAAGCCGGCCAGCGCCATGACGCCGAAGGTGCCCACGATCGACAGCGGCAGCGCCACGCCCGGGACGATGGTGGCGCGCAGCGTGCGCAGGAACAGGAAGATCACCAGCACCACCAGCACGATGGCGAGGATCAGCGTGAGCTGCACCTCGAAGACCGAGGCGCGGATCATCTCGGTGCGGTCCGCCACCACCGACAATTGCGTGCCGGCGGGCAGCGCGCGTTCGAGGGATGCCAGCTGCGCGCGCAGTGCGCCCACCGTCGCGACGATGTTGGCACCCGGCTGGCGTTGCACGTCCAGCAGGATGGCCGGGCGGCCATTGTACCAGGCGGCGGTCAGGGTGTTCTCCAGATCCTCGACCGCGGCGCCGACATCGCGCAGGCGCACCGGCGCCTCGCCGCGCCAGGCGATGATGAGGTCCTCGAACCCCGCCGCCGAGGTCACCTGGTCGTTCGCCATGACGGCGGAGGCCTGCTGCGGCCCGTCCACCGACCCTTTTGGCCCCGCGACATTGGCGGCGGCGATGGCGGAACGCACATCCTCAAGACCCAGGTTGTAGGCGGCGAGCCGGCGTGGATCGACCTGCAGCCGTACCGCCGGGCGCATGTTGCCCTGCACCGCCACGCGCCCGACGCCGCCCACCTGCGCGAGCCGCTGCGCCAGCAGCGTGTCCACCACGTCCGACAGCCGCGCGACCGGCAGCGTGTCCGAGGTCAACGCCAGGGTCAGGATCGGCGGATCGGCCGGGTTCACCTTCGCGTAGGTCGGCGGGTAGGGCAGCGTCGAGGGCAGCGTGCCGCGCGCCGCGTTGATGGCGGCCTGCACGTCCTGCGCGGCATCGTCGATGTCGCGGCCGAGGCTGAATTGCAGCGTGATGCGGCTGACCCCCGGGCCGCTGACCGAGACGATCTCGCTCAGCCCCGCGATCTGCGCGAGCTGCCGTTCCAGCGATGCGGTGACCAGCACCGCCACCGTGTCGGGCGATGCGCCAGGCAGCTGCGTCGTCACCTGGATGGTGGGAAAATCCACCTCCGGCAGGGACGACACCGGCAGGCGCATGTAGCCGTAGATGCCGGCGATCAGCATCGCGATCGCCAGCAGCGATGTCGCAATCGGCCGCGCGATGAAGGGGGCGGAGATGTTCATCGCGCGGTCAGCGCGTCGGCGCTGCGCCAGGGGTTGGCGCACCGGCGGGGCGCGCGCCCTCGCGCCGCGTACCGGCCGGGGGCGCGCCGTCGGGGCGGGCCTCGGCGCCCGCAGGCCGCTGCCCCGGCGGGCGGCGACGCTGCGGCTGCGACGCCGGCGGCACCACCGGCGCGGCCACCTGCACCGTCGCGCCATCGGTCAGCCGCAGCGCGCCCGAGGTCACCACCTGTTCGCCCGGCCGCAGCCCCGACCGCACCATCGCCTGCGTGCCGGAGACGACGCCCAGCGTCAGCGGCCGCTGCCGCACCGTGCCGTCGGCCTGCACCACGAAGGCGAAGGCGCCATCCGGCCCGCGTTGCACCGCGACCAGCGGGATGATCGTGACGTCCCGCAGCAACGCGACCTGGAGCCGGATGTTCACGAAGGCGCCCGGCCACAGCCGCTGGTCGTCATTCGGGAAGGTCGCCTTCAGCCGCAGCGTGCCGGTCGCCGCATCCACCTGGTTGTCGAGCGTGACCAGCGTGCCGATGGGGTTCGCCGGCGGCGGCGCGGCATCGACGCGCGGGATGGCAGGGGCGGGCAGCCGGGCCTCGACCTGCACGGGGCCGGCGGCGATCGCTTCGATGACCTGCGGCAGCGCCTGCTGCGGCAGGGTGAAGGTGACGCTGACCGGGCGCAGCTGCGTGACGGTGACGATGCCGCTGGAACTGGACTGCACCAGGTTGCCGACATCGACCTGGCGCAGCCCGACGCGGCCATCGAAGGGCGCGCGGATGGTGGTGTGCTCCAGCTGCACCTGCGCGTTGTCGATGGTCGCCTGGTCGAACTGCACCTGGGCTTCGAGCTGCGCCACCGCCGCGCGCTGCGTGTCCAGCTGCTGTTGCGATGCGCCATTGCCGCGCACCAGCTGCACATAGCGTTGCAGGTCGAGCCGCGCATTGGCCAGCTGCGCCTCGCGCTGCGCCTTGGTGGCGACGGCTTGGTCGAGCGCGGCCTGGTAGCTGCGCGGGTCGATCCGCACCAGCACCTCGCCGGCGCGGATCTCCTGGCCTTCGGTGAAGGCGATCTCGGTGATGCGGCCGGCGACCTGCGGGACAACGGTGATGGTGTTGGATGCCTGCACCGTGCCCAGCGCGTCGAGCATGATCGGCAAATCCTCGACCGTCGCGGCCGCGGCGGTGACCGGCACGGTCATGGCGCCACGCCCACGCGGCCCGCCCGACGGTCCGGGGCCTGCTGGGGTGGTGGCGGTCGGGGAGGGCTGGCCGAGCCAGGGCAGCCAGCCGCGTTGCCAAGCAAACCAGCCGCCACCACCCAGCAGCGCCAGCAGCAACAGCCAGGGCCAGGCGCGGCGCCGCCGCGGGGGCAACTCCGTCTGGGTCTGCGGCGCCGTGGGCACCGGCGGGCGGGGCAATTCGTTCATCGGGTCGGGCTCCCGGCGCGGGCGGCGTCGACGGTCCAGCCGCCGCCCAGCGCGGTGAACAACGCGGCCGCCGCCTGGAGGCGCGTGGACTGTGCCTGCGCCAGCGCGAGCCTCGCGCTGAACAGGCTGGCCTGGGTGTTGAGCACGGTCAGCAGGTCGATCGTCCCGACGCGGAACTGCGTCTCGGCGATGGTATAGGCCCGTTCGGCCGCCGCCGCCCGTGCTGCCTGCAATCGTGCCGATTCCTGGGCGCTGGCCAGCGCCGAGAGGCTGGTCTCCGCATCCTGCAAGGCCACCAGGATCGCGCGGCGGTAATTCGCCAGCAGCTCCTCGCGCCGCGCGCGGGTCAGCGCCAATTGCGCGCGCAACGCGCCGCCATCGAACAGCGTTTGGGTGAGGCTGGCGGCGATGCTGTAGACCGTGGCACCAGGGCGCAGGAAGGTCTGCAGGGCGATGCTCTGCAAGCCGCCCTCGGCGGTCAGGGTGATGTTGGGGAACAGCGCGGCGCGGGCCGCCGTGACATCGGCGCTGGCGGCGGCGAGGTTGGCCTCGGCCTGGCGGACATCGGGGCGGCGCTGGAGAAGGTCGGCGGGCAGGCCGGGGGCGACCACAGGAACGCGGATGCGCGAAAGGCGCTCGGTCGCCACGCTCACCTGGTCCGGCGTCACGCCGGCCAGGGTTGCGAGGGCGAAGGTATTCGCCTCGACCGTCTGGCGCACCGGCGGGATCTGCGCGCGCTGCTGCGCCACCACGTTTTCCTGCTGCGCGACATCGAGGCCGGTGGCGGTGCCGACCTCCAGGCGCTGGCGCAGGATGGCCAGCGTGCGTTCCGCCAGGCGCAGATTGTCGTTCTGGATCGCGAGCAGTTCCTGCGCGCCGTAGAGGTCGAACAGCGTGCCGGCGACGGCGGCCTGGGTGGTCAGCGTGACCGTGCCCATGGCGAATTCCGCCGCGCGGACATCGTCGCGCGCTGCCTGGGTCTGCGCGCGCAAGCCGCCCCAGAAGTCGATCTGGTAGCTGGCGGCGATCGTGCCGCCATAGCGCCGGCCGGCATTGGCCGGCGTGCCGGGCGTGGCCGAGGTGCCGCGCGAACGCGCCACCGACCCGCTGGCGCCGACGAAGGGCAGGAGTTCCGCACCCGCGATCCGCAGCACCTCGTCGGCCTGGTTGATGCGTGCGACGGCGGCGGCGAGGTCGAGATTGCCGGCCATGGAGGCCGCCATCAGGCGGTCCAGCTCGGGCGCGTTGAAGGCACGCCACCAGTCGGCATCGGGCGCGGGCGCCGGGGCGACGGCCGCGGCGGCGGCGACGAAGCGCGCGGGGGTCACGATGCCGGATTCGACCGGTTCGATCGGCAGGCCGCAGGCCGCCAGCGGCAGCGCCAGCATGGCAAGGAGGGGGCCTGCGCGGAACCGCGGCGATGTCGGGGGATGTGTCACGGAGTCGGGCATCAATTCGCGAAAAGACCTCGGGTGCAGCCCTGGGCGCCTATTTGGCCTGTCGGGGGATGGGCGGCCAGTATCGAATGGCAACGGAATGCGGCGTTGTGGGTTGCGCGAGGCGGCGCGCGTCCGGCCGATGCGGTGGCTGGACCGCAGCGCCTGTTCTCAGGTAAATGAGAATGCGAGGCAATTCCAACCTACCGCCCCAGGGCCATCCATGGGCGGCAACCCGATGCACAAGGCCGGCACCCCCCTCGTGACCATGGTCGGAATCCATACCGCCGCGCCGGCCGGGCGCGGCCGCCAGGCTGCGCGATCCGCATGACCGCAGGCACACCGCAGGCCGTCCTGGCGCCGCTGGTGCTCGCGGGGGCGCAGGCCATCCACATCGCCGCGCGCAACGGCGCGACCTATCGCGTCATGGTCGCGGTGCCGGAGGGCGCGCCGCCACCGGACGGCTATCCCGTGCTCTATCATCTCGACGGCAATGCGGTTTTCGCCAGCATGGTCGAGGCGCTGCGGATCCAGGGCGCGCGCGGCGCCGCGACCGGCGTCGCGCCGGGGGTCGTGGTGGGCGTCGGCTATCCGGTGGACGGCCCCTATGACCGGGCGCGACGCACGCTGGACTACACGCCGCCGGCCGACCCCGCGCTGCTCGGCGAAAGGCCCGATGGTGGCGCCTGGTCCGAGACCGGCGGCGCGGACGCCTTCCTCGATGTGCTGGAGGGCGAGGTGATGCCGCTGGTCGCCGGCCTGGCGCCGATTGATGCGGCGCGACAGGCGCTGTTCGGGCATTCCCTGGGCGGGCTGTGTGCGCTGCATGCGCTGCTGACGCGGCCGGCCGTTTTCGCTCGGATCGTCGCGGTCAGCCCGTCATTGTGGTGGGATGGCGGGGCGCTGCTGCGCGCGCTCGACGCCCGACGCCCGGCGTCGACGACGCGCGTGATGATCGCCGTCGGCAGTGAGGAGGAACCGCCCGAGACCCCCGGCGCGGACCCCCATGCCGCGCGCCGCCGCGCCCACCGCCTGGTGTCCAATGCGCGCGCCTTCGCGGAAGGTTTGCCGGCGGAGTCCTTCATGATCCTCGACGGCGAGAACCACGGTTCCGCCGTGCATGCCGCCATCGGCCCGGCGCTGCGCTTCGCGCTGCCGGCGACCCCCACGCTACGGAGTTCCCCATGACCTTCCCCACGCGCCGCGCGCTGCTGCTGGCGCCGCTGGCCACGCCGGCCCTGGCGCAGGTGCAGGGCGCCGTCGCGGTGACCGACCTGGTCGGCCGGCAGGTGCGCCTGCCGCGGCCGGCGCGGCGCATCGTGCTGACGCAGGGGCGGCATCTGCCGGTGCTGGCGCTGATCCATCCCGATCCGCTCAGCCTGATCATCGGCTGGTCGGCCGACCTGCGGCAGGCCAATGCCCCGGAATACGCGCATCTGCGGGGACAGACGCCGGCAGTGGACCAAATCCCGGTGATCGGGCGTGGGCCGGTGGACACGATTTCCTTCGAGAGCATCGTCGCGCTGCAGCCGGAGCTGGTGCTGCTCAGCCGATTCACCGCGGGCGGTGCGGATGGTGGGCTGGCGCGGCGGCTGGATGCGGCCGGCATACCCTGCGCGGTGATCGACTTCTTCGCCGATCCGCTGGCGGAATCCCAACGCAGCCTGGCGGTGCTGGGCGCGCTGATCGGGCGGTCGGAGCAGGCTGCCGCCTTCAACGCGCATTACCGCGGGCGGCTGGATGCGGTGGCGGCGCGCATGGGCGGCGCGGCGAAGCTGCCCATCCTGGTGCACGCGCATGCGGGCGGGACGGCGTGCTGCTTCTCGGCGGGCACGGGCATCTTCAACGGCATGATCGATGCCGCGGGCGGTTCGAACATCGCCACTGGCGTGCTGACCGGACAAATGGGGCAGTTGAGTCTGGAGTACATCCTTTCCGCCGATCCGCGCGCCTATGTCGCGACCGGCGGGCCGTTCGGCGGTGCGCGCGGGGGCATCACCATGGGGACCGGCGCCACCGCGCAGCAGGCGCGCGAGAGCCTGGCGCAGGTGGTGCAGTCGCAGGGGCTGTCGGGCCTGTCGGCGGTGAAGCGGGGGCGGGCGCATGCGCTGTGGCATGGCTTCAACGACACGCCGGCGCATTACCTGGCGATCGAGGCGATGGCGCGCTGGCTGCACCCGGATCGGATGGCCGGCATCGATCCCGATGCCTCGCTGGCGGAACTGAACGAGCGCTTCCTGTCGATCAAGATGCAGGGAACCTATTGGGTGGATTTGGCGTGAGCATCGCGCTGTCCGAAGGCACCGCGGCGGCGGTCGAGGGCTATCGCGCCAGCCTGCGGCGGCGGCGGGTGGTGCTGGCGTTGCTCGGCGTGGTGGCGGTGGCGGCGTTCCTCGCGGATATCGCGGTCGGGCCATCGGCGCTGACCGCCGGCGATGCGCTGCGCGCGCTGTTCGATCCCGACTCCGCCACGCCGCTGGCGCGCGTCGTGGTGTGGCAGGCGCGGCTGCCGCCGGCGATCATGGCGGTGCTGGTGGGCATGGCGCTGGCGGCCGCGGGTTGCGAGATGCAGACCATCCTGAACAACCCGCTGGCCAGCCCGTTCACGCTGGGCGTGTCCTCCGCGGCGGCCTGCGGGGCGGCGCTGGCGATCGTGCTGGGCTTCGCCATCCCGGGGCTGCCGGCGCGGTGGGCTGTGTCGGGCAATGCCTTCCTGTTCGCCTTCGCGTCGGTGGCGATCCTGCAATTGGTGATCCGGCTGCGCGGCGCGGGAACCGAGACGCTGGTGCTGATGGGCATCGCGCTGGTCTTCACCTTCAACGCGGTGGTGGCGCTGATACAATTCGTCGCCAGCCAGGATGCGTTGCAACAGTTGGTGTTCTGGACGCTGGGCAGCCTGGGGCGCACGCAATGGGACGGCATCGCGCTGGTGGCGGTGGTGCTGGTGGTGGTGATCCCGTTCTCCTGGCGGGCGGCATGGCGGCTGACCGTGCTCAGGCTGGGCGAGGAACGCGCGCGCGGCCTGGGCGTGGATGTGGGCGCGCTGCGCTTCTATGCGCTGCTGCGGATATCGCTGCTGGCGGCGGCGGCGGTGGCGATGGTCGGGACGATCGGCTTCATCGGCCTGGTTGCGCCGCATGTCGCGCGGCTGCTGCTGGGCGAGGACCATCGCTTCCTGCTGCCGGGCAGCCTGCTGTGCGGCGCGGCGGTGATGTCGCTGGCGGCGACGGCCAGCGAGATGCTGGTGCGCGGCGCGGTGCTGCCGCTGGGCATCGTCACGGCGCTGGTCGGGCTGCCGGTCTTCATGCTGCTGATCCTGGGCGGTGGAAGGCGGCGCGGATGAGCGGGCTTGTGCTGTCGGACGTCGTCGCCGGGTATCGCCATCGGCGGGTGCTGCGCGGGCTGACCTGCGGGTCGTTGCCGGAAGGCTGCGTGACCGCGCTGGTGGGGCCGAATGCGGCGGGCAAGTCCACGCTGCTGCGCGCCATTGCGGGCGTGGTGCCGGCGCAGGGGTCGATCCGCTTTGGTGGCGAAGAACTGGTGGGGATGCCGGCGCGCGAGCGGGCGCGGCGCCTGGCCTTCATGCCGCAGGCGCTGCCGCAGGACACGGCGCTGTCGGTGATCGAGGCGCTGATCGGCGCCTGGCGCGCGCTGCCCGGCGGCGAGCGGTTGGGCGGCGAGGCGGGGTTGCTGGATCGCGTCGGGCGCGTGCTGGACCGGTTGGGGCTGGGGGCGCTGGGCCTGGCGCCGTTGCAGTCGCTGTCGGGCGGGCAGCGGCAGATGGTGGCGCTGGCGCAGGCGATCATCCGCGACCCACCGCTGCTTCTGCTGGACGAGCCGACCAGCGCGCTGGATCTGCGCCGGCAGTTCGAGGTGATGGGGTTGCTGCGCGAATTGTCGCGCGAAGGGCGTACGGTGGTGGTGGTGTTGCATGATCTGTCGCTGGCGGCGCGCTGGGCGGATTGCCTTCTGGTGATGCAGGACGGCGCGGCGCATGGCTTCGGCGCGTCGGAGGATGTGCTGACGCCGGCGATGCTGGAGGAGGTCTATGGCGTGGAGGCGCGCATCGAGGCGTGCTCGCGCGGTGGGCGTACGCTGTTGATCGATGGGGTCAGCGCGCGGGCGCCATCACCCTGACCTTTTCGGATCGCGCATGCGCGATCCGGGAGCGCACAGCGCGACCGCGCCCAGACCGTCAGCGGCGCTGGGCGCACCAGTGCATGGCGCGTAGGCAAGGCCGGCGGATGCCGGCCGCCCGCCGTTTGAGGGCCACGCAAACATCACACCTTACACCACATCCGCATCAGGTTGTGGTAGCAGGCCGTCAGCCCCAGCACGCTGGCATGATCGTCCGGCACGACCTGGCGCATCTGGATGATCGACATGTCCATCTCGAACAACAATCGCCGCTGGCGGTCGTCGTCGATCATCGACTGCGTCCAGAAGAACGACCCCCAGCGGCTGCCGCGCGTGATCGGGTTCACGCGGTGCAGGCTGGTGCCGGGATAGACGATCATGTCGCCCGCCGGCAGCTTCACCGACTGCGCGCCGTAGGTGTCCTCGATGACCAGCTCGCCGCCGTCGTATTCCTCGGGTTCGCTGAGGAAAAGCGTCGATGAAACGTCGGTCCGCATGCGCGTGCCGGACACCACGCGGATGGCGTTGTCGACATGCGTATCGAAGGTCATGCCCACGTCGTAGCGGTTGAACATCGGCGGATAGACGCGCAGCGGCAGCGCGGCGGAGGAAAACAGCGGGCTGCGCGCCAGGCCGCGCAGCACGATGTCGCCGAGTTCGCGCGCGGTGGCGGACTCCTCGGGCACCTGGAGGTTGTGCTTGACCTTGGCGGATTGCTCGCCGGCGGTGGCGCGACCATCCACCCAGTCGGCGGCGTTCAGGCGGGCGCGGCAATGCGCGACTTCCTCTGCGGTCAGGACATTGGGGATGTGGATCAGCATGGCGGGTCTCCTGCGGCTGCGGCGTCATGCCCCGCGCGGCCGGAATGCGAAAGGCCGCCCGGACATTGCTGTCCGAGCGGCCCCTTCTCAGTCCGGGGGGGAGTTGAGGAGGGTCAGAAATCCACGGCGACCGTTGCCGTGACGGCGCGGCCAGGGCCCATCACGACCCGGTTGCCGAAGAGCTGCGCGTAGTTGCGGTTGTCGGTCAGGTTGTAGCCGTTCACCCGGATGGTCAGCTGGTCGTTCAGCCGGTGCGAGGCGAAGGCGTCGAGCGAGAAGGTGTAGGGCACCTCGCTGGTGTTCCCCGCGTTCAGGTAGACCGAGCTGTTCCACACGATGCCGCCGCCGATCGTGGCGTTGTACCGCGTGCCCTGGTTGAACTCGTAGCTGGTCCAGAGCGTGGCGGAATGCTCCGGCACATAGACCACCTGCTTGCCGACATTGGCGGCGGTCAGGGAGTCCGTGGTCTCGCTGTTCATGTAGCTGTAGCGCGCATTGATCAGCCAGGCCGGCGTGATCCGCCCTGTGACGCCGAGGTCGATGCCGCGGATGCGCTGCTGGTCGCCGGAGCCGAACACGGTGCCGGTCGCCGGGTCGGTGTTCTTTTCGATCTGGTAGATCGACGCGCTGAGGCCAAGCCGACCTTCCAGCAGGCTCATGCGCCCGCCGATCTCGTAGATGGTGTTGACCTCGGGTTCGAGGCTCGCGTTGTTCGCGCTGGCCTGGCCGGGCTGCGTCGCCCAGTTCGAGCCCGGCGCGAAGGTGGACTGCGCGTAGGACGCATACAGCGTGTATTGCGGCGTCGGTTCCCAGATGAGCGAGACGCGCGGATCGATGAAGTTGTTGTCCGCCGACAGCGTCGAGACCGGGTTGGTGCCGCCGTAAGCGGTGTAGTCCGACTGCTGGCGCGTCCAGCGCACGCCACCGAGCACCGAGATCTCCGGCGTGAACCACACGCGGTCGGAGGCGAACAACGCCGCCTGCGTCGTCTCGTTCTGCCGCTGCGCGGTGGCGCCGGTGCTGAGGTTGTAGGGGAAGTTGATGTCGTTGTTCGGCGCGAAGAGGTCGCCACGGAAGGCGGTGCGCGCGGCGGTGTAGGTGTAGGTCGTGCGCTGGAAATCCTCGTACCAGAAATCGGCGCCGACGGTCGCTTCGTGGCGCAGGCCCCAGGTGTTGAAGCGGGCGACTGCGGTGGTGATGTTCTGGATGCCCCAGGTCTGCGTGGTGTAGGGCGACCCACCACCGGACAGGCTGTATTGCGGCACGCCGCGCTGGGTGCCGAACAGCCGGCCCACGCAGGCCGTGTCGCAGGATGCGATCGAGAAGCTGTAGGACTTGTCGGTGAAGCCCAGGCGCGTGTCGTTGTAGACCGTCAGCCAGTCATTCGCACGGTGCTGCACGCGCGCGGTGAGGCGGTTGACGGTGGCTTGGTCGCGGTCGGTGTGGTTGCTGCCATACCAGGTGCCGCGGCCCACGCCGTATTCCGTGACCGGCTGGCCGACCGTCTCGCCGGGGCGCAGCACCACGGGCACGCCCGCATCGGCCGGTTCGTCGTAGCGGTAGTACAGGTATTCCAGCGTGACGGTGGTGTCGGTGCCCAGGCCAAAGGCGATGGAGGGCGCGACGCCCCAGCGGTCGCCGCTCGGCAGGTCGCGACCCGCGGTGCGGCCGGTCTGGCCCATCACGTTCAGCCGGATCGCGGTGGTCTCGCCGATCTGGTAGTTGGCGTCGGCGGTGGCGCGCGCCAGCCAGTTCATGCCGCCGGTGACCGACGCACCGAAGGAATTGCCCAGCCGCGCCGTGCGGCTGGTGATGTTCACCACGCCGCCGGCGGAACCCGAGCCGAAATTCACGCCTGTCGGCCCCAGGATCGCCTGCACTTCCTCGAAGGTGAAGGCGTCGCGGCGATAGCTGCCGAAGTCGCGCAGGCCATCGACATACAGGTCGTTCTGCGAATTGAAGCCGCGGATGCGGAGCTGGTCGCCGTTGACGCCGCCATTGCCCTCGCCGATCGACGAGGTGATGCCCGGCACGTTCCGCAGCGCCTCGCCCAGCGTGGTGACGCCCTGCTGCTGCATGACCTCGCGCGGGACGACCTGGATGGTCTGCGGCTGGTCCTGGATGCGGCCGGGCATGCGGCCGAGTCCGGTGGTGCCCTGCAGCGTGTTCTCCGGCTGCGCGCCCTGCACGGCGATGGGCGGCAGGGTGACGCCGCCGGCGGCGGGGGCGGCGGCGGGGTCGGCGGTCTGCGCGCCGGCGGGCGCGGCGCCGACGAACACCATGCCGGCGGCAAGGGAAGTCCCGAACAGCGTCGAGCACATCGCGGTCCGCAGGGAAGAGGCCATGGTCACGGGGGGTTACTCCTGAAGCGCAATATCTGGAGGCCGCAGGGTGCTGCGAATGAGAATCGTTATCAAGAGGCCCAAGGCAAGTCAGGCGCAGTAAATGTCGCGGCGGTAACCCCTGCGACATTCCTGCAACAACAACGCGGATCGGATCAGGCCGCTGGAGTGTCGCCCCGCGGCGGCCACAGCACCCGCGCGTCGATGTCGCGCAGCCGCCGGCAGCCGGTCAGCGCCATCGCCACCTCGAACTCCGCGCGCAGCAGCTGCACGGCGTGGGCGACGCCCGCCGGGCCCGCCACCGCCAGCGCATGGACATAGGGGCGGCCGACCAGCACGGCCTGCGCGCCGCGGGCGATCGCCTTCAGCACATCCGTGCCGCGCCGGATGCCGCCATCGACCAGCAGCGGCACGCGCCCCGCCACGGCGGCGGCGATGACCGGCAGCGCCTCGATGGTGGGCGGCAGGGTGTCGAGCACGCGGCCGCCATGGTTGGAGACGATGATGCCATCCGCGCCGGCGTCGATGGCGCGCAGCGCATCGCCCGGCGCCATGATGCCCTTGACCAGCAGTGGCAGCCGGGTGGCGGCGCGCAGCCGGACCAGGTCGGCCCAGCGCGCGGCGCTGTCGATGAAGCCGTTGAACAGCAGGCTCTCGCCCAGCCCGGCGCGCGCGATCGGCCCGGGCTGCGCGCCGCGCAGGTGGATGGGTTCGCCAAGCATCGCGGGGGTTACGCCGGCGCGGCGCTCGCGGTCGCGCATGCCGCTGACCGGCGCGTCGGCTGTCACCACGATGGCCTTCGCCCCGGCACGCGCCGCGCGGTCCGCCAGCGCAAAGGTGAAGTCGCGGTCGTGCTGGATATACAGCTGGAACCAGAAGGGCGCGCCCGGAACGGCGGCGGCGATCTGTTCGACCGTCGTGTCGGATTCCGTGCTGACCACGAAGCCGGCCCGCGCGCCGGCGGCGCCCACCGCGGTCGCGAGCTCGGCCGCCGGGCAGGCCAGGCCCTGGTGCGCGACCGGGGCGAGCAGGATCGGGTGGTCGAAGGCCTGCCCGAACAGATCCACGCGCGTATCGCCGTCGGCCAGATCCGCGAGAACGCGGCCGGTCAGGCTGATCGCGTCATAGGCCTCGCGGTTGCGGCGCAGGGTGATTTCGTCCGCCGCGCCGCCGGCGACGTAGGCCCAGGCCTGGTCCGACAGGCGCGCGCGGGCGTGGCGTTCGTAGTCCGCGAGACTCACGACATCCGGCGGAATGGTGAAGGCGTCCGTCATGGGCGGCCCTTGTGCTTGCCCCTCGCCTTGTCTGCAAGTAGCAATCATTCGCAATTCACTCAGCGAGAGCCCGGTGTCCTCACCTCTGCTGCCCCTGCTCAGCCGCCACGCGGCGGAACTGACCGCCATCCGCCACGACCTGCACCGCCACCCGGAGCTCGGCTTCGAGGAAAGCCGCACCGCCGCCCTGGTCGCGCGCACCCTGCGCGGCTGGGGGATCGAGGTCGCGGAGGGCATCGCGCGCACCGGCGTGGTCGGCACCATCCGTGGCCGGCGCGGTGGCGCCCGCGCCATTGCCCTGCGCGCCGACATGGATGCGCTGCCGATCGTCGAGGCGACGGGCCTGCCCTACGCCTCCGCGAATCCCGGCGTGATGCATGCCTGCGGGCATGACGGGCACACCACGATGCTGCTCGGCGCCGCGCGGCACCTGGCCGAGCACGCGGATTTCGACGGCAGCGTGCATCTGGTGTTCCAGCCGGCCGAGGAGGGGCTCGGTGGCGGGCGGCTGATGGTCGAGGAAGGGTTGTTCGATCGCTTCCCGGTCGAGGCGGTGTTCGGCATGCACAACGAACCGGGCATGCCGCTCGGGAAATTCGGCATCCGCACCGGGCCGATGCTGGCGAATGTCGATGGCTGGTCGGTGCGCTTGCGCGGCACCGGCGGGCATGGCGCGGTGCCGCACCGCGCGACCGACCCGACGCAGCCGATGGCGCAGTTCGTCGCGTCGCTGCAATCGGTGATCGGGCGGTCCATCCCGCCCGGCCAGACCGCGGTGCTGAGCGTGGGGCACATCGCTGCCGGCGATGCGCGCGCGCCCAATGTCATCCCGTCCGAGGTGTTCGTGTCGGGCACCGGCCGGTCCTTCCTGCCTGGCCCGCGCGAGACGATGGAACGCCGGCTGCGCGAATTGGCCGCAGGCGCCGCGGCGGCGCATGGCTGCACGGCGGAGGTGGAGTACATCCACAGCTACCCCGCGCTGGTGAATACGCCAGCCGAGGTCGCGCTCGCTGCGCGCGCGGCCGCCGCGGTGGTCGGCGCCGATGCGGTCGATGCAGACTATCCGCCGATCACCGCGGGCGAGGATTTCGCGTATATGCTGCTGAAGAAGCCCGGCGCCTTCATCCTGGCCGGCAACGGCGTCGCGGCGGATGGCAGCTACCACCATGTCCATACGCCGCGCTTCGACTTCAACGACGGGCTGCTGGCGATCGGCGCCGCCTATTGGGTGAGCCTGGTGGACCATGCGCTGGGGGATGGCGCATGACGAATGGCGCCACCGGCGCGGTGACCGGCCAGGGCTCCTCCCGCGACCCCGTGCTGCTGGTGCTGATGGCGGCGGTGTTTTGCGGCAGCCTCGCGATGATGGCCTTCGTCGCGCTGATCGGCCCCGTCGCGCGCGAGGCGGGGCTGTCGCCATGGCAGGCCGGGCTGACCGTGACCGCCTCCGGCGTCATGTGGATGCTGACGGCGCGGCCCTGGGGCGCGGCGAGCGACCGGCACGGGCGTCGCGCCATCCTGATGCTGGGCGTGGTGGGCTTCACGCTGGCCTATTGGGCGCTGTGCCTGTTCGTTGATGCCATGCTGCGCTGGCAGGTGCCGGCGATGGCGGGCTTCCTGGGGCTGGTGCTGCTGCGCGGGATGGTGGGCGGCGCCTATGCGGCGATCCCGGCGGCCGGCATGGCGCTGATCGCGGACCGAACGGAACCGGCGCGGCGCGGGCAGGCGATGGCGCAGCTCGGCACCGGCAGTGCGGCGGGGCTGGTGGTCGGGCCGGGGATCGCGGCACTGCTGGTGCCGCTGGGGCTTTCCGTGCCGCTGGTCGCGACGGCGGCGCTGCCGCTGCTGGCTGGCCTGGCGCTGTGGTGGCTGGTGCCGGCCACGCCGCCGCTGCCTGGCCCGGCGCGGCGGCGCCTGGCGCTGACGGACAGGCGCTTGCGCCAGCCGCTGCTGGTCGGCTTCGCGGCGATGTTCAGCGTGGCGATCGCGCAGGTCAGCATCGGCTTCTACGCCATGGACCGGCTGGGCCTGCCGCCGGCCGACGCCGCCCGGGCGGCCGGCACGGCGCTGATGCTGGTGGGGGTGGCGCTGGTGATCTCGCAGGGCGTCGCGGCGCGGGTGCGGATCGCGCCGGCGCGGATGATCCGCCTGGGCAGCCTGGTCGCGGCGCTGGGCTTCGGCAGCGTGCTGCTGGCGGATCGGTCCTGGATGCTGGCCGGCTGTTACTTCGTCGCCGCGCTCGGCATGGGGTGGGTGTTTCCCGGCTTCACGGCGATGGCGGCGAATGCGGTCGATGCGGCCGAGCAGGGCGCGGCGCAGGGCGCGGCGGGGGCGGCGCAGGGGCTCGGCATGGTGGTCGGGCCGGTGGCGGGGACGCTGCTGTACGGCGTGGCGCCGGCGCTGCCCTATGTGATGGCGGGCGTGCTGCTGGTCGGGGTTTCGCTGCCGCTGTGGCGGGGGGCGGCGCGGTAGCCGGGCGCGCGCTTGTCCGGTGGCGGGTTAGGCGCTAGTGAGAGGCATTCGCAAATAGACGCGCCGCTGCGCTGGATCGGGTTCCCCGGCCGGTCGCGGCCCGACGGAATGGATCTTCGCCTTGCTCCCGCTTCGACAGGTCTGGCCCGAGGATGTCGCCGCAAGCTATCGCGCGGCCGGGCATTGGCGCGGCGAGACATTCCCCGCCTTCCTGCGCGCCCGCGCCGAGCGGCACCCTGACGCGATCGCCATCATCGGTGGTAGGCAACGCTGGAGCTATGGCGACGTGTGGTCGCGCGCCGAGGCCGCGGCGGCGGGCTTCCTCGCGCTGGGGCTGCGCGCCGGAGACCGCGTGGTGGTGCAGCTTGGCAACGTGCCGGAATTCTTCGCTGCTGTGTTCGGGCTGTTCCGCGCGGGGATGGTGCCGGTCTATGCGCTGCCGGGGCATCGGCTGACCGAGGTCGCACACTTCGCCCGCAAGGCGGAAGCGGCCGGATACGTCTGCTGCGACCGCGGGGCTGACGGCTTCGACTACCGCGTGCTGGCGCGCGACCTGCGCGCGAGCATGCCGGCGCTGCGCGATGTCATCGTGGTCGGCGATGCGGAAGAATTCACGCCCTTCGCGCAGCTGGACGGCAACCGCGCCGCGCTGCCGGGCGACCCGGACCCGTCATCCGTCGCCTTCCTGCAGATCTCGGGCGGCACCACGGGGTTGTCGAAGCTGATCCCGCGCACGCATGACGACTACATCTACAGCTTCCGCGCATCGAATGAGATCTGCGGTGTCACGGCAGACAGCGTGCACCTCATTGCCCTGCCGGCGGCGCATAATTTCCCGATGTCCTCGCCGGGCCACATGGGGTCGCTGCATGCGGGCGGGCGCGTGGTGCTCGCCCCCTCGCCGAGCCCGGATGCGTGCTTTCCGCTGATCGCGCGCGAAGGGGTGACGATCAGCGGCCTGGTGCCGCCGCTTGCGTTGCTCTGGGCCGAGGCGGCGGCGACGACGAAGCACGACCTGTCCAGCCTGCGAACGCTGCTGGTCGGCGGCGCGAAGCTGACGCCCGAGGCCGCGCGGCGCGTGCAGGATGCACTGCCCGCCTGCCGGCTCCAGCAGGTGTTTGGCATGGCGGAGGGGCTGGTGAACTACACGCGCCTGGATGATCCCGATGCCATCGTGCTCGGCACGCAGGGACGCCCGATCAGCGAGGATGACGAGGTGCTGATCCTCGACGATTTCGGCAACCCGGTGCCCGAGGGCGAGACCGGCCACCTGCTGGCGCGCGGCCCCTACACCATCCGCGCCTACCACAATGACGAGACCGCCAATGCGCGGTCCTTCACGCCGGATGGCTTCTACCGCACCGGCGACATCGTCAGCCGCACGGCGGAGGGCTACCTGGTCGTGCAGGGCCGCGCGGGGGATCACATCAATCGCGCCGGCGAGAAGATCTCGGCAGAGGAAATCGAGGACCACCTGCTGGCGCATCCGAACGTATTCGACGCGGCGGTGGTGTCGGTGCCGGATGAGTTCCTCGGCGAACGGTCCTGCGCCTTCATCATTCCGCGCGGAGAGACGCCGCGCGTTGGCGCGATCAAGGCCTTCATGCGCGGCCGCGGCATCGCGGAATTCAAGGTGCCCGACCAGGTGGTGATGGTGGACGGTTTCGAGACGACCGCCGCCGGCAAGATCAGCCGCAAGGAACTGCGCGCCCGCCTGCGCGCCAGCCTGCTGGCGCAGGACGCAGGGGGCTGACCGCCATGGAAATCCTGACGCGCGAAGCCATGCGCGCCGACCTCGCCCGCGCGCTGCGCGTGCCGCCGGAGGAGATCGGCGATGATGACGACCTGGTCGATCTCGGCCTCGATTCCATGCGCGCGATGACGTTGCTGGCGCGTTGGTCGGAACGGGGTGTCGCGCTGGAATTGTCGGCGGTGGCGGAGACGGTGACGCTCGGTGCCTGGTGGGCGCTGGCCGAAGGCGCCCTGGCGGCGCGCGCCGATGGCTGACGGCGGCGGCGTGGGCCTGCCGCTGACCGAAGCGCAGGAAGGGCTGTGGTTCGCGCAGCGCCTCGACCAGGGCAATCCAGTGTTCAACACAGGGCATTGGCTGGACCTGCGGGGGCCGCTTGACCTCGATGCCTTCCGCGCGGCGGTGGATGGCATGGTGGCGGAGGCGGATTCGCTCGCGCTGCGCGTCACCGGCGCGATGCAGCATGTCGATCCGGCGCTCCGGCCCTGGCTGGTGGTGGTGGATGGCGTGACCGAGGCCGATGCGCTGGCGGACATGGCCGCGGACATGGCGCAGCCGGTCGATCCCGCGCGCGGGCCGATGGCGGCGCAGCGCCTGTATCGGCTCTCGCCGACGCGCCACCTGTGGTTTCACCGGGCGCATCACCTGGTGCTGGATGGCTTCGGGACGGAGCTGGTGATGCGGCGCGTCGCTGCGCTGTATGCCGCGCGCGTCGCCGACGCCGATCCCGGGCCGCCGCTCGCCGCGTTCTGCGCCGCGATTGCCGAGGACGCAGCCTATCGCGGCGCGACACGCCGTGCGCGCGACGCGGCGTTCTGGCGCGAGGCGATGGCCGATGCGCCGGACGTCACCGCCATCGGCCAGGGCGTGGCGCTGACCGCGCGATCGGCGCATCGCGCCGAGGCGTCCATTGCACCCGTGGCGTTGTGCGCCTTTACCGCGGCGCATGACGTGGCCTGGCCGGATGTCGCGACGGCGCTGCTCGGCGCCTATGTGCGGCGTCTGACGGGCGAGGCGGAGACGGTCATCGGCGTCACCTTCATGAACCGCTTCGGCAGCGCGGCGGCGCGCGTGCCGGCCACGCTGATGAACGTGCTGCCGCTGCGGATCGGCTTCGATGAATCGGCACCGATGCGCGATGGGGTGGAGGCGGTGGCGACAGCGCTGGCCGCGCTGCGTCGCCACGGGCGCTACCGTGGCGAACAGATCCGGCGCGACCTCGGCCGCGTGGGTGCAGCGCGGCGGTTGCACGGGCCGATCGTCAACATCCAGCCCTATCACGCGCTGCCCGTCTTTCCTGGACTAGCGGCGGAACTGCACTTGCTCGGCACCGGGCCGGTGGACGACATCACCTTCGACCTGCGCGGCGACCCCGCCGCCGGCGCGCTGCGCCTGATGGTCGAGGCCAACCCGAACCTGCACAGTGCGGAGGAGACGGCGGCGCATGCGGGGCGCGCCGCCTGCTTCATCGCGGCGGCGCTGGACGCGGGCAGCCTCGCTGATGTCGCGACTGCGACGCCGGCAGAAGCGCAGCGCTTCGTCTTCACCGTGAACGACACCGCGCATCCCGTGCCCGACACCACGCTGGCCGCGCTGATCGCCGCGACCATGCGCGCGCGACCGGATGCGGAGGCGCTGGTCTTCGAGGGACAGTCGCTACGCTATGACGAGCTCGACCGTCGCAGCGCCGCGCTGGCGGGCGCGCTGGCGGCGCGCGGCATCGGGCCGGGCGACCTGGTCGCGGTGGCGTTCGACCGTTCCGTGGAACTGATCGTGGCGCTGCTTGGCGTGGTGAGATCCGGCGCGGCGTACCTGCCGATCGATGCCACGCTTCCGGCCGAGCGCATCGCACGCATCATGGCGGCCGCCGCGCCGCGCGTGGCCTTGGCCTTGGCGCCGCTGCCAGGCGATGTGCCGCTGCTGACGCCCGATGCGTGGCCCGATACCGGGACTGCCCCCGCCGGCCCAATGCCCGGCGATGCGGCCTATGCGCTCTACACCTCGGGTTCGACCGGCGAGCCCAAGGGCGCGGTGATCGACCACCGCGCCATCGTCAACCGCCTGGAATGGATGCGCGAGCACTACGGCATCGGGCCGGGCGACCGCATCCTGCAGAAGACGCCGGCCACCTTCGACGTCTCGGTGTGGGAATTCTTCCTGCCCTTCATCGCCGGCGCGACGCTGGTGGTCGCACCGCCCGGCGCGCATCGCGACCCGGCGGCGATTGCGCGGCTAGCACGCGACCAACGCATCACCTCGGCGCATTTCGTGCCCTCGATGCTCGGCGCTTTCCTCGCGCATCCCGCCGCGGCGGGCCTGTCGCTCAAGCGCGTGTTCTGTTCCGGTGAGGCGCTCACCACCGAACTGCGCGACCGTTTCCACGCGACGATGACGGCTGAGCTGCACAACCTGTACGGCCCAACCGAGGCGGCGGTGGACGTCACCTGGTGGGATGCCTCGCGCGGCGATGCCAGCGCGCCGGTGCCGATCGGCTTCCCGGTGTGGAATACGCGGCTGTATGTGCTGGATGGCGCGCTGCGGCCGCTGCCGCCGGGGGTGACGGGCGAGCTGTACATCGCCGGCGTGCAGTTGGCGCGCGGCTATCTCGGGCGGCCGGACCTGACCGAGCGCGCCTTCATCGCCGACCCCTTCCATACCGGCGAGCGGATGTATCGCACCGGCGACCTCGCGCGGTTCCGCGCCGACGGCGCGATCCTGTTCCTCGGCCGCGCCGACGGGCAGGTGAAGCTGCGCGGGCAGCGGATCGAGCTCGGCGAGATCGAGGCGGCCATCGCGTCATCGCCGCTGGTGCTGCAGAACCGCGTCGTCGCGCGCGAGGACCGGCCGGGCGACATGCGGCTGGTCGCCTATGTCGTGCCATCGCCGGATTACGAGGTCGATGATCTGCGCACGCACATCGCCGCGCGCCTGCCGGATACCATGGTGCCCTCGGCCTTCGTCGCGCTGGATGCGCTGCCCGTGAACGGGTCCGGCAAGCTCGACCGCAAGGCGCTGCCGGCGCCCGAGTTGCCGCACAGCGAAACCCGCGCACCGGCGACCGACACCGAGCGCCGCATCGCCGCGCTGTTCGCCGAATGCCTCGGGGTGCCGAAGGTCGGCGCGGAGGATGATTTCTTCGCGCTCGGCGGCCATTCGCTGCTGGCGGTGCAACTGATGCTGGGCGTGCAGCGGGAATTCGGCCGCGACCCGGGACTCGGCGCGCTGTTCGAACACCCGACGGTCGCGCGCCTCGCCGCGTTGGTCGACTCCACCGCGCTGCCGCCGAGCGATGACGGGTTGCGGCCGCTGGTGGTCCTGGGACGCGGCGCGCCTGATCGCGCGCCGCTGTTCGTCGTGCATCCGGCGGGCGGCATCGCCTGGTGCTATGGCGGGCTGGCGCGCGCGCTGGCGCCGGATGTCGGAGTGGTCGGCCTGCAATCGCCGGCGCGGGACCCCGCCGTGGCGCCGATGGATAGCCTCGAGGCGCTCGCGGCGGATTATGCCGAACGGCTTGTCGCGGCGACGCCGGGCGTGGTCCACCTTGCCGGCTGGTCGATCGGCGGCATCATTGCCCAGGCCATGGCCGTACGTCTGCGCGAGTTGGGGCGCGACGTGGGTCTCGTTGCGCTGCTCGATGCCTATCCGTGCGAGGCCTGGCGCGTGCAGCCCGAACCGGATGACGCGGCGATCTATGGCGCGCTGATCGCGATTGCCGGCATCGACCCGCGGCAGCACCCGGACCTGCCGCTGGAACGCGCTGCCGTGATCGATTTCCTGCGCCGCGCCGGCACGCCGCTGGGCCGGCTGCCCGAGGCCGCGCTGGATGGCGTGGTGCGCGTGGTCGAGGGCAACAACCGCCTGGTGCGCGGCCACGACCACGACCGCTTCGACGGCACGATCACCCATTTCCGCGCGGCGCGCGACCACGCGGGGCGCGACCTGTCGCCCGGCATGTGGGCCTCGCATGCCGAGCGGGTCGAGGTGATCGACGTGCCCGCGCTGCATGGAGAAATGCTTGGCGATGCGGCGCTGCGCGTGATCGCGCCGGCATTGCGCGAAAGGATGTGACCCGGATGCAGTGGTGCGATTCGCCGGAACGCTACGGCCTTGTCACGCGCCTGCTGCACTGGGGCATGGCGGCCATCTTGCTGTGGCAGTTCACCGGCATGGGTCTGCGCCTTGTGCTGGGCCGCACGCCGCTGATGGCTTTTTGGGTCGGCACGCACCAGTCGATCGGCACGGTGCTGATGGGGCTGGTCGTGCTGCGGCTGGGCTGGGCCTTGGCGCAACGCGGGCGGCGCCCAGCGCATGGGGGCACGCGGCTGGGGCGCGCGGCGCTGGTCGGCCAGCGTGTCATGTATGCGCTGATGCTGGTCGTGCCGACGCTGGCCTTGCTGCGCGCGATCGGCGGCGGGCGCGGCTACGCCGTCTTCGGCTGGCAGGTGGTGGAACGGACGGGCGTGCGGATCGACTGGATGGCGGCGCCGGCAGACCTGCTGCATGGCAGGCTGGCCTGGGTGCTGCTGGCGCTGGTGGTCGGCCATGCTGCCATGGCGGTGGCGCATCAGGTCCTGTGGCGCGACGGCGTGCTGCTTCGCATGGCGGGCGCGCGAAAGTGACCGCGCCGCACTGACGAATCCTCGCCGCCAGGCGGCCCCGCGGCGTAGGGTGGCGGCCGGCATGGAGGATCATCGCATGCGTTGCCTTGCCGGGCTTGCCGCCGTCGCCGCGCTGCTTCTCGCCGCGCCGGTCAAGGCCGAGGTGCAGGTGCAGTTCGTCGATCCGCGCGGCTTTACGGATGCAGGCCTCGATACGCCGAGGACGGTCGATGCCGATGCACCGGCGCTGGTCGCGTTGCGTCGCGTGCTGGAGCGCGCGGGGCAGCGCCTGCCGCAGGGCCACCGGCTGGTGATCGAGGTGCTCGATGTCGATCTCGCGGGCTATTTTCCGCCCTGGCAGCGCTCCGGCCTGCCGGTGCGCGTGATGGAATCCACCACCTGGCCGCGTATCCGGCTGCGTACGACGCTGACGCGGCCGGACGGGTCGGTGACGCACGGCGAGGAGGTCGTCTCGGACATGACCTACCTCAGCCGCGCCGGGACGCTGCGGTCGAAAGCGCCGCTGCACTTCGAGGAGCCGATGCTGCGCGACTGGTTCGCCGCGCGCTTCGGCGCCTCGTCGGCGCTGGTGCTTGCCCAGCGCCGATAGTGCGCCGTCAGAGCCGGATGATGCTGACCGTGTCGCCGTTCGGATCCTCGGGCGGCGGGGGCGGTGGTGCGGCGGCCTGGCCCTCGGCCGGGCGCGGCCCGCGCGGCGCGGTGCGCGCCTTGTTCGAGACATAGGCCAGGCCGCTGCGCTTATCGACCGCCACCGTGTTCGGATGCGTGCCGGTGGCGAGGTTCGCGACCACCGTCAGCCCGCGCGTCTCGACGATGCTGGTGGTGCCGGCGCGACGGTTCGCGACGTAGCAGATGCCACCATCGGCGGAGAGCGTGACGCCGAGCGCACCCTCGCCGGTCTCGATCGACTTGATGAGCGCGCCGGTCGCGGCGTTCAGCACGGTCAACGTGCCGCTGCGCTGGTTGGCGCAGAACAGGCGGCCGCTGGCGGGGTCGAAGGCGATGTTGATGGACCCCTCGCCGCCGGTGGCGAAGCGGCGCACGCCGGCATTGCGCGACAGGCTGACCTCGAACACCTCGTTCAGGCTGAGCGAGGAGCAGAACAGCCGGTCATTCGCCGCATCGAAGGACAGGCCGGAGACGCCGCCGTCGAGACCCTCGGTGATGACGTTCGCGATGCGGTTGGCGGCGGTGTCGATGACCCAGATGGCACTCGGCTGGCCGCGCAGGCCGGGGGAGGTGACGAAGGCGCGGTCGCGTGCCTCGTCCGCCAGCACCTGGCGCAGATGGGCGGGGCCTTCGCGCGTCAGCTTCGCGCGCATCGTGCCGGTGCGTGCGTCGATGATCATCACCGCGTTGTTGCGCGTGCCGGTGGCGAGCAGCAGGCCGCGGCGGTTGTTCGCTGCCAGGCCGAAGGCGGCGTCCTCGCCGAGCTGGATGGTCGATCGCGTCTCGAGCGTCCGCAGGTCGAGCCCGAGGATGCTCGCCGCATTGGCGCCGCGCCCGCCGACGGCCGCGACATGCACGAGGTTGGTCGCCTCGCTGACGGCGATCTCGTACAGCGCGGTGCCGACCTTCAGCGTCTTCTCGATGGCGGGCGCGGCATGTGCCGGCAGTGCGGCGACCGCCGCGCCGGCGCCGGCCAGCGCGAGGAAATGGCGCCGCGACAGGGCGGGGCGGGGGAGGGAGGCGGAGGGCATCGGAGGCATTTCCTCGGGCGCGGGGCCTGGCAAAATTGCGAATGCGTCGCAATACCACTAGGCGTGTCCGGCGGCAATGCGCCGTGGCACCTTGCCCCAGCGGCGTACGTCTGCAACAAGAATAGTGATTATCATTCGCAATTAAAGGTAACGGCCAGAGCGCCGTACGAGGCACCGCCATGACATCCTCGACCCCGCGCCTGCGGCGCCGCAGCGCCATTGCCCTGCTTGGCGTGACGGCCTTCGCAGCGCCCGCCCTGGCGCAGCCGCGTCCGCTCAGGATCGGCATGGTCACCTCGCTTTCGGGGCCCTTCGCGGCGCTGGGCGAGAGCATGCGCGCGGGGATGCGCCTGCTGCTGGCGCAGTCCGGCGAGGGCTTCGCGGGCCGCCCCGTCGAATTGCTGGTCGAGGACGACCTGGCGCGCCCGGATGACGGTGTCCGCAAGGCGCGCAAGCTGATCGGCCAGGATCGCGTCGACCTTCTGTGCGGCGTGCTGCATTCCGGCGTCGCGCTGGCGCTGCGCGACGTGGTGACGGAAGCGCGCATGCCGACCTTCCTGCTGGGCTCCGCGAACGACCTCGCGCGGCGCGCCGCCAGCCCGTACATCCTGCGGCCGACCAAGACCAACTGGATGCTGGGCAGCACCGCGGCGCGGCGGTCGCACGAGACGCATCCGGGCGCGCGCGTGGTCACGGCGGCATCGGACTATGCGGCGGGGCGGGAATTCGTCGGCGATTTCGCCAGCACCTACCAGGGGCTTGGCGGGCGGATCGGGCGGCAGTTCTGGACGCCGCTCGGCACCGCGGATTTCGGGCCGCTACTGACCGCCATCGCGGCCGAGCGCCCCGACGCCGTCTATGTGTTCTTCGCCGGCAGCGACGCGGTGCGCTTCCTGCGGCAATGGAAGGAATACCGCCTGGCCGGGCGCATCCGCCTGATGGGCACCGGCGCCTGCTTCGACCAGGAGGATGTGCTGCCCGCCGTCGGCGATGCGCCGCTCGGCGCGGTCAACACCTTCCACCAGTCGCCCACGGCGCCGTCGGCGGCCGGCTTCGTTGCCGCCTGGCGCGCTGCCGGCAAGCCATTGCCGGGCGAGTTCAGCACCACCGGCTACGTCTGCGGCCAGGTGCTGCGCGCGGCGGTGGAGCGCACCGGCGGCGATCCCGCCGGCGACTGGGCACGCACGCGCCAGGCGCTGTTCGACGCGCCGGTCGACACGGCCTTCGGCGCGATGCCCTTCGACCCGCGCAACGGCCAGGCGATCCTCGACATCCATGTGAACGAGGTGAAGGCCGTGGCGGGCGTGCCGGTGTTGGTCAACACCGTGGTGCAGACCTATCCGGCGCTGCGCGACCCGGGGCCAGATGCCTGAGTATGCGGCGGTCCAGACGCTCAACGCGCTGTCCTTCTCGGCGCTGCTGCTGTTGAACGGGCTGGGGCTTTCCGTCGTGCTCAGCCTGATGCGCTTCGTGAACCTGGCGCATGGGTCGTTCACGCTGCTCGGCAGCTATGTCGCGATCCTGTGGCTCGCTGGCGGCGCGCCGTGGTGGCTGGCCTTCCCGGCCGCCTTCGTGGCGGCGGGGCTGGCCGGCGCGGTGCTGGAACGCTTCCCGTTTCGGCAATTCTATGCGCGCACCCACCTGATGCAGGTGCTGCTGACCTTCGGCCTGTCGCTGGTCTTCGCCGACCTGATGCGCTGGGGCTTCGGCGCGCAGATCCTGACGCCGGAGCTGCCCGCGCTGCTGCAGGGCGTGGTGTTCGTCGGCGACATCCCCTTCCCGATGTATCGGCTGTTCCTGATCGCCGCCGGGCTGGCGCTGGGCCTGGCGCTGTGGCTGCTGATCGACCGCAGCATCTGGGGCGCGGTGGTGCGCGCCGCCGTCAGCGACCGCGGCATCGTCGAGACGCTGGGCATCGATACGCGCCGCGTGCTGACACTGGTGATGGTGCTGTCCGCCGGGCTGGGCGGGCTGAGCGGCGCGCTGGGCGCGGGCATGCTCGCCGCCTATCCGGGGCTGGATGAGGAGATGCTGCTGCTGGCGCTGCTGACGGTGGTGGTGGGCGGGCTGGGCAGCTTCGCCGGCGCCGCGGCGGGGGCGCTGGTGGTCGGCTTCGCGCTGACCTTCAGCAAGGTGTGGGTGCCGGAATTCGCCAACCTCGCGGCCTTCGCCGTGCTCGTGCTGCTGCTGGTGCTGCGGCCCGAGGGGTTGGTGGCGCCGGCCTCGCGCCGGGTATGACCCGCCTTGCCGCGCTTGCCTGCCTGGCCGCGACGGCGCTGCTGGCGGATGACTACACGCTGCGCTTCCTCGCCGAGATCCTGCTGGTCGGGGTCGCGGTGATGAGCCTCGACCTGCTGGTCGGCTTCGGCGGGCTGGTCTGCCTCGGCCATGCGGCGCTGTTCGGCGGCGCGGCCTATGCCGCCGCGATCGCGGCACGGCATTGGGGTGGCGACGTGCTGCTGATGCTCGGCACCGGCGTGGTCACCGGCACGGCGCTGGCGGCGCTGATGGGCGTGGTCGCGCTGCGGAGCGGACACCTGTTCCTGCTGGTGCTGACGCTGCTCAGCGGCCAGATGGTGTGGGAAGTCGCGTTCCATTGGCGCGCGGTGACCGGCGGCGCGGATGGGCTGCGCGGCTTGCCGGCGCTCAGCCTCGGTCCCTGGGCGATGAACGGCGCGCGGGCGCTGTTCGTGCTGGCGGGGCTGGTTGCCGTGGCGGCCTTCACGCTGGGCCGGTCCTTCGTCATGGCGCCGATCGGCCGCGCGCTGGTCGGCACGCGCGAACAGCCGATCCGCATGCGCGCGCTGGGCTACGACGTGTTTGCCGTGCGCTTCCGCGCCATGCTGGTTGCCGGCGCCATGGCTGGCGCGGCGGGCGCGCTGCTGCCCTTCGTGAACCTGTATGTCGGGCCGCAGGCGGTGCATTGGACGCAATCCGCCGCGCTGGTGATCATGCTGGTGATCGGCGGCATCGGGTCGTTGTGGGGCGGCTTCCTGGGCGCGGCCGCCTATCTTGGTATCCAGACCTATGTCAGCGCCTGGACGGATCGCTGGCAGCTGGTGGTCGGGCTGGTCTTCGTGCTGACGGTGCTGCTGCTGCCGCATGGCATCGCCGGCGCGCTGCGCGGCCGCCGCGCATGACGGCGCTGCTGGAGCTGCGCGGCATCGGCAAGCGGTTCGGCGCCTTCACGGCGGTCGAGGATGTCGGCTTCGCCATCGCCGCGGGCGAGGCGATCGGGCTGATCGGCCCGAATGGCGCGGGCAAGACCACGCTGTTCAACATCATCACCGGCTTCCTGCGCGCCGATGCCGGCAGCATCCGGCTGGATGGCCGGGAGATCGGCGCGACCGATCCCGCGAGGCGCGTCGGGCTCGGCCTCGCGCGCAGCTTCCAGGCCGCGATGGTGTTTCCCGCCCTGACCGCGCGGGAGAACATCGCCATGGCGGCGCGCGCGCAAATCGCGGCGGGCATGCGCTGGTGGCGCGGCGGGCGTGCTGCCGCCGAGGCGGATGACACGGCGGCGCGGCTGCTGGCCGAAGCCGGCCTGGCACATCAGGCACAGACGCGGCTGGCCGACCTGTCGCATGGCGAGCGCCGTATCATCGATGTGTTGATGCCCCTGGCCCTCAAGCCACGTCTGCTGCTGCTCGACGAACCTTCCGCCGGGCTGACGCGCGGGGAATGGGATGCGCTGCTGGCCATCTTGCGGCGCAGCCATGCCGGCACGGCGCTGCTGCTGGTGGCGCATGACCTCGACATCGTCTTCGGCCATTGCGACCGCGTGGCGGTGATGGAGCTCGGCCGGCTGATCCGCATCGGCACGCCGGACGAGGTGCGCGCCGACGTGCAGGTGCGCCGGGCCTATCTCGGCGACGCGCTGCGATGACGGTGCTGGCGCTGTCGGGTGTCTCGGCCGGGCATGGCGGTGCGACGGTGCTGCACGACATCGTGCTCGACGTGCAGGCGGGCGAGCGCGTCGCGGTGCTGGGCCGCAACGGCGCGGGCAAGACCACGCTGGTGGGGGCGATGCTCAACCTGGGGCCGCAGGTCGGCGGGTCGATCCGGGTGATGGGGCGGGAGGTCGCAGGCTGGCCGACGCATCGGATCGCCAGGCTGGGCGTGGGGCTGGTGCCGCAGGGGCGCGGCGTGTTCCCGGACCTGACGGTGACCGACAATCTGCGCCTGGCGACGCTGGCGCGGCGCACCGGGCCATGGACGCTGGAACGCGTCTTCGCGTTGTTCCCGCGCCTGGCGGAACGGCGCGCGGCGCCGAGCGGCGCCCTGAGCGGGGGCGAGCGGCAGATGCTGGCGATCGGCCGCGCGCTGCTGACGCAGCCGGCGCTGCTGGTGCTGGACGAACCGAGCGAAGGCCTGGCGCCGCGCCTGGCGGCGGAGGTGATCGTGGAGACGCTCGCCCGCCTGTCGGCCGAGGGCACGACGGTGCTGCTGGTCGAGCAGAACCTGGCACTCGCGCTGCGGTCCTGCGATCGCGCGGTGGTGCTGGGCGGCGGGCGGATCGTCTTCGATGGCAGCGCCGCCGCGCTGCGCGGGATGGACGGCCTGCTGGGCGAGCACCTGGGCGTGTGACGCCTCAGTGCCGGATACTGCGCGCCGCCTCCGCATAGCCGGCGCGGCGTTCCGGCGCGACCGGATGCCGGCCCGCCACGCGTTCCAGCAGCAGGCGCGCATCCTGCTCGGCGCCTGCCTTCAGTGCGGCATCGAGGAACAGCTGTTCCAGCACATCCTGCTGCGCGTGGCTGCCGCCCATGCGGTGCATCACGCCGAGCGCCGGGCGCATCGCCGCCACCGCGCGCGCATGGTCGCCCTGCGCATGGGCCAGCACGGCCTCGCAGACCGGGATGGTCGAGTCGCGCAGGATGGGCGCGTTGGTGCCGCCGCGCGTGGCGGCATCGCGCATCGCATCCAGCATGCGCGCGGCGGCCTGGAAGCGGCCGGTCGCGGCCAGTGCCATCATCCAATGCGGCAGGGTGAAGGTGGACAGGCAATCGCCGATCCGCGCCTCGGCCTTGTCGGCCAGTTCGACCCAGCGGTCGCCGACAGCCACGCCCTGGCGCTGCAGCCGGAACAGCATCGAGGCGGCGTTCTGCACGTCGATGTAGAGGTCCGGCATGGCCTGGGTCAGCGCACTGGCGTGATTGCGGAAGCCGCGGTCATAGAGCGCCAGGACCTCGGCATGCTCGCCGCGTTCCAGGTGGTACAGCGCGCGATGCCACCACAGATGGTGCAGCAGATTCGACCCGCCTTCCCAGTGGCGTTCCTGCGCCTTTAGCCAGGCGATGCCTTCGCCGCGGCGGCCCTGCATCTCCATGATGTGGGCCACGCCATGCGTCGCCCAGAGGTCGCCCGGGTCGAGGTCGACGGCCTCGCGCCCGGCTTCCTCCGCCACGGCATAGTTGGCGCATTCCTCATGGGCGAAGCAGCGGCACGCCAGCAGGGCGCCATAGCCGGGCACCGAGGCCGACCAGTGCGGCGCCAGGGCATCGACGCTGTGCAGCATCTGCGCCGGACGGCCCAGCCAGAAGGCCGCGTAGTGGTGCAGCCGGAAGGCAAACAGGTCATGCGGATGCGCGGCCATGATCGCTTCCCAGCCGGCCAGCGCGGCGTCCATCTGGCCATCCGCCCAGTGGGACAGCGCGGCGGCGTGGGCGCGCTCGCGCTCGGTGCCGGCATGGCGCAGCGCGGCGGCGGCGGCATCGCGGGCCTGCGGCAGCAGGCCGGCATTCATGGCGAGCAAGGCGAAGACGCCCCGCATCACCAACGCCATTGGCATCTGCGGATCGAGCTCCAGCGCCGCCTTCAGCTTCAGGCCGGCATCGGCGCGATATTTCAGGTAGCCGTCCAGGGCCTGGTCGTAGGCGAGGGCCGCGGCGTCCGATGCGGCGGTCAGGGGCAGTCCGCGAATGTCCTTGGCCATGCTTGCCTCGCGTCAGGTCGTGCCGGTGGACCCGAAGCCGCCGGTGCCGCGCGCGGTCTCCGGCAGGGTCGCGACCTCGCGCCAGGCGGCACGCACCACGGGCGCGATGACGGCCTGCGCGATCCGCATGCCGCGTTCGACGGTGAAGGGCTCGGCACCGGTGTTCAGGACAATGACGCCGAGTTCGCCGCGGTAATCCTCGTCGATCGTGCCGGGGCTGTTGGGCAGGGTGATGCCATGCTTCAGCGCCAGGCCGGAGCGCGGCCGCACCTGCAATTCGTATCCATGGGCGAGTGCGATGGTCAGGCCGGTCGGCACCAGCGCGCGCCCGCCGGGCAGGATTACCAGCGGCGTGGTCACGGCGGCGAGCAGGTCCATGCCAGCCGCGCCGTCGGTGGCGTAGGAAGGCAAGGGCAAGCCCTCGGCATGGGGCAGGCGGACCACGTCGATGATGGGTGTGTCGGTCATGCCAGCGCCTGCGCGATGCGCGCGGCGAGGCGGCGCGCGACTTCGGGTTTCGGCAAGCGCGGCCAGTCCTCGACGCTGGCCGGCGTGACCAGGTGGACGGCGTTCTCGGCACCGCCCATGACGTCGCCGGAGACGTCGTTGGCCACGATCCAGTCGCAGCCTTTGCGCGCGCGCTTGGCGATGGCGTTGTCCACCACGGCCTCGGTCTCGGCGGCGAAGCCGACGACGAGGCGCGGGCGGCGCGGGCCGGGCGCGGCGAGGGTGGCGAGGATGTCGGGGTTCAGTGCGAGGTCGAGCGGCGGTGGCGCTTCGCCCGGCACCTTCTTCATCTTCTGCGTCGCCTCGCGCGCGGTGCGCCAATCGGCCACGGCGGCGGCGCAGATGGCGGCATCGGCGGGCAGCGCGGCCTCGCAGGCGGCAAGCATGTCGCGCGCGGATTCGACGCGCGCCACGGTCACGCCCGGCGGGTCGGGCTGCGCCACCGGGCCGCTGACCAGCGTCACGCGCGCGCCCAGCGCGGCCAGCGCGGCGGCGATGGCGTGCCCCTGCTTCCCCGACGAACGATTGGCGATGTAGCGCACCGGGTCGATCGCCTCATGCGTCGGGCCGGAGGTGACGATGACGTGGCGGCCCTTCAGTGGCCCATCGGCCAATACGGCGTGGATCGCATCGCGCAGCGCGGGCGGTTCGACCAGCCGGCCCGGCCCGCTTTCCGGTTCCGCCATCGGGCCGTCATCGGGGCCGGTTACCACCACGCCACGCGCGCGCAGGGCCGCGACATTCGCCTGTGTCGCCGGATGCGCCCACATCGCCGGGTTCATCGCCGGCGCCACCAGCACCTTCGCGCGCGTGGCCAGCAGCACGCAGGTGGCGAGGTCGTCGGTGATGCCATGCGCCATTTTTGCCAGCAGGTCGGCCGAGGCCGGCACCACCGCGACCAGATCGGGCCATCGCGCCAGGCGGATATGCCCGATCTCGGCCTCGGCGGCCCAGAGGTCGTCATGCACGCGTTCGCCGGTGATGGCGGCGAGCGCCTCCTTGGTGACGAAGCGCGCGCCGCCGGCGGTCAGCACCGCCATCACCTGCGCGCCGTCGCGCCGCAGCAGCCGCGTCAGTTCCAGCGCCTTGTAGGCGGCAACCGACCCCGAGACGACCAGCAGGATTCGCACGCTACAGGCGCCACCCGGTATGGATCGCCACGATGCCGCCCGACAGGTTGCGGACCGCGACATTCTCCAGCCCCGCGGCGCGCATCATGCCCGCCAGCGTCTCCTGGTCGGGGAACATGCGGATGCTCTCGGCGAGGTATTCGTAGCTGTCGCGGTCCTTCGCCACGCGTTCGCCAATGGCGGGCAGCGCCTTGAAGGACCAGGCATCGTACAGCGGCACCAGGGCGGAGACTTCGAGGCGCGAGAATTCCAGGCAATGGAACCGCCCGCCGGGACGCAGCACGCGCCGGGCCTCGCGCAGCACGGCGTCCTTGTCGGTGCAGTTCCGCAAGCCGAAGGCCATCGAGATTTTCTCGACGCTGCGGTCGGGCAGCGGGATGCGCTCGGCGTCCACCACCATGAAGTCGATGCCCTCGGCCAGGCCGCGGTCCAGCGCGCGGGTCTGCGCGACCTCCAGCATCGCCGGGTTGACGTCGGTCAGGATGACCCGCCCGGCGCCGCGTTCCTTGGCCAGGAAGGCGATGTCCCCGGTGCCGCCGGCGAGGTCGAGCAGCGTCTCGCGCGGCGAACAGGCGATGGCATTGACGAAGATGCGCTTCCACACCCGATGGATGCCGAGCGACATCAGGTCGTTCATCACGTCGTAGCTGGGGGCCACGCTTTCGAAGACGTCGCGCACCATCGACGCCTTCTCGGCGCGCGGCACGCTGCGGTAGCCGAAATCGGCCTGGTCCTGGGGGCTGTCGCTCATCATCGCGGCACCATAGCGTGCCGGGCGCGAAAGGGGAGGCACCATGCCCGAATTGCCGGAAGTCGAGACCGTGATGCGGGGCCTGGCCGCGGTGTTGGAGGGGCAGCGCATCACCGAGGTCGAGCAGCGCCGGCCCGACCTGCGCTTCCCCTTCCCGGAAAACCTCGTGCGCCGCATGGAGGGGCAGCGCGTGCTGTCATTCCGCCGCCGGGCGAAATACATGCTGATGCGCCTGGAGGGCGGCGAGAGCCTGCTGATCCACCTGGGCATGTCCGGGCGCATGGTGGCGCGCCCGGCCGGGGCGGCGCCGGTGGCGCGGCTGGGGCCGATGGGCGCGGCCTCGGACGCGCGCGGCCACAACGCCCCGCCCGAGGCGCATGAGCACCTGGTGATCGCCACCGACCATGGCTGGCGCGTCGGCTTCGTGGACCCGCGGCGCTTCGGGTCGGTCGACCTGGTGACGACGGCGGCGGAGGATACGCACCGGCTGCTGGCGGGGCTGGGGCCGGAACCGCTGGACGATGCGTTCACCGATGCCGTGCTTTCCGCCGCGCTGGTCGGGCGGCATACGCCGATCAAGGCGGCGCTGCTGGACCAGGGCGTGGTGGCGGGCCTCGGCAACATCTATGTCTGCGAGGCGCTGTTCCGCGCCGGCATCTCGCCGCGCCGGCTGGCGGCCAGCGTGGCCGGGGTGCGGGCCGCGCGCCTGGTGCCCGCGATCAAGGCGGTGCTGGCGGAATCCATCGGTGCCGGCGGGTCATCGTTGCGCGACTATGTCCGCGCGGATGGCGAGTTGGGCCGCTTCCAGGACACCTTCGCGGTCTATGGGCGCGAGGGCGCGCCCTGCCCGCATTGCGCCGCCCCCATCCAGCGCATCGTGCAATCCGGCCGGTCGACCTTCTTCTGCGCCCGGGCGCAGCGTTGAGGCGGGGCCGCGGCTGGGCTACAGCCAGACCGCACACACACGGCAAGGAAGGCGGCACATGCCCTACGAGATGATCCTGACCGAGACAGAGGGCCGCGTCGCCATCATCCGGCTGAACCGCCCGCAGGCGCTCAATGCCCTGTGCGACCAGCTGATGACCGAGCTCGGCGATGCGCTGCGCGGCTACGATGCCGACCCCGCCATCGCCGCCATCGTCATCACCGGCAGCGAGAAGGCCTTCGCCGCCGGCGCCGACATCAAGGAGATGAAGGACCGCGGCTTCATCGACGTCTATCAGAAGGACTTCATCACCGTCGGCTGGGAGCGGGTCGCGGCCTGCCGCAAGCCGGTGATCGCGGCGGTGGCGGGCTTTGCCTTGGGCGGCGGCTGCGAGATGGCGATGATGTGCGACTTCATCATCGCCGCCGAGACCGCGAAGTTCGGCCAGCCCGAGATCACCCTCGGCATCATCCCGGGCGCCGGCGGGACCCAGCGCCTGACCCGGGCCGTCGGCAAGGCCAAGGCCATGGACCTGGTGCTCACCGGCCGCATGATGGATGCGGTG
>LNFM01002906.1_pt1 | contig 36118 bp, 53 predicted proteins | sample 596031 | NCBI WGS metagenome assembly LNFM01 (sample SAMN04254537, study PRJNA301005) | activated carbon metagenome | isolation source: dual media filters at the Ann Arbor, Michigan drinking water treatment plant | place: USA: Ann Arbor | reverse complement strand
AGCAGGGGAGCCCGCGGCGCCGCCGAACGGATCGCCCCCGCCACCGTCGGAAGACCTCGTAGATGCGGCCGCGGCGGCCCTGCGAGATGCTGAAAGCCGGCCGAAGCGCGGACGAGGCCGGGGACGAGGGGATCGTCTGGCGTGAGGACTGCCAGCGCCCTCTCGCACGCCTCCGCGAGGTCGCGCACGACGGCGAGCCGTTGTGCGTCCGGGTCCAGGTCGGCCAGGTCTCGGGGGTCGATCACCGTCCCTCCTGTCCACGCGATGCGGGGGCGGGAACGATCCCACCGTCGGCGGACGGAGCCGGGACTCCCGGGTGCCGCTTCCTGGAGGATCGGACCGGATGGGCGGGCGCCGTCTCGACCCTCGGCGCCGAGAACGCATCGCCCGGGCGGGTGACATGGCTTCGAATCGGGTTCAGTAAACCTGGACGATCGGGGGGGCGTTTCTGGCGAGTTCCGGTCGTAGGCTCGCTATAGAGACAGTCTGCGACTGCCGGGGGTTCCATGGGCCTGAAGGCGAAGTTCACGCAGGGTGCCGCGCCACGTGGCGACGATGGGAGACCGCCGGGCGCGGAAGCCGTCTCGGCCGTCGATGAGGCGGCCGCGCTGGACGGCGTCCCCGAGCAGCTCGCCGAGCTCGCGAGGCGGAAGCTGGTCCACAGGTTCGGCGTGCGCCGTGAGCTCAAGGCGCTCCCGACGGTCCTGGCGGAGGGTGAGGAGGTGGTCAACCTAGCCGCCGGCGCCTATGACGGCCGCCGTGGCCTCCTCGTCGTCACCGATCGCAGGCTCGTGTTCTTCGAGAAGGGGATGGCCCGCTCGCGCCAGGAGGACTTTCCCTACTCGAAGATCAGCTCGATCCAGACCGAGACCTCGATGATGCAGGGCCGCATGATCGTCTTCGTGACCGGCAATAAGGCCGTCATGAACCAGGTGATGCCCAAGGAGCGGGTAGGCGAGATCGGGGAGTACGTGCGCGGGCGGATCGCTGCGGGGGACGTCCCGAAGGGACCGAGCGCTGAGCCAGAGGCGAGCGCCCCGGACGCGGGCCCCGAGGACCGACTGCACCGCCTCCGGGACATGCTCGCGAGCGGGCTGATCTCGCCGGACGAGTACGAGGCGAAGCGCCAGCAGATCCTCGAGACGCTCTGATGGTCGCCGGCCGGGGTGAGCGAGCATCACCTCGCCCTCGTCGGGCTGGCGGGGATCTGCCCCACGTGGACGCCGACGAGGCCTGGCGCCGGCTCGGCGGGCTGACGAGGGAGCAGCAGGCCGAGATCGAGAAGACGATCAGGCTCACCGAGGAGCTACTGCACCGCGGACCAGGAGGCCAACAGTGAGCGGAGAGGCGCTCGGGGGCGCATGCATCTCAGGGTTGCGTCGAGCGTGAGCCTGGTCGCCCTGCAACACGATGCTTTACATGACCCCTGCCCAGGGGGTTATCCTCGGGGCAGTTGCGGCCGATCTTGATGGCCACAAGCATCCACGGAGATGGGCACGGAGGCCGTGGCGAGGGGGGCCGATGAACGACGCCGAGGGCACACCCGGTGTGTTCGCGTGGTACGGGGAGCCGGTCTTCAGCGGTACCTCATGGGTGGAGGACGACCTTCACCACCTGACCATCGACGAGCTCGACCTCTTGGCCGCCGCGCCGAGCCAGGAAGATGCAGCCTGCAAGCTAGGATGCATGGTGCTCGACCTGCTCGTTTTTCTCTCAAGCATCCCCGACAGAGAGATCACCGAGCACGAGCTGGACGTTCGCAACCTCATCCTTCAGCACATGGGGCCGGTATTCGTCAGGCACCAGGAGTTCACCGGAGACCTGCTGCAGCGGACTCCGCGCGTCGCCGAGCGGATCCGATGCTGGGCGAGCGGACGTCTTCCTGGTCGCCGCGGCAGAGGGCTGAGGGCCTCTAGGTGGCAGTGGGAGCGCCAGGGCCAGGCCCCATCGACACCAGGCGCTTCCGTCGCTGCTTCGAGCGCTTAGCAGCTGATCAGGTCGCATCTCGCGGTGCCCGCGGCGGGCGCGGCGACCACAAGGTCTTCTCCATCGCCGTCACCTCGGCCGACGGCAAGCGCTGCAGCGTCACCTTGCTTCTCGACTGCACGCTGGCGCAGCAGAGCCGCAGTGCATGCAAGAAGTTCGCCGCGGACCTCCACGTCGAGTGGGACCAGTTGGACGACGTCCTCGACCGGTGGACGGCCGAGGACTACCGGCGGCACTGCGCGACGCTGCAGGCCAGCCAGCTGATGCCCAGGAGCATCCGTCGGGGGCGGCCCGGAGGCGCTCCCCCGACAGCTCGCTAGGACCTCGATCGACAACGATCGGGCCTCAGCCGGCCACCTGCCGATCCTCGAGCGAGAACGAGCGTAGGAGCCCCGACGGTCGTGCGGTGCGCCAGCTCGAGGGGGCTGAGGAGTCGGGCTCAGCAGGTTGCCGTTCGATCATGTGACCGGTGTGGGGCGGGGCGGGCTCACCGAATGCGTCGTACCACAGCGCGGCGAAGGCGTCCTCGGCCCTGCGAACCGAGCGCCGTCCCCCGCGCGAGAGGTCGAACGCGACGAGGATGCAGCCGCCTGAGGTCGAGACATCAGCCCCCTGTATGCAGCGATCGCCACCAAGCCCCAGCCGTGAGAACGCCCGCTCCAGCACTCGGACGGCGGCGGGGTGGATGGTCGTGGCTGTCAAGATCTCGTAGCGGAACTGGGCTACGCCGGCCTCTTCCGAGCGGCCGAGGAGGTGCGCAGTGGCGACCATGAGCTGGCTCCTTCGCGGATGAGTCAGTGCTTCATGCATCGGCCAGCCGGTCTCCCGCGGCGGGGGGTCATGGACAAGATGCCCACCGCTCGAGCGAGGCCTGGCCACGATCGTGGAGCAGGCGGTCTGCCACACATCGGGGGTCGAGCCGTCGCGTGGCGACGACAAAGAGCCGGGCGCGTGGTCGGTCCGCGTCCGACTACTTGTCCCGATGCACCTCGCCGCGTTCGGCTAGTGCCTTGCTCAGGGAGGCCAAGGGCTCGAGTACTCGCCTGATGGTGTACGCCTGAGATCCAATCGGGTTCTTGCCGGAACCCCCGGCCGCATCGATGAGACGCTGGGCGGCCTCCAACGCGGCGTCCAAGTGGCCAGCCAACTCGTTGGCTGACTGTACCGCCAGCTTCATGTCGAACTGCTGCGCCATCAGGGTCTCCTCGCCTTCAGCTCGATGACGTTGCCCAGGCTCTCGCCCGCCACTCTACGTCGACGGCTAGGCAACTCTGCCGCTGTGGCGTGACGTGAAAGAACATCGGCGGCGAAGGTCTCGGGCCACTGTGCATCGGTGGAGAGCGCGGGCACGGGGGATGGCCCCCATAGTTCCTCGGCCAGTTTCCGGAAGCCTCGCGGCTTCTGCGGCGCCACCGCGAGTCTCTCCCGGAGGCGCTCACCCCGTGCACTCATCTGGCGAAAGAGGCCGTGATACCGATCCTTGGAGATGGCTCCATACACGAACGCGGACCTGACCAAGGCTTGCATCGAGACCTGCCAATGCCGTTTGAGAAGCGCGTACTCCTGGAGCGTGGTGGCTTCATCCACCGTGGTGAGAGCGCTCTCAGGGAGCAGAAAGCGGCGCGCGAAGCCATCGGCGATGTCGCAGTCCCGCGAACGCATCAGCAGGTGCCCCATCTCATGGGCTACGGACCAGTTCTGGCGGTCGCCGGCAGAGGTGTCCAACAGCCACATCACGGCATCCCGCCCCACCCAGTCGCTGAACGCGTCGAGCGGGCCAGCGGCAAGAGGCACGCATAGAACGAGGACGCCCGCGCGCTCGAGCCGTAGGAGGAGGTTGGTAACCGGCTCATTCGGGTCGAGCCCCAGCACGCTGCGGAGCTCGTGAACTGCCTCCTCGGTCGTCCGCGGGCCTGACCCGATTCGCAGGGGGAGAGGACCGACGCGCTCGCGCATGCTGATCATCTGATCGAGAACCAACTCTGCAGCCCTCATCGCCCGATGTCTCTCGGTGGCGGTGAGACTCGCCTTGGAGCGCAAGGCAACGGTCAGGTGAAGGTTTTCGACTTCGCCTCGGCGCTCGAAGAACCCAGTCGGGAAACCAGTGACCTCAGCGACGCGTGTCAGAAGCTCCGGAGAGAGTGGCCGGACATCGTTCTCGGCGGCAGAGATGTGCGGCTGCTTCGAATCGATCTTCCGAGCGAGGGCGCTCTGTGTTAAGCCCGCCAGTTCGCGAGCCTGCTTCAGTCGTGCGCCGACCACCTAAGACTCGGCGTCTCTGGCGTCCCGCTCGTCCTGGCCATACGGCAGGTCTTCCTCGGGCTCGCCCGTCTCCTCCTGGGTCACCCCGAGTATGGGTTGGCGCCAGTCGACCAGCACCTCGTCCTTGTAGGTGTTCCAGGGGCGAATGATGTCGAGCAGCGTGAGATCTGCCCCATCGGAGTCCCAGAGAAGGATGAGATTGCAGGTGCGAGCAGGATCTCCGGCGTCCCCGATGACCAACCGCTCCTGGGAAGATCGCTCCTGGGAGCAGAACCGCTGGCGCCGCGCAGTCGCCATGCGTGGGGGATCACCCTCGTGCGCCTTCCAGACCCGAATGGTGAACCGGCAATCGAGGCGCTTGCCTTCGACGGCGACGATCAGTCCGCTCATCGCCTGTCCTAAATTGTCCTCGTCCTCCAAAGCGGGATCGAGACTCTTGAGCTCCTGCATCGCCGTTCGTCGCACCAGCGCGCTGAAGAAGTGTGGATCGGCCTTCGGTGACCAGCCTTCAGCGCGGTGGAACTCGGCCGCCCGGGGAATCGCCCCAGCCATCGCCTGTTCCACCACACGCACCACGTCCCGCACTTCGGGCCAGACGTCGTGGAAGAAGAATCGAGGTGTCTCCATCGGATGTATCTTATAGGGCAATTCTCACTCGACGTCTAGTCAAGACGCGCTTGAGCCGAACGTGCCAGGGGATCCGGGCCGATGGCGAGGAACTGGCATCGACGACAACAGGGGCGCCCGGATGGACGCCCCCTGTGGGACCGCGGTTCCTGCTGTTGGGCCGGGTCTCAGCCGGGAGCGTTCGCCGGCGACCAGGCCGTCGCGAAGCCGGTGAAGAAGCCGCCGGCGACCGCCAGGCCGAGCGTCTTCCAGTCGGTGCCGGCGCCGGAGGCCAGGAGGGCGGCTCCGGCCGCGACGGAGCCGGCGACGCCGGCGCTGATGGCCTTCGAGAATCGCTTCATCTCGATCTCCTTCTCGGTGAGGACGGAGGCCAGGCCCGAGTGGGCTAGGCGACCTCGCGGAAGAACTGCTGGATCAGCTCGAGCGAGCGGTCGGTCCGCATCGCGATCGCGCCGCCGTTGGACTGCGAGCCGCCGGGGCCGAAGCTGGTGTTGCCCTCCAGGTACACCCGGCCGCCGGCCACGCGCACGACCCGGCCGATGTGGTCGATCTGCCCGCCGTCGAAGTTGAAGAGGGCCCCGTCGCCGGGGCGCACCTGGGAGGCGCCGATCGTCATCAGGTGGTGCTGTGATGCGTTCGCGACCGCGCCGATCTCCGGCGTGAAGAGGGCGTTGAAGCGCTCCTCGACGAGGCCCGCACGGGCGGCCTTCCCACCGACCGCCAGGGAGCACAGGAAGAAGAAGTAGGCGCAGAAAGGGAACCCCATCCCGGCGGAGGGCACGCCCAGGCGCCGCCCCTCGGAGACGAGCGCCGGGATCTTGTTCGACCCGGGCGGGCTCTCGGTGAGGCCGACGAACTGCTCGCCGTAGCCGAGTGCCCGCACGCCGATGCCCTCGACGATCTTCGGGATGCCCCACCCGGGCTTGAAGCCGATCCTCAGGCGGGCGATGCGGCGGGCCGCCCAGGCGGGCGGCAGCTTCGCGTCCTTGGCGCGAAGGAGCACCCGCTGGGCCTCGAGGCCGAGGCCTGAGTTGACGGCCTCGCGCGGGGCGCCAGCGCGGTACTTCCAGGCCTTCACCGCCGAGCCGGTCGCGGGGCCGTAGACGCCGTCGGTGAGGACGCCTGCCGGGACCTCGGTCGAGGCGTTCAGCACCTCCTGGACGACCATCACGTCGTCGCCGCTCATCGGCGGCGAGGTCAGTCTGAGGACGCGCATGGGCGCTCCTATCGGTTGATCAGGAAGGCGAGGACCGTCAGCGCCCCGCCGGAGATGAGACCCACCAGGGCTGGTCGGATCCACGAGTTGGCCTGCTCGACCGCCTCCAGGCCGTGGCGCCACAGCTCGAGCTTGCGCAGCCGGCCGTTGGTCGCCTCGGCCTCGCGCTTCACGTCGCGGACCTCGCCCTTCACCTCGGCGACGTCGTCACGGACGCCGGCGATCGCGTCGAGGATCAGTGAGACATCGTGGCCGGTCACGATCCGACCCGGACGACCTGGAGCGTCCAGTCGGCGGCCTCGGTGGCGCGCTCCACAGCGCGGCTGATCTGCACCTTCGACCCGCCACCAAGCCACTGCGTCCACTGGGTGTTGAGCCTGACAAGCCCGCCCTGGAACCCAGTGGTCTTGCTGTCTCCCGCGATATCCACGTCGTTGATCAGGATCCCGAGCACGGCCCAGGCCAGACCGGCGGTGTGAGTGATGTCGAGCCCGGCGTTGACGACGTAGAGCCCGGAGATCGAGACGTTGATCTGACTCGGGTTGCCCGCGCTCCAGAATCCGCTCGCGCCACCCCGAGGTGTGAGCGTGCCGTTCGGGGCCAGCGGCAGGATCGCGTCGCCGACGGCCAGGTTCCCGGCGCCCCCGCCCATCCAGAAGGGGCCCTCCTTGATCTTCCGGAACCCGATGCTGAGATCAGAGAACTCGTCCGCGCCGCCGTCTTGGTGCTGGCTCTTGTGCGAGCCGGCGGCCGCGGTCCCGGCCGCGGTGCCGAGGGCGCGCAGGGTCTCCGTCGAGCCGGCGGCGCCGGCGGAGGGCTTGAGGGCGTTGGCCACCTTGGCGGCGGTCACCGAGCCGTCAGTGGGCGTCCTCTGGTCGGACAGGCGGGCGTCGTTGCCCGCGGTCGCCTGCAGCGCTCCCGCGCCGAGGGTGCGCAGGGTCCCGACGCCCGCCGCTCCGTCCACCACGCCGCTCGGGTTCACGTCGACCCAGGCGGTCCCGGTGTCCCAGGAGAGCACGCCCGTGTTCGTGGCGTACCAGAGGCGACCCGCCTGGCCCGCCGCCGGGCGGCTCGCGAGCGTGCCGGCGTCGAAGGTCACCGCCACCGGGTCGAGGGCCTGGGCGAGGGCGAGGATGTCCGCCGGGACGGCGACGGCGTCGCTGTTGGCCGGGCTCGGAAGCGCCAGGCGGGATGTCAGCGGCATCGAACCCTCCTATGGGGTGTCGGACGCCATCTCGGCGTAGTCGGCGTACTCGGCGGCGAGGTCGGCGTAGGTCTCGAAGCGGCCGGCCAGCTGGGCGTAGGTCTGGCCGTCCACGACCTCGAAGGTGAGGACGATCCCCGCCGGCTTCTGCGCGCGGGCCGCCGCCTCGGCCGCCGCCGCATCGGGGGTCTGATCCGTGTAGGTCTGGACCAGCAGCTGGTAGGCCTCGCCGTCGACGCGCTCGGTGAGGATGACGGTCCGGTCGCCGGTGAGCGTGGCGGCGACGGCGGCGACGATCGAGGCGGGCCGGCCGCGGCGGAAGCCTGCCGCGTTCACGATCTCCTCACGCTGCTGCCCCGAGGCCGCGCCGCGGGTCACCCTTACGCCGACGAACTGGGCGAGGTAGGGCAGCGCGGACGCCGGCGCGCGAGAGGGGTCGAGCAGCGCCGACCACCCCGGCCCGGCGTCGCTGTCCCGGATCAGCGCGCTGGTGCGCTCCAGCGGGTGCAGGAGGGCGCGGCAGAAGGCGAGCAGGCTCTCGTCAGCCACGGCTCCAGCGCTCCTCGTGGATCGGCCACAGCCCCGCGAAGAGCTCGTCGCCGAGCGTGGTCGGGACGACCTCCGGCGGCTCGACGACGCTCAGGCCGGAGAAGACGCTAAGGTCGGAGCCCACCGAGGCGAAGCCGATCGTCGCGGGGGAGTACTCGAGCCCGAAGGTCGAGGCGTCGTCCCCCACCGAGGCGAAGCCGACCTCGACGAGGTTGACCGGGGCGCCGGGAACCCACCGCACGGTGCGCGGGGCGGGGCGCCACGGCGCTCGATAGACGCCGGTGCTCATGGAGACTAGACGAGCTCCTCGAAGTAGAGCGTGCCCGCGAGGGTGATGTCGTCGGCGACCGTGGTCAGCATCCTCACGACGATGAGCCCCTGAGCCTGGGTGGCCTTCGGGCGGCACTCCGGCGGCCACCAGACCTCGAGGCCCGCGCGGAGGTTGAAGGTGTGGATGTCGAGCGTGAGGGGCGTGCCCGTCGACGCAGGAGTCGAGCCGACCGTCTCGCAGACGGCGGCCGCGGCAACGTCGTTGGGGTTCAGCGGTCGCGGCGTCGTCGCAGCGCCGTTGCCGCCGGTCGCGTTGCCGCGGACGATCGATACGCGCATCTGCTCCTCGGCGGCGTCGCCGAGCTCCGAGGTCTGGCCGAGGTGGAGCCCGTGGAGCGCCACCGGGTTGTCGTCGGCGGGCGCGATCTCGAAGAGGTCGTAGTCGCCCGAGGCGGCCGCGATCGTCGAGCCGTCGAAGGTCAGGGTGTAGACGCGGCCCACTGGATCACCTCACGAGTAGATGCTGGAAACGGCGCTGGGCAGGGGCGATCGGCGGAGCGACGTTCAGGGCCCGGTGCTGGACGAGGTTGACCACCAGGGCGCCGCCGTTGCTTTCGATGGCGATCGAGCCCGTGCCCGGGGCGGCGATCGTCTGATCGGTCCCGAGCTGAGTGAACGTGCCCGACGCGGTGATGTCGGTCCACGCCGAGATCGTCGTCCCGTCGAGGCGGACGCCGAGGAGCATCCCGTTCGCGCCCTCGAGGTTCGTGTCGACGATCGCGGTCTGCAGCACCGCATTGACGAGCTCGCGCAGCCGCCAGCGATCCGCGACGCCCGCCTGCCGCGCGAAGTCGAGGGTCCACGAGTCGGCTCCCGCCCCCGGCTGCCTCCCGGCGATGTGGAAGAAGAGCCGCCGCGTGTCGGCCGGGAGGGTCGGCACGCGCAGGATGTAGTCGCCGTCGCCGTAGGCCGCGACCGTGTAGGCGTCGCGGTAGTTCCCCTCCGACCCGTGGGTGACGTCGCCCGATGTGACCTGGAGATCGCCGTTTCCGGCGATGAAGGGCCCGTCCCAGGCGGCGTCGTCGCGGAGGTTGCCGTTCGAGTAGGCGTCGAAGTCGAAGGACGCGAGGATCGGCCCGGTGCCGAAGGGCACGGGCATCAGGGGGCGGGGTTCTCCGTGTGGGTGATCCCGCCGGCCGGGACGACGAAGTCCTGGCCGTTGACGGGTGTCCGGGGCGTGGTGAGCGTGCCGTCGAACCAGTAGGGAGCCCCGGACGACGCCTTGAAGAGCCGCCCCTTGACGGCCTGGTTGTGCGGGCCGCCCGTCGTCGGACCGGGGAAGGGCACGGGGACCTGGAGGTCGAGAGGCGCGCCGTTCGCTCCCCAGGTCGCCTCGTCGGCGTCGACCTCTTGGCGCACGTAGCCGGCGTAGGCCAGCTCGGTGCCGGTGTTGTCGAGCAGCCCGAGCCACATCGCCGTCGGCGGGGTGGGCATCACCGTCCCCCGCAGGTAGTCCTCGCACGCCCGCGCGTGCACTGCGCTCTTGGCCATGTCAGCTCCCGGAGTAGGGGGTGAAGGTGCCGTTGGGGCGCTTTTCGAGGCGCTCGCCGGTGACCTTGTGGAAGAAGTGGAAGGGCGGCGTGACCGAGAACCCACGGGCGAGCAGCAGCGCGACCGCGTCCCGCGAGTCCGGGTCGTAGGAGCCGGTCGGGATCCGCGCGATCACGTCGTCGGCGCCGATCGTCACCTCGTCCGGGTCGGCGTACTCGAGCGCGAAGGTGCTCGCGTCGTCGCCGACCGAGTCGAACCCGATCGCGATGTCCTCGACGGGCGGCGGGTCCTCCTCCTCGGGGAAGACCGAGACGATGAAGCCGTCCGTCGCGAGCTGCGTGCCGGACGCGTCGTGGAGCGCGGTGTAGAAGCCGTCCTCGCGGCCGCCCGCCGGAGCGCCTGCCAGGTTGAGCGCGCCGGTCTGGGTCGAGTCGCCCGAGAGCGCGGAGTCGGCGTCGAAGACCCCGAGCGCGCCGAGGCCGGTGTAGAGCGTGCTCCCTGGCGGCGCGTTCTCGACGTCCACCTCGTAGGGCAGCGTTCCGACGAGGATCTGCCCAGCGGTCGGGACGATGATCGAGACCGAGGGCGTGTCCACCGGGGGGGCGGAGCCCGGGAAGGTCGGCCGCGAGTCGTGCAGCGACCACCCGGCGATGTAGAAGACGTCCGTGCCCGGGGTCGAGGCCCAGGTGTAGCCCCCGATCTTCGGGTACCACGCCGTCCCGTCGTCAGAGGTCCGGATGCCCGTCTGCGAGTAGATCGGGTCGTTTCCGTTGAGCAGCATCTCGAAGAAGCCGCCCGTGCCCGTGGTGTGCGAGCAGCCGAAGGCCGCCCAGTACCACGCGCCGAGGACGAGCGGCGTCCGCGCCGCCGCGGGCCAGACGTGATTGAAGCCCGTCGGCGTGCGCCGGAGCTGGCGCTGCAGTGGTCCCGTCGTGACGTTCTCGGCCCACGGCGCGGATGTCCCGGCGCCCTGAGAGTGGACCTCGTGGAGCATGTGGAAGTCGAGGCCGGAGTAGGTCGCGAGCTGGTCGATGCGGGTCCAGAGCGAGATCCACCGCGACTGCCCTGGCGAGTGGTGGTTCGACGCCTGCACCTGCGCCACCGAGACGTTCGACGCCCACGGCGCGACGTCCCCCTGACGGCGCTCACAGCGGATCGAGCGGTCCCAGCGGGCCTCGGGCGGCAGGACCGTGAAGTCGTCGCGGATGCGCGAGCCATCTCCGGAGCCGCCCTGGAGACCTCCCCAGTTGGCGCGTGCGGGTCGTGTCAGGAGCTCGGCCATCAGCCGGCCGCGTTTCGCGTGAAGGCGATCTCGTCGGCGCTCGCGCGCACGAGGTCGTCAGGGGAGACCGCCGCGCGGACCGCGGCCTCCTCAGCGCCGCCCGCCCCGTGGGCTGTGACGATCGCCTCGAGCGCCTCCTCGGCGGACGAGGCCCATGCGCGGCCGCCGTACTCGCCGGTCGAGCCGGGGTAGAGGATCCACAGGCAATCGGTCATCGACCAGCACCTCCAGGGCGTGAAGCGGGCACGTGCAGGTGACTCGGGCGGCCGCGGCGCGGCCGCGGGCGGCTGGATCAGCCGGCGCTCACCGAGCCACCGATGGTCCCCGGGCGCGGAAGGCCCACCGCGGTCGACGAGAGCGTCACGTCCGCAGTGCCGCCGTCGACGGTGAGGGTCGCCACGTAGCGGACCCCCTCGACGCGGTCGATCAGGCTCGCGACCTCGAGGAAGCGCACCACCGGCTCGTTGATCCAGGTCGGGCCGGACACGTCGCCGAAGTCGGGCCGGCCCCAGTTGCCCGGGGAGAGGAAGGCCTCGAGCGCCGCGTCGATGCGCGCCTCCACGTCGGCGGGGTCGAAGGCGCTGAAGCAGACCGCCGTGTAGGCGACGTCGATCTCGACGTAGTCCGGGTCGGCGACGTGCACCACGAAGTTGACCTCGCGCATCGACTCCAGGAGCGCTGCGATCGCCGTCTTGGTGCCTCCGGAGACCGGCTCACCTGTGGCGTCGATCGGGAAGACCGTGATCATGCGCTCGTTGTCGGTGCTCTCGTCGCCGGGGTCGTAGCCGTCGATGGCGGCCGCGCGCTCGACGCCGGCGATGCGCCGGGCCAGCACCGCGAACTCGTCCGGCAGGATCGGCGTCGGCGTCATCAGCTCGAGCTCGCGTGAGAGCCGGTCGAGGTAGTCGTCGTCGCTCTCGGCGTCGGCTCCGCCGGTGGTGGTCCCCACCAGGGCGATGGCGGCGACGAAGGCCAGGGCGTCGATCAGCTCGGGCGTCCCCGACAGGCCGGAGCCCTGGGCGCCGGGGTCGACGGCCACCAAGGCCACCTCGCCCGCCGCCGTCGCCGTCGAGCCCGGGGGGATGACCACGTCGGCCGACGTCGCGAAACCGACGAGGACGTCGCCGGCGGCGCGCAGGCCGACCAGGGTCCCCTCCGGGATCGTGTACCCGGCGTCGTCGGTCATGGTCCACGTGGACGTGGCCGAGGCGGCCGCGGCATCGACGGGCGGCAGGCCGTAGAGGTTCGCGCCGACGTAGCGCAGGATGCTACGCGGAACGTCGCTGGCCACGGCCTGGGCCTCTGCCACCATGCGCGCCGCGGCTTCGATCACCCACGACTCCAGGTTGCCCGGTGCCGGCACCCATCCGGGCATCTGCTCGGCGAGGTAGTCGAAGGCCTCCTGGGCGAGCACCTGGGGGTCGGTCTGGATCGGATACGAGATATAGGCGTCCATCAGGCGGCCGCCTGCGAGATCCCGACGAGCACCTGGGCGACCCACTCGTCGAGGCGCCCGTCATCGCCTGAGGCCTGGGCCCTGGCCCTCGGCTCCCAGGTGTCGAGCGTGCGCTCGATCGAGGCGAGATCCGGACCACCGACCCGGAAGGTCTGGTCCGGGAGCCCGAAGGACGGCAGCTCGAGGCGGGCCCCCTGGGGGCACATCAGCGCCACGCGGGCACACTGCCGGATCTCCGCGTCGGTGTCCTGCTCGATGACGGCCGCGCGCCCGCCCACGAGGCGGAAGGGCAGCGCGAAGTGGTCGGGCATCAGGCTGGCTCCCAGGCGATGATCCAGGGCGCGCCGGTCTCGTCGAGCAGGACGAGCGCGCGGTCGCCGGTGGCCGGGTAGACGGCGGCGCCGGCGTCGTCGACGCGCGGCGCCCAGGGGCACGGTCCCCACTCCTCGAGGGCGCCCCGAGCCGTGATCGAGACGAGGACCTCGTCAGCGGCCTCGGTGGCGGTGGTGAGGACTCGAGCGGTGAAGGGCCCCGCAGGCGCCGGCCGGCGCGGGGGAACCAGGGCGCCGAGGCGCGAGCTCACGTTCCGGGCCAGCGTCGAGCCGTGTAGCCGGCGGTCGACTTGGACGCCCGCCATCCCGTCAGCGCGCCGCTGGTGCCGCCGGCCTCGAACCAGCGCTGGCGCCCGACGGCGAACTCTATGAAGGTGTGCGAGCCCGAGAAGGGTGATCCGGGCGTGTCCTTGACCCAGACCGTCATGTAGCGCCCCTGGCCGGCCTCACCCCAGCCGAGCAGGCCGCCTGTGGCCAGGGGGGCCGAGAGCATCCCGCCGGCGTGCAGGACGTCGCTGACGCCACCCGAGCAGTCGTAGGGTCCGTTGCCGAAGCCGCCGTGGCCGCCGCCGCGCACGTAGCCGTCGCGGAAGCCGTGGATGGTCTCGGCCCGCGCGTAGGCCCTGGCGACCGACGCCGGCACGCCGCCCGAGAGACCCTGCTCGCCCGAGGACGAGCTCGCGCTCGAGGCGGCCGGTTCCGGGAGGGTGGGCCGGCGTCGGGTGAGGGTGATGTCGGTCATCACGCTCGACAGGTAGCGGCCGATGTCGGAGACGATCCAGCGCCCGCTCGCGGGCCCGAGTCTCGTGACCTCGACGATCGACCCCGGCGGCGCCGCCCACCGCTCGGCCTGGCAGGTCAGGCGGGCCTCGGCGACCGGCAGGCCGATGTCGTGGTCGAAGTCGATGTCGTCGATGCCGGCGCTGTCCTCGCTGATCACCATCGCCGGCGCGAGTGCCATCAGGGCCCGGTCGGAGATGTACCAGCAGACCCCGGCGACCATGAAGCAGCGCCAGCCCACCTCGTCGGCGAGGCGCTGCACCGCGGTCCAGGAGTCCTCGGGCTGCCCGGGCTCGCCGCGGGTGAACTCGTAGGGCTCGACACGCACGCCGGTCTCGGCCTCGGCGGTCTCGACGGGCTGGCGCACGGTGAGCTCCGGGCAGAAGAAGCCGATCCGCTTGCGCTTGGGCTCGGCGACCAGGCGCTGGACGAACTGGGCCCGCGTCATCTTCGGGCCGCGGCGTGCCTTGAGCGGCTTGCGCTGGCGCCGCAGGATGGCCACCTCCTCGTCCTCGAAGGTGAGGGTCAGGCGCGGGCCCTGCTTGCTCACCCGGGCGAGCTCGAACGAGAGCGTGTCGAGGGTGATCACCGACCGCTCGGAGGCGAGGCGCGATCGCACGAGTGTCCGGTCGGCGTCGGCGACGGTGATGCTCAGGGTCGATGCTCCGGAGATCGTCCGCTCGAGGCGAGGCGGATCGGTCATCACCGCGGTGATGTCGCCCGAGAGCTCCTTGCCGCGCAGCAGGATCTTGGGTGCGGTGAGGTCTCCGGCGGGGCGCCGGTCGAGGATGGCCTGCGGGCGCGAGGCGCGCTCGAGCGCCTGGCGGGCGGTGAGGGCGGTGCTCACCTGGCCGGCACCTTCACGGGCGTCCCGGCCTTGATCGCGCGCGAGGGATCCTTGAGCGCCGGGTTAAGCGCCCGGATCTCCTGCCACCGTGAGGCCTTGCCGAGCTCGCGGGCGGCGATCCTCGACATCGTGTCGCCGGCGCGGGCGGTGATCGTGCGCGCGGCCTTCGCGGCCGCCTGCGCTGCCCGCGCCGACGCCGAGTCGGCGAAGGCGATCTCGGGCTCCGAGTACCGCATCAGCGTGACGCTCACCGACTGGCGCACGCGGCGGCCGTCGGCGCGCCGCTCGACGACGTCGCCGAACTCGATCCCCTCGAGCACCCACTCGGCCTGGGGTGAGCAGGGCACCCCGGTGCCGGAGACCCGGACCACGGGAGGCTGCCCGGCCGACTGGGGCGAGGGCTCGGTCAGCCGCTCCAGGGCGCGGATAGCCGGCTCCTGGTCGGCCTGATCGGCCCAGCCCTCCAGCAGCAGCCCGAGCGCCAGGCGGGGCACGCCGCGGCCGGTCCACTCGGCGAAGCCGACCTTGCGGGGGCGGGCGTTCTCCTGCCACCCGGGCGCGAGCACGAGCTTCGGGGGCGCGTCGGGGTCGAGGATCGCGCGGATGCGCAAGGCCGGCGCCCGGCTGGTGATGACGACGTCGCTCACCGGCGGGCAGTGGCGGCCGCCACATGGCGGTTGGTCACGACCGCTACTTCGCGGCCGTCGAGGTGGAGGTGAGTGTGTACGACGACCTCGCCTCCGCCCGCGGCAACGGCGCCGCCTACGGGCAGGGGTGAGGACAGGGCGGCGCGCGAGCGCGGCCAGACAGATGCGCCCGCAGGCAGGCTGAGCAGCTCGGGGCCGCGCTCGCCGACCCAGCTGAGGCCGGGTCGTGTGATCGTGCCCCCGGCGAAGAGCCTCGGGATCGGGTCGCGGCCGTAGGGGGGACCCGGCAACCCTGGCACATCCGGCCAGTGATCGACCACCAGGTTGAGGGCGTCGTTGATGGCGTCGATCACGAGGTTCATCACGGACTTGGCCGCGCCGACGACCCAGCTGAAGATCCCCCCGCCGGCGGCCTTCAGGCGTCCCGGCAGGTCCGTGAAGAAGCCGATCAGGCTGCCGAACTTCTCCTTGATCCAGCCGACGGCGGCGCCGGCGCCGGCCTTGATCGAGTCCCAGTGGCGGACGATCAGGAACACCGCCAGCCCGATCGGCCCGGTGATGATGGCCAGCAGCAGCGGCCAGTTGTCGCGGACCCACGAGAAGACCCCGTCGACGACGTCGCGGAAGACCTTGAACTTCTTGTAGGCGATCACCAGGCCGATTCCGAGGAGGACCAGGCCCACGATGATCATCACGATCGGGTTCATGAGGAGCGTCGCGTTGAAGAACGCGACGGCCTTGGTGACCGTCTGGATGATCTTGGCGATCCCGAACGCGGTGGCCAGGCCGATCATTGCGCCCGTGAGGATCTTCGCGGCCAGCTCGTTCCTCTCGAAGAAGCCCGTGACCGTCTCGATGACGCCACCCACGCCCTCGAGCGTCGACTTCAAGATCCCGAAGGCGCCGTCGCCCTCGCGGATCTGCTCGGCGAGCCAGGGGATGAACTCCAGGAGCTTGGTGAGGACGGGGATCAGCGTGGTGCCGATCGCCACCTGCAGGCCGAGCGTGGCTGCCTTCGACTCGCGCTGAGCCTCGAGGAACTTGACGATGCCGCCCTTGCCCGCGGCGAGGGCGGTGACGCCGTACTTGTCCATCAGGCCGAGCTGCTCGGAGAGGCCTTTCGACCCGGACGAGAGCAGAGGAGTGAGCGAGGCCGCGCCGCGGCTCATGAGCTTCTGGGCGATCGCAGTGCGTCGCACTCCGGCGGGCATCTTCTTGTAGCCGTCCGCCATTTCCATCATGACGTCGGTGAAGTTGCCCTTCCTGATCGTCTCCTGCGAGACGCCGAGGGCCCGGAAGGCCGCGTTGGCCTCCTTCGAGCCGCCCGCCGCCGCGAGCATCTGCTTGCCGAGGAAGGCGCCCGACTTGCCGAGCGCCGCGGTGTCGATCCCGCGCAGCTTCGCCGTGCCGGCCCAGCGCACAGCCTCCTCGTCGGCGAGGCCGAGGTTGCGCGCGAGGCCCAGCGCTCCCTTGCCGAGGTCCTCGGTCACGTCCACCGACGCCTTCAGGCCCGAGATCGCGGCGAAGGCGCCCGTGAAGCCGAGCACCGAGCGGGTGAGCGAAGAGATGGGGCCGCGCTGGCGCTCGGCGGTGCGGCCGAAGAGCGAGAGCCGGCGGCCGCTGCGCCGCGCCTTGTCGCCGGCCTGGTCGGTCTCGCGACCGACGCGGTCGGCGGCGCCCGCGACCTTGTCGAGATCCGCGGCCGCCTCACGGGCGCCCTGCACCCTGGTGCGGATGGCGAGCTCCTCAGCGGTCATTCGATCTTCCCTCCCCACGTCGCCGACGCGATCCGCACGGCGAGGTTCCTCTGAGAGATGTCGCGCTGGCGCTGGGCGGCCTGGATCACCGCCGCCATCGCCACGGCCTCAGCCGGGTCGGTCATCTCGAGCAGCCGCCACCCGTCCAGGCCGACCTCGCAGGCGGCGGCCGCGCCCTCGATCGCGGGGTCGGCCGCTATTCCCCCAGCAGGATCTCGTCGAGGTCGACGTCGGTCTCTCCCATCCATTGCCCGAGCTCTGTCGCGACGGTCGCGACGGCGAGGTCTGGGGCGTTGGTCAGGGCGAAGGCCTCGAAGAGGACGGTGCGTGCGCTTGTGGCGAACTCGCTGAGTCCGAGCGCCGCTGCGAGACGCGCGTCGAAGCGCACCTCGTCGCCTTCGGCGATGGGCACCAGGTCGTCCCCTACCCGGAACAGGATCCCCCGGCATGCGGCGATCAGGAAGTCGGCCTGAGCCTCCACCAGACGCCGGGGGCCCTTCGTTTTCTGGACGCGCTCCTGGATCTCGGCGATCGCCTCCCAGGCGAGCGGCCCGAAGCGCATGAGGACGTCGCCGCCATACCCGGGCAGGTCGATGTCGATGTGGCGATCGCGGGCGAGGCTCTCGCGGCGGCGTCTGATCCGCGCGAGGACGCTCTCGCGATTCTGGTCGGGCGTCATGCGACCTCCTCGACGGTCATCTCGAAGCCGAGCATGACCTCGCCGGCCTCGTTCGAGTTGGGCTCGATCGCCTGGACGGACTTCAGCGTGCCGATGTAGCTGATCGGCCGGCCGAAGGCGTTTCCGTCGGCGTCCTTGGGCTGGCGCGCCGCGGTGACGCGCGCCTTGCCGCGGCGCGCGATCAGCCAGGCCTCGAGCTCGTTGTCGCGCTCGCCCTCGTAGGTGCGCGTGAGCGTGAGGTTCTCGACGGTCTGCGGGCCGCCGTAGGACTTGCGCTGCCCGGTGGGGCCCCGGACGACCAGCTCCTCCGAGTCGGCCGCGCCGCCCGATGAGGCGTTCCAGAGGCCGAGGTCGCGGCCGGCGACGTTGGCGGTGACCAGCCACTGGTCGACGCGAGATCCGATTCCCATGGTGATGTCCTCCTCAGACCTGGGCCGTGATCGGCAGGGAGACGAGCTCGATCACGACGAGCTCGGCGAAGGGGCTCACGCGCACGGTGATCACCGCGTGCAGCTCGCCCTCCGCCTTGGTAGCGGGGGTGTTCACCGCGTCGGAGGTGTCCACCGAGTAGGCCTCGTCGGGGGTCTCCCCGTAGAGGGCGCCCGCCGCGTGGTAGCGCAGCAGCATCCCGTTGAGCGCACCCCCGAGGCGCGCCTGGGTGAGGCCGCGGCCGTCGATCTTGGCGAAGACGAACTCGGTGGCGATCACCTCGGCCTCGGCCTGGATCGCCATGCGCAGTCGCGCCGCGGTGAACTGGGTCCAGACGCCCGAGCCGAGTCCGCGGAAGCCATAGGTCGTGACCTGGCCGAAGCGGACCCTGCCCATGCTCACGCCCGCCTCGTTGAGGGTGCCGTACTCGGCATCGGTGTAGGTCTGGGAGAGGCCGAGGGCGTAGGCGGCCACGCCGCGCGTGCCGGCGGCGGCCTCGGTGGCGAGGCCCGTCTGGGCGTCGGCGCGGGCGATCAGCCCCGCCTGGAGGGCCGAGTAGGGCACCGTGCGCACGGTGCCCGCGACGAGACCGGGGATCCGCACCCACGGACCGAAGAGGGCGCCGTGGCGGGCGGTGGCGAGGGCGGCGAGCGCCGCGGCGTTCGCGGTGATCGTGGCGACGGTCGCCGTGTCGGGGGAGTCCACCAGGGCGACGCGGTTGTTGGCCGCCGCGTGATCCATCACGACGGTCTGGAGGGCCTGCGCGGTGGCGCCGGGGACCGAGACCTGGCCGGGGCCGAGGTCGCGCCCGAAGCGGGTGAGCGCGGCGGTGTAGGAGGCCGTCACGATCGAGGCGTGGTCGTCGCTGCCGCCGGTCATCGCGGTGGCCGCGGCCACCACCGGGTCCCCGGTGCTGACGGCGATGCAGCGCACGTAGCTCGAGGTGAGGCCCCAGGCGACCGCCGCGGCGATGTCGGCCAGGTCGGGTGAGCGCTCGAGCTCCCCGCTCGGGTCGGCGATCACGAGCACGAACGTTCCGCCCTCGCCGCCGGCGACCACCTGGACCGTGAGCCGGTCCCAGTAGGTGCCGTACTCGAGCGCCCGCACGGTGAGCGTGTCGACCGCGCCGGAGGCCTCGAGGGTGATGCTCGAGTAGACCGGCGTCGGTCCGACCACGCGGGAGACGATCGCCGTGCCGCCGCCCTCGCGGAAGAAGGTCTCGATGCTGTCGGCGAGGACGCTCCAGGAGACCCGGTCGCCGAAGACCTCGGTGAACTGGGCGAAGCTCGTGAGCGCCACGGAGCGGTCGACCGGCCCGCGCTCGGCGGCTCCGGCGGCGAACCACACGCCGGTGTCGGTCGGGGCGGAGCGGGGGGGCGCGACCTCCAGGTCGCGGAACACCACGCCGGGGGCGACGGGGCTCATGCTGATCCTCCTTCGGAGTGCCTGCGGCGTGGGCGTGGGGCGGGCGTTGAGACGGAGCTCGGCGTGACGGCGACCAGATGCCCGGCCGCGATCAGGGCGGCGTCGTGGGGGTCATCCGGATCGACCTCGGCGACCTCGCCGACATCGAGCATCCGTCCGGTCGAGAGGCAGAGGGCGTGGCTCACGTGCGAGCGGTGGGGGGTGGCGCTCATGTCAGGGGCTCCGGCTCGGTGGTGACGATCACGGGGTCGGCGATGGGCCACTCGGGCCACTCGTCGTGCGGGTCGGGCGCGGGGTCGGGGATCTCGCTCGGTCCGTCGGCCGCGGACACGACCCCGTCCACGTCCACCTCGAACTCCTCCACGGCGGCGCGCAGGGTCCTCGTGGCGTCGACCGGCACGTCGTCGAGGCTCTCGTCCATCCACCGCGACCGCGCCGCGAAGCCGCCGAGGGAGGGGTGCTGGACGATCACCGCGCGGGCGGCGGCGCCGTACAGGCCGGCCATCCTGTCGGTCGAGTCCATGTCGCGGGCCGACACCATCACCCCGACCCCGAGGCGCCAGGTCGCGCGGTAGAGCCCCGAGCCGTCGAGCTCGGGCTGACGCGCGAGCCCCGGGCAGATGGCCACGACGGCCGGCTGCTTGTCCTCAGGCCAGGTGGTGATGCTGCCGGCGGCGATCGCGGTGTAGGAGAGCGGCGCGGGCGGCCACGGGTCACCGGAGACGTGCCCGCGCTGTCGCTCGACCTCGGCCACGTAGTAGGGCATCCACGCCCGCAGGGTGGCGATCGCCGCGCGGGCGACGTCGTCGGGCGTGACGATGACGCCGAAGGCGCTGCTCACAGCCGGCCCGAGATGTGGGCGGCGAGGATGTCCATGATCGGCCTGGTGTCGCGCGGCCGCTGGACCGGGTTGCGCCCCTGGGCGCGCGACAGGCGCGCGACGGGGGACCTGGTGCCGAAGTAGAGCTCGCCGGGCGTGACCTTCTCGATGTGGCGCGCGTCGTGCTCATCGGTGAGCGAGCGCATCAGGTCGCCGCGGCGGACGAGTACTCGGCGGTCGTCGCCCGCGTCGGCCTTTCGGGCGATGGTGCGCGGCTTGAGCGGCCGCCAGCGTGCCGGCAGGTTGGCGCCGGAGCTGTCGAAGGCCTCTTGGGCCTCCTTGCGCAGGTGCTCGGCGATCCGTCGTAGCGCCGGGCTCATGTCGAGCGTGCGCCGGCGCCACTCGCCGACCTCCAGGGAGATGCGCCCGGAGCCGGTCTCCTTCAGGGAGATCTCCATCAGGCCTCCGCCTCGGCCGCCTCGGCCAGCTCGCGGTCGAGGGTCGCCTGGGTCTTCACGCGCATCGAGCCGAGGCCGCGTCCGCCGCCGGCGCTCGCGCTCGGGCTGTACGACCGTCGCGCGGCCGCCAGGCGGCCGAGCGCCGTCTCGTACATCTCGCGGTAGGAGGCGGCGGCCGAGCGATCCGCGCCCCCCTGGTTCTGCTGCTCGGGGAAGTAGGAGAGCTCCACCAGCGCGGCGGTGCCGAGCATGATGCAGCGCTTGGCCTGGCGGTGCAGGACCGCGGGCAGCTCGGGCCCGACGGCGCCCTCGACCTCGCCGACGACGAAGTCGATCAGGACGATGACCTGGTCGTTGGTGGGCCGGGTGTCGGCGGTGAAGGTGCCCTCACCGCCGACGGCGTTCTTGGTCCGGGCCCGCAGCAGAGCCGACAGCTCAGCGACGCTGGGCGTGAACTCCGCTGCGGGGTCCGGATCCGGCACGGCCCTACGCCCGCGCCAGGGTGACCCGCGCGAGGCCGCCCGGGTCGGTGATGCCGGTGTTGATGTGCGTCGACTCCCACGCGAGGACGTCGCCTGCGGTCACCACGAGGTTCGCGGGGGTCCCCGACAGTGCGACCGCGTTCTCGTCGTAGGCGGCCGCGTTGACGCCGGAGGCGTACTGCACCTCGGCGACGACCGTGGTGCCGGCGCCCGCCTGGCCCTTGTTCACCAGGCGCAGGCGGCGGTTGTTGGTGGCCGCGCCGGTGATGGCGGCGGTCGGGATGTAGGTGACCGCCGTGACGGTGCCCGCGTGGGGCGCCGCGCCGATCACGGCCACGCCGTCGTTGCCGGCCGTGCCGACCGCCGGCACCGCGGCGGCCAGCACCGTGGGCCCGAGCAGCTCGGGCGCCAGGGTGACCGGCACGTCGCGGCTGTTGAGGTCGTCCGGGGGGTTGGAGGGGTCGACGAGGCGCCGGCTCCTCAGGGCGAGGGCGCGTCCCATCAGACCTTCACCGCCTTCAGCTCACCGTGCGCGATCGGGTTGCCGTACTCGAGCCCGATCTCGCCGTAGAGCTGCTTCTTCTCGGCGGCGCCCGTCTTGGCGAGGTCCTCGAGGAAGAGGTGGCCCTTGCCGGGGATCTCCAGGAAGACCGGCTGGCACTGCTCGATCGAGGCGATCACCAGGCTGCTGCGCGGGACGATCCGCGACAGCATCAGGCTGAGCCGGCCGAAGTCGGTCTCGATGGTCTGGAGGTCGACGCCGCCGACGTTGCGGGTCTGCTCGTCGTAGCCCTTGCCGGTCACGAACTCGTTTGTGAGCAGCCGCTTCATGCCGGCGCCCACGATCGCCGTGCGCCCCTCGTCCTCGCGCAGGCCGCCGTTCTCCCAAATGGTCTGCATCAGGTCGAGGACGTCCTCGGAGTCCGCCGTCTCTGGCACCAGGACGCTCACCGAGGCGACGTCGGCGAGCGGCACGATCGCCGCGCCGCCGACCGTGAGCGCCAGCGAGAAGTAGTTGGTGCTCTGGCCGACCACGTAGTACGTCTTGCCCTCGACGAACCCGGCCGGCTCTCCGCCCTCGACGACCACCGCGGTGTCGTTGGCGAGCCCGTGGGTGTTCTTCGTGAAGCGGTTGTTGGAGATCGTCAGGGCGACGGCGGTGAGCGTGGTGGAGGCCATGCTCTTCACGTTCGTGATGCCCTGGATGCCGGTCTCGATCGCCTCGATCAGGCCACGGGTCTTGCGCGCCGTGGTGTTGTCGGACGGCTTCACATAGCGGCCGCTGAGGAAGGCGAGCTCGGTGTCCATCGCCTTCGTCTTCAGCGCCTGCATGGTCTGCCACGCGAGCTCGTCGGTGACCGGGTTCGAGGCGTCGGTGTTGACGCCGGCGTGGGCGCCGGTCGCGGCGAGCTTGGTGTAGCTGACCTCGACCTTCTCCTGGGCGATCTGCACGACGTTGGAGAGGTTGAAGCGGGTGCGCTCCTCGGCGCTCGGCGCGTCGGCGCCCTCGAGGCGGGCGCGGATCGCCGGGTCGCGCAGGTCGTAGGCCTGCCACTCCCACTCGGTGGCCTTGACGGACTTGCCGCCCGAGAGGCCGCCGATGGCGCTGACGAACGGGGTGTCTGCCGGAGTGATCCCGAACAGCTCACCCGTGTAGTTGGGAAGGTTGTAGGTGGTGCCCTGTCCGGTGATTCCCGGCATCGCTCTTACTCCTTGGCTGCGGCGGACTTCCTGGCCTTGAGCTCGATGGCGAGCTTCCAGTCGCCGGCCTTCTGGGCCTCGGCGATCTGGGCGTCCAGGTCGGTCGCCTTGGGGGTCTCGCCATCCCGTGCGGGCGGCGGCTTCTTCTTGCCGGGCTTCTCGCCCATCGCTGCCAGGAGGGACTTCGCGTCGTCCTCGAGGGCCTCTTCGGTGTCGCCTCGAAGGCGATCGACCAGCTCGTCGGGGAGGCCGACCCGTGCCGCCACACGCGCGCGCAGCAGCTCCGCCCGGGCCTCGTCGCGCTCGCGCTCGGCCGTTGCGGCCCGCTCGGCGGTCTTCTCGGCCTCGGTCTTCTGGTCGTCCTCGTACTTCTTCGCCTTTGCCTCGGCGGCCTTCGCGGCACGCTCCGCGTCGCGCCGCGCGCGCCGCTCCTTGGCGAGGATCTCCTTGACCGCGTCGGGCAGATCGGCCTCACCCTCGGCGGGCTTGTCCGGATCGGGCTTGGGCGGGTCCTTCGGATCGGGAGGGTCCTTCGGGTCCGGGGGGTCCTTCGGGTCCGGGTCGTCACCGCCGCCGGCGATCACGGGGATCGTGCGGCCATCGGGGAAGACCCAGACGTCGTGCATGCGGATCGGCGCGTCCATCTCGGACATCGGTCGCTCTCCCGTCTCGGGGTGGGGTCCAGCGGCACGGCCCTCGCGGCCGCGCGGTTGCGCCCGTCAGGTCAGGGCGTGGAGGGGGCGCTCCGACAGGAGCGGGGTCTGGCCGGGCCGGCGCGGGTGGCGCACGATCAGGTCCTCCATCCGGACCGTGCCGGCGCGCAGGAGGTCGGCCTTCGCGGCCCCTCCGTGTCCGGCGAACATCAGGTCCTGCTCGCGCGCCGAGAGCGCGTCGAAGCGCTCCTGGCCGGTCGGCCGGCCGAACGAGCGGTCGTTCAGTCCGCTGACGACGGGCTCCGCGGTGCACAGGCATCCCGGGTGCGCCTCGAAGGGATCGTCGTCGGCCATGATCGCGCCGTCCTGCAGGGCGAGGCATGCGCCGCAGGCGCCGTCGTTGGCGACCCGGCGGTAGCCGGTGACCTCGGGCTCGGCGCGGATCTGCTCGGCCGAGCCCCCGCGCCACGCCAGCGTGAGCGCGTTGGAGACGATCCGGTCCACCGCCGCGGCGCGCGCGCCGACGGTGTCGGGGTGGATCGCCGCGGCCATCCAGGAGCGCCGCACCATCTGCTCGAGCGCCACGGGAGGCGCCGGCGCCGGCGGGGTGACGATCGCTCGAGGCGCGAGGCCTGCCGCCTTCACCGCGGCCACGATCCCGCCGCCGCCGACCTCCTGCGCCGCCGGCCCCTCCCGGAGGATGAGCCGTCCGAGCGCAAGCGCGACGTCGCCCGGGCTCTTCACGCCCGACAGATCGCGGGCGTAGCGGCGCGATAGGCGCGCCAGCGTCGTCGTCCAGGACCGCTGGTGCTGGTCCACCGCCCGGCGCAGCGCCTGGGTGCTCACGGGGTGGGCGCGGGCGCGGGCGGGGCGTCCGGCTCGACCGCCGCGCCGTTGGTGGTGCGCCCGAGGGTGAGGCCGGCGGCGACCGCGTCCTGGTCGCGCATGACGCGCCAGCGCTCGATCTCCTGCGGGCTGACGCCGGGGATCCGCGCCCAGAGGGCCTCCTGGGGCACGCCGACCGTCTGGAGCTTCGTGATCGCGTCGACCCGCTCGCCCTCGGTGCGCGTCTCGGGGTCGCGCCAGATGGCCTCGCAGGCGGTCGCGGCTGAGCGACGATCGTCGCCCTTCAAGGCGAAGGCGATCCGCATCGTCTCCTCCCAGCCCTCGCCGAAGGTCAGCATCTTCGCCCGCACCCGTGAGACCAGGCCGGCCTCGGCGGCGCGCAGGGCGTCGGCCGAGGCGTTCACGATCGAGCCCATCAGGTAGTGCGGGGGTGTGCGGGTCTGGGCCGAGATGTGGCTGACGATGAGCTCGATCGGCTTCACGTAGTTGGAGAGATCGGTCGCCGCGAACTCGCCGATCTGGACCTGCTGCTCGTCCTTGTCGTTGGGCTCGAACGTCCAGAGGCGCGAGATCCCGGCGATGAAGGTGTTCTCGTCGAGCTGCTCGCCGGTCTCGGGGTCGGTTGGGATCTCGACGCCCGTCGCCCAGCGCTGGCGGAACGCCGCGAACTCGCTCGCCACCATGAGGTCGGCCAGGAGCTTGTTGATCGCGTCGTTCATCGGCATGACCGGCAGGACGTCGGAGCGCCCGTCGGGCTGGCTCAGCGTCGGCCGGTTGGCCAGCGGCACGATCGGGACGACCCCGATCTCGTTCTCGCCCTCGTCGATGAGCTCCCATGACGGCGTGGGTCCCGGTGACGCTGAGGCCCACTCCCACCAGCCTTCGGGTGTCCAGAGCATCGCGCGGTTGGCGCCGGTCGCATCCACCCACGTGTGCAGGCCTGCGAGGCGATGCATGGGCGCAGAGGGGTCATGCTCGACGGCCGCGCGGCTCGGTGGGATCACGAGGATGCGCGGTGGATCATCGTCGCTCTCTCCTGCGCCGACGACCGCGTAGGCCGAGCCGAACTTCACGGCCTCGTCGTGGCCGAGACCCGCGCGGGCGTCGAGGCCGTTCGCCTGCCAGATCTCCCAGGCGGCGGCGTCGGCCTTGGTGTCGGTGCCCGCGAAGCGGAAGCCCTCGACCTTCAGGCGCTCGGTCGCCGCCTCGACGACGATCTGCATCCAGTCATCTCGCAGCGGCTTGAGCAGGTCGCCGAAGGCCTCGCGGAACTTCGACGTGGCGAACGCCATGTTGTGCTCGCCGTTGCAGTAGCGCTCGATCTTGTCGATGACCGGGAGCCGCAGGTTGATCCTGGTGATGAGTCGCCCCCGCCACCACTCGGGGCTGTAGGGCTCGCCCGCGGCGGTGGGCGCCAGGGCCGAGACGTCGACGACGGCCATCAGTGGAAGGTGACCCGCGCCGACCGCTTGGTGCGCTTCGCGCCGGAGGCGATCGCGTCACCGCGCGCCTCCCACGAGAGCACGCTGGCCATGGCGCCGTCCATCTTGCGCGGCGAGTGCGAGCGGTCCTTGCCGATCAGGTGCATGGGCTTGCCCTCGTCGTCCTTCACGTTGGTCTTCCACCTCTTCGCGTTGCCCACGTGGCGGGCGTGATCGGCGTCGCCGTCGTTGCCGACGTCTCCCGAGCTGATCGCCGATGAGAGGTTCCGGATCGCCCATGCCACCTGGCGCGGCCGGTTCGTGTACCAGGGGACGACGCGCTTGGTCCCCCAGCGGCCCTGCCAGGCGTCCACCAGGTGGTCGATCCACTGGGGGTCGATGTAGACCCGCCACACCGACCAGCGCGACCAGGCATCCGTCATCGCGCCGTCGATCTCGGCGAAGGGGTGCTCGTAGTCGTCCTCGGCGCCCGGGGGCCGCTCCCAGATCCCGAGCGGCCACTGGTAGCCGGTCTCGACCTCGGTGGCGACCATCGCCAGGGCGTCGTCGAAGCGGGCGCCGTCCACGCCGATGACGATGAGCGCGCCCTTGGGGACCTCGTGCGTGCGGTCGGCGAGCGCCTTCCACTTGTCGATGTCGAAGGCGCTGTCCTCGCCGGCGCGCTTGCGGTTGAGGAAGAACCTCTCGGCCTGGGCGGGATCGCGGCCGAGGAGCGCGTCGATCTCGGCCTCGATCCGGAACGGGTCCACCCACCCGGGCCCGTCGGGCTTCGTGCGCAGCGAGTCGCCGTAGACCTTGCGGATCATCCGCCGGCGATCGCGGGCGTTGCGGATCGAGCCGGGCCCGGGGTCCACGTCGTCGAAGTAGACGCCGACCTCGCGACCCTCGGAGGTCTGCTGGGCGACGCTCTCCTCGGCCGGGTCCCAGGCGTTGGTCGTCTCGAGCCAGCGGCCGCCGGTGCCGGCGAGGTTGCGGCGCTGGTTGTCGGCGACGCGCCGGCCGCCGTTCTCGGTGGTCCAGCTGTGGGTCTCGTCCTGGACCACCCCGGTGACGCGCTGCCCGAGCCGGCTGCGCGCGGCGAAGGTGACCGGCTCGATCAGCCCTCCGCCGGGAAGGTTGATGCGCGTCAGGCCGGTGTCGGGGATGTCGGCGGCGAGGCTGCCGAGCTCGATCATCGGCTGCAGCGCGCGCCAGACGTTGTCGGTCTGGTCTTCGCTGACGGCGGCGACCTGGATCCACGGCGTCGGCCACGGCCGGCCGACCGGCTCACCGTGGGAGTCCCACCCGTCGGGGATGACCGGGCCGTCGGGCGAGGCCTCGGCGCAGATCCACGCCGCGCTAAAGGGGCCCTTGCCCCACTTCTGCGGGCGCACCAGCTGGGCGCCGCGGAAGTGGACGAATCGTCGGCCGGTCTTCGGGTCCACCCGGTAGAGGTGAAGGAGGAACCGGTACATCTCGTCGGTGAGGATGTAGGGCTCACCGGCGTGCTCGCCGTCGGGGATCGCGCAGGTCGCCTCGATGAGGTCGGCGACCTGGAAGCCGAGCGTGGGGAACTCGCCCGGGACCTCCGGCCCGCGCCATGGCACTGGGCTACGTGCACCACGGCGGGTCGGGCATGTACGCCGCGATCGCCACTGAGATCCCATCCACCGCGTGCTCGATCCCGCGGACGCTCGAGGCGTAGAACGCCGCGAACCCGGCGGCGCCGAGGAGCTCGGGGAGGTCGCAGCGCAGCTGGTCCTGGATGAGGTGCAGGTGGCAGTGCACCAACTCGTGGCAGAAGGCGTGCTTCTGCTCCTCGGCGGTGAGCGTGAAGAAGTCGGTGGCCACGCGGATCACCGCCAGCTTGCGGCCGTCGGTGATCTGGATCTCGGCGAGGTCGCCGTCCGGAGCCGGGTCGTGCCAGTGAAGCTGGATGGTCCAGTCGCCCAGGTTGAGCGAGGCCTTCAGGCACGCGAGGTAGTTGATGACCTCGCGCCGGCGGCGCTTGCCCAGGCCCGCGCCAGATCCCTCGTGGTGATGACCCTCGACGACGCCGAAGCGGACCTCGTCGCTCACGACGCGGCGGCGGTGTCCACCGCGTGCAGCCGGCGCACCGGCGCCTTGGGCCGCTCGTCCTCGGGCTCGGAGCGTTCGATGCGACGGCCGAGCCGGCGCAGGTCGAGCGGCGTGCCGCCGAAGCCGGCGAGCTGGAGGCGCATCTCCTTCAGGAAGTCGATGCTCGCGCTGCGCTCGTACCCGTCGCGCAGCACCGCGATCTCCTGGAGGCGAAGGAAATGGACGGCGGTGAACTCGGTCGCCATCGGCGATCGGCACCAGACCTCGTACCAGCGCCGCGTTGCGACCAGGAACTTGACTTTCCTCGGCGGCCCGATCAGCGGCTGCACGGTGTAGGTCTTCGGCAGCTCGGGGAACTCGCCGGCGTAGCCGCCCGCGGGCAGCGCCGCCTCGTCGGTCTTGTTGCGCCGCCGCCGCTGGGCAGCGGGCTTGGGCGCGGGTCCTCGTCCGCCCATCGGGATCCTCCCGTCGCGGGGGGTGCCGCCCGTCGCGGGCAGGTCTTCGTCGAGCTGTCCGGGTTCCCGTCACGGGACTCCCGGACTCGTACATGGTGGGCCGCGCTCACTCCCGCGTCAGGACCTCTAGCGTCCTGGGGGTCGCCCCCCACCCCTTTGCGGCTTCCCGTCCTTGGCGCCGCCGTGCAAGACTCACCGCCGTAGTCTCAGGGGAGGAGAGAGAGGTGCTGTCGATAGACCCGAGTACTTGGCCGCAGATTCAGGAGCTGCGAGCCGTTGGCGACGACATCGTCGTCGTCGTCACGGAGGACAGCCGCTCGGTGCGCATCAGCGCAGAGCGCAGCCTTCGAGCGAGCGCAACCGGGGAGCAGTCCTTCTCGGCGAGATACGAGCAGCTGGTCACGCTCGACAGCGGTGTCGAGGTTTGGGCCCAGGTCCACTACCCGTGGGCCATGGAAGGCACCGCTCAGCAGTGTCTGCATAGTGCAGTTCGGTGGGTTGCCCAGGAGCGCCCTGAGGGGCTTCCGCCCCTTGGTGGCCCGGGGTAACTCCATGGCCACACTGACCTGACCACGGGGTCGAAGGTAGACCGCAGGTCAGTGTGTGCGCATGCGGTTCGTCCGGGCGGTGTGGTGGGCCTTGCACAGGCTCACCAGGTTGACGCGCTGATGACCGAGAGGACCATCAGGCCCTAGGCCGTCCAGGTGGTGCACCTCGGTGGCGCGCACCGGCTTTGGTAGGCAGTCGCGGCAGAAGGGGTGGCGCTTCAGCTGCTCTGCTCGGGTGGTCTTCCACTTCCCGTCGTACGGGCGCTGGCGCGCTGGCCCGCGGCGGGCGTTGTCGCGCGCGCGGCGCTCGCGTTCGTGCTCAGCGCAAGCGCCCGGCTTCTCGACGAGGACCGGGCAGCCGGGCGTGGTACAGACGCTGAGTGATCGGGAGCTCACCGTGCTCGGGTATGCCGAGGGCTACGGGCTGTGGTCCGGGCGATGTGGCCCTGACGCCGACCTCGGCCTGCAAGGTACACGAGGCTAAGCCTGGCGTCGAGGCTCAGGTTCCGGCGCGTCGTGATCCACGTAGAAGCCGACCTTGCGCTCAGGCTGCGGCTCGCCGTGGGTGCTTCGCTCGCGTGCGATCTCGACGCGCATGATCTTCGCGACGTCGACCACGAGCCACGACGACCGGAGGTACCTACCGTCTTCCAGGAGCACAAAGGCGTCCTCGAGATCCTGTCCGGGCTTCAGCGGCGGCGCGGGCACGAGGACGACCTGGTGCTCGAGGTCAGCAGGCATAGCCGAGCGCACGTTGGTCTCGAATCCATCCATGAAGCGGACAGTTACGCGAACCTCATCATGGAGCTGCCGCGACTCCTGGAAGCGCACGATGGTCGCGTGGAGCTGGTCGATCCACTCCTGCCCCGTGGCCACGCTATGAAGCCACGGGCAGTGCGGGGAAGACCGTCGCGATGGTCGGCGTGCGGCCTGTAGCGATGAGTGCATGCCCGAGCGCGGCGCCGGCGACGGCGCCGGCCGCCTGCTCGTTCCTCCCCTCCACGGTGACGACCAGGCTCAGTCGGCCCGTCGACAGGTCGCCTGCGAGGGCAGGGCCGAGGAGCCCGCCGTAGTCGACGAGCGCCTCGTACAGGTCGTCGAGCTCCTCGAGGCGCGGATCAGGCAGGCCGTCGACGTTGATCGTGAAGGTGAACTCAGCCATCCCCTAGTCCTTATACCCGTGCTGGCGGAGCTGCGCGAGCGTGTTCCGGAGGCTCCGGTGGTCGCTCGGCGTTCCTGGGATGTGGACGATGCCGACGCCGTCGGGAGCGTAGGCGCGGTAGTGACCGCTCTTGAGCTGCTCGACACGCCAGCCCTGCGCCTGGAGCGACTTGACGAGCTTGCGGATCTCCTTGGTGGCCATGCAGCAAGTAAACACCTTTGTAGAGTGTTTGTCAACACTCTCTATAGCCGTTTACACTGGTCCATGACCACCGGCGAGGAGGCTCACCCGTGACACCTGACCAGAGCATGCCCCTGACGATCGCGAAGGGGAACTACGACGAAGCGCGCGGGGAGGTCAGCGAGGCCTCGTTGCGCCTCGAGGCGGCCCGCAAGCGCCGGCGCGAGGCGCGCAGGGCGCTCGATGTCGTCATGGCCCGGGCTCAGCAGGACGGGATGACCTGGGCCCAGATCGGTGCGGCCATGGGCTTGAGCGCGCAGGGCGCCTCCCAGATGTTCAAGCGCTACGAGCGCGGCGCGGATGAGTAGCCCCGCGGCCCACCCCTTCAGGTCACCGGCGTCTGCGCGGCGCCGAGCTCGCGCTGAGCACGGCGGAGGTTCACCGCGGCCAGACGCATGGCGTCCTTCACCGGCTGCCCCAGGGCGGCCGCCTTGAGCTGGGCCTGGGCCATGCGCAGGGTCATGTCGCGCAGGTCGCCGGCGAGCTGCTCACGTGCGTCGTTCGTCGCCATGGTGTGTCGCTCCTCGTCTCGCTGATGGGCCTGGTGGGTGAGGCGCTCCTGGAAGGCGGCCTCGACGGCCTCGGGCTCGTCGGGCACGGCGTCTCTCGGCGAGCTGGTGTAGCCACGCTCCGAGAGCCGGTGGAGCATCCGGGGCTCGGCCGACGGGTCCAGCCTGAACCGCAGCACCCAGACCTCCTGGTCGCCGAACCGAGCCTCGAAGCGGTCGAGGACCTCGGGGTCGGTCGCGAGATCGAGCGCCGCCCGGTACGGCGGGTCGTAGAGCTCGCACCAGCGGCGGGCGAACCCGGCGACGCCGGCGAAGCCCTCGGCGACGGCGCCGGCCACCGTGATGGCGGTCACGGGCTCACGGCTGACGTGGGTCAGGACGATGCGGCCGAGCGAGGTCTGTCCGCGACCCGGCTGCACTGCGTGGCTCTGGCCCGGCCGGTAGCGCAGCGCGGCGTGGTGGGGCTTCACCGGCCGCCGCGTCTCGGTCTTCTGGCCGCGGAGCACCTTCTTGGCGAGGCCGGACGAGAAGATCACGAGGATCCGCCTGCGGGTGCTCGAGGCAAGCCGAGATTCTTGCGCGGGGCACGTTGCGCCTTGAGCGCCTCCGCTGGTCTAGCGATGCGTTCGTACCCCTTGTCGGGGTTTCGCCTCGCCGCCGGTCCGATATAGCCTCGGCATCGACCCGAGCCCCCCAGATGCCAGGAGAGCCCATGCTGACGGCCGCGCAACAGACTGACGTGGACGCGCTCAACATCTCGCCCGAGCAGCTTGCAGGAAGTGCGGTCGCTGGCGCCCCCGAGGGACAGAAAGTCGAAGTTGCGAAGCAGGCGGCTGTGCAGCTGACTCCCGAGCAGCAGGCGGAACTGGTCAAGAGCCTCTTTCCCCAGGACTCGGCGGACCGCCGCACCGTCTATCTCGTGGGCTTCGCCGTGGCTGGGGTGGTCGCGCTGGGGCTTTCCTTGATCGCATGGGGAGTCTCGACCGGGACCGACACCGCCGGACTCGCCTCGGCGATCGTTGTGTTCGCGAGTGCGTTCGCGAGCGCGATCCTGGGCGGCCTCCTCGGCGCGTACAAGGGCTGAGACACCTGAGGGGGAGGGGGGGCCTGAATGGCTCCTTCTCTCTGTGGTTGCGATCACCGTGCGCCTCCCTCGACCCGTGGCATCGCTCGGATCCGCTCCAGCGTCGCCCGGGCCGCGGCGAGGCGCGCGGGTCTATCGCGCTCGCGCTCGCTCTCCTCGGCGTCGAACACAGCAGAGGCCGGGGGGTCGAGTACTCGACGATCCTCCTTCTCGGCATGGGTGAGCGCCCTCGGACTGGATCCGACGGAGCGCGGGTTCTCGCCGCGGGCCCGCGGGCTGCGGCCGAGTGCCCGAGGGTTCCGTCCTCTGACCCTGGACCCGGTGGCGCCGAGGGCCGGCAGGTCCTCCTCGCCGGCGCCAAGTCCGGGAAGGGTCGGTGCGGTCATCATCGGTGGGGTAAGGGGTCTGTTGTTGTTCTGTTCCAGTGTGGGCGGGGATGCCCCCTTTTCGGTGTTCGTCATGCCCCCTTTTTCCTCCGCCCGAATAGGGGGCATGGGCGCCCACTTTTCGGCACGCTCGGCGGGCTCCATCGACAGGCGCCGCGCCTCCCACTCGGCGGCGTTCAGGACGCGCCAGGTGTGGGCCCGCCCACGACCCGCGGCGCCCTCCGAGACCAGGTCGATCCGGCCCATCTCCTCGAGCTCGTGGAGCAGCCGGCGGACGCGCCGATGGTCGAGGCCAGTCTCCTCGGCCACGACGCGGCCGCCAACCTTCACCACGCCGCTGTCCTCGGCCCTGCGGGCCAGGAACATCAGGACCATCTTGCGACCCATCTGGCGGGCGCCGAGCGTGCTGTCGCGCTGAGCCTCGCGCAGGAGGGCCCAGCTCACGCCCCGCTCCTCGAGGGCAGCAGCTTCGGCATCGCGCCGGTGAGGTAGGCGGACTCGACCTGCGGCGCGGCCCACTGACCGACGGTGGAGCCGTCCGGGAGGAGGATGTGCGCGAGGAACTCCTCCTCGAACGTTGCGATGCCGCTCTCCACCGCCTCGAGCTTCGCCTTGACCACCAGGGCCAGGGCGCGCCAGCGCTGGCGCGTGGCCTGCTCCCAGGCCTGGTGGGCGGCCGTCGCGGTCCGCTCTCCCCGGGAGTGGTGGGTGAACTCAGGGTCGTCCTTGTCGGGCATGGGCAGGTCGAATCGGATGTGGCGGCCGCCCATGCGGAACTGCACGATGGCTCGCTCCTCCTCCCAGCCGTACATGAAGGCGCCGGCGCCGTACCGCACGAGGGTGGCCTCGATCTCGGACCGTGAGCGCTCGGACGCCACGGTGGTCGTCTGGGCGTACCTGCCCATCAGGCTGCCCTGTGCCCAGGGGCGCCCGGGCACGTCGCGAAGTGGTTGGTCCAGCGGTGCTCCGGCGCCACCTTCGGGCCCGCGAGGAAGTAGGTGGGGTGCACGATCGTCCACCGCCCCTCGGGGTCCTGCTCGAGGGGCGCCGCCTTCCCGGTCTTGTCGTGGGTCGCGAAGACGACCAGGGCGCCGCAGGAGGTGCAGGGCTTCGCCTCGGCGCCCATCACACCGCCTCCGCCAGCATGGCCGCCCTGCCCTCGCAAGACGCCGCCCACAGCGCCCGGCGCCACGATCGGGCTGTCCCGTCGCGCCAGGTCCTCGATCCTGTCGCGCGTGCCGAGGCGGCGCGAACGGCGGCGGTGTCCACCGGGTAGGAGGGCGGCGAGAAGGTCCGGGCCCGCCAGAAGCGCCAGCCCCATGCGGGCATCAGGTCGGCCGTGAGGGCGTCGACGATCCCCTCCTCGACGTTGATCTCGCCCTCCGGCGCCTTCCAGCACGCGCGCGTGTCGGCGCGGTGCAAGAGCTCGTGGATCAGGGCAGCGGCGCCCGGTGGGTAGAAGGGGCGCCGGTCCGGGCCCCTCGCCGGCTCCGGGCCGATGAAGAGGTCCGGGGTCCGGTCGATCAGGTAGTCGGCCAGGTAGGGCCGCAGCCGCACATGGTCAGGCGTCGCGAAGCCCGAGTGAAACTCGGCATCGTTGAGGTCGTCCAGGTCGTTGGTGATGAAGAAGGGCCGCGGCGCGACCTCAGCGCGCAGGGTGGCGGCGAGCCATGCCGTCGTGCGGTCGGCGATCGCCTGGACCTGCCCGGGCGTCGCGGGGGCGTGCGGCGGCGGCGCCTTCGGCTCGCCGGCGTGGGCGCTCGCGACCGAGGCGCCGAGGGCGATCCAGCATGCGGCTGAGACCGCGACCAGCACGGCCCATGCGAGCGCCTTCGGCCAGTCGATGTGGCGGGGCGTCATCGGATCAGCCCGCGACCGCGATCGGGATGCAGACCGGGCCCGGGCGCCGGACGGTCGCCGTCCTGGTCTTGACGATCGCGCCACCGCGCTGCCAGACGACCCGGATGCGCACGATCGCGTAGCCGCGCTCGCCGACCTGCCTGCAGGCGACGGCGCGCACGACTCGCTCGGTGCGCCGGGGGACCAGCGGCAGCGTCGGCTTCTTGCGGCCGCCCTCCTTCACAGGGGGCGCCGGGGGGGCGACGACCGGCGGCGGCACGGCGGCCGGCACCAGGGGCCCGGGCACCACCTCGACCACGGGCGGCGCCGGCGTGGGCGCCGGGCAGGCCACGCTCGCCCGGCCGGCCACGTACGGGCGGCGGGTGTGATCGGGCAGGGTCCACGAGAGCCAGACGGCCACCTCGTGGGCGCCGGGCGAGAGCACGTAGGGCACGCTCACCGGGACGCCGTTGGCGAGCGCGACAGTGGTGGTCACCACCTCGCCGGTCGCCGTCGTCACGGTCACCTGGACCGGGTTCGGCCCGGGCGCGAAGAGCGTCCCGGTCACGACCGCGGCGGTGCAGCTGGGGACGGCCGCGGCGTCGTGGGCGGCGGCCGCGGCGGGGAGCGCCAGGGCAGCGGCGATGGATGCCGTCAGCACGAGCGGGGTACGGTTGGTCATGTCAGGTCCTCCGTGGGATCTGGCCGGGCCCGGGGCGTCTCTGCGCCGCCGGGCCGCCTTGTGTGGGTGTGAAGAAACGCGACATGGGATGAGGGCCGCCGGCTCAGCACTTGGCCGCCGCAATCCACTCGTCCACGGGCCAGCGGCGGCCATCGGTCTGGCCGAGCTCGCCGACCCAGAGGCCGCGGTGCGTGCCGCCGCGCATGGGCCAGACGGCGAAGACGGCCAGGGCGGCGCCCCGGGGAATGCCGGCGGCGGCGCGCACGGGCGGAGGGAGGACGATGCCGATCGCGCTCACGGCAGCGGCCGCCAGCACGTGCAGCAGGGCCGCGGCCCGCGGGCGTCGTGCGGCCGGCGCTCGGGCACGTTGGACCAGCAGCGGTGGAAGGCGAGCAGGTACCTCACTCGGTGCCCCCGAGTGCCAGCGCGGCGATGTCCTCGCGCCCCTCGCGCTCGACGACGGCCAGGGCGATCGCAGTCCAGGGCGTGGACCCGCGCGAGGTCCACGGTCTCGGGGCGGGGTGGGCGCAGGCCGTACCGGGTCGCGTCGCCGCGGTTGCGCAGGAGCCGGGAGGCGGTCTTGGCGTGGTCTCGGGCGGTCATGGTCACGCCACCTGCCTCCCGCGATGGCACCAGGACAGGTGGAAGCGCCGGAGGCACCAGCACCAGGCGCAGGCGCTAATCACGCCAGCTCCTCGAAGGCGAGGGCGCCGTCATCGCCGAGGACCACGACGTAGCGCCCGACGGGCATCGGCGGGCCATCGAGGGCGTTCAGCGCCCGGCCGACCGGGCAGCCGAGCAGGTCGTCGCGGCACTCGATCGGGTGCTGCAGGCCGAACTCGGTCACGTGGAAGTCCACGATGTGCCGCTGCTCACCGATGACCGCCTCGACCTGCTCGACGCGGTCGAGAAGCTCGATGACCGCCGCGCCGACGGCCTGCTGCTCTCGGGTCGCGTCGAAGTGACGGCGCATCGACGCCCACTGGCGCAGCTCCTCGCGCGTCACGACCGTGCCCCCGCCAGCGACCACACCGCGCGCTGATTCACCCGCTGCGCCTCACGCCCCTGGCGCCGGTCCGGCACCCGGCGAGAGCGCAGCGCCAGGCCGGCGGCGGTGACCACGCCACCCGAGACGTCGCACCGAGTGCAGTACGTTCCCTCGAGGCCGAGGACCAGGGCGTCGCCGCAGTCCTCGCAGCGGCCGAGGGGGTGGCGCGGCGTCGGGTGCGAGCCGCGCGCGGTGCAACTTTCGTGCAACCCAGAGACACGGCCAGGGTCTAAGTCGGGATCGTCGTCCTCCTCGGACCCCGCTTCGCCGCTGCGCTCTGATGCGCTCCCGTTATCCCCCGTACCGCTAACGGCAAGCTCGACAAGCTGGGGGTCACTGGTTCGAGCCCAGTAACGCCCATATCCTCTGTATCAAGCGGCTCCGAGCCCACGTCGGAGTCGTCGTC
>LNFM01005220.1_pt1 | contig 36140 bp, 35 predicted proteins | sample 596031 | NCBI WGS metagenome assembly LNFM01 (sample SAMN04254537, study PRJNA301005) | activated carbon metagenome | isolation source: dual media filters at the Ann Arbor, Michigan drinking water treatment plant | place: USA: Ann Arbor | reverse complement strand
TTGTCTGAGCTTGAACGCGTCCTCGCCGTTGATGGCCAGTGCCGGGATGTCGTCCAGCGCGGTCTCAACGGGCTTCAGGCGTTCTGACGCGGCGTCCTTTTGACCTAAAAGCTGCAGATCGTCCAGTGTGACGCTTTCGGCCTCGGTAAACGGGCCGACGGCCGTCCGGCGCAGCCGCCAGACATGGCCTTCAGCGCCCAATTGTGCAGCCAGATCGCGGACGAGCGCCCGGATATAGAAGCCTTTGCCCGAGCGGACGCGGAAATGGGCGAGATCGTCCTCGGTCCCGACCAGCTCGGCCTCATAAACCGTGACCTGGCGCGGCTCGAGTTCCACCGTCTCACCCGAACGGGCGATATCGTAGGCCCGCTCGCCATCAACTTTGACGGCGCTGTATTGTGGCGGAATCTGCTCGATCTCACCGATAAAAGCCGGCAGCGCCGCCTGGAGCGCCTCCGGCGTGGGCCGCACGTCGCTCTCGGCGATCGATTTGCCTTCACGGTCCTGGGTGTCGGTCGAGACGCCCCATTTGATGGTGAAGAGGTAGGTCTTCTTGGCTTCCATCAGCCACGGCACGGTCTTCGTCGCCTCGCCCAGCGCGATCGGCAAAATCCCCGACGCCAGCGGATCGAGCGTGCCGGCATGGCCCGCCTTCTGCGCATTGAACACGCGCCGCACGGCGGCAACCGCATGCGTGGAAGTCATGTCGTCCGGCTTATCGAGCACCACCCAGCCCGAAACATCCTCGCCTTTTTTGCGCCGGCCCATGTCAGAACCACCCGCCGGGAAAAACCTCGAAGCTCATTCCTCTTCGCCGCGCTTCAGATCACGCGCAACATCGGGGCTTGCGAGCAGTTCATCGATGTGGCGGGCTTCGTCGTAGGAGATGTCGGGCTGGAAGTGCAGCTCGGGCGTGAAACGCAAGTCAACCTGACGCGCCAAGCGCCCGCGCAAGAACGCAGTGCTGCGCGTCAGGCCATCGGCAATCTGTTTCGGATCGGCAGGGCCGAGCGCGGAGACGAACGCGGTCATGTGCTTCAAATCTGGCGAGGCGCGGACTTCGCCGATCGTGATCGAGGCGCCAAGCAAAGCGGGATCGCGAAGCTCCTCGCGCGCGACGATCTCAACCAAAGCGTGGCGAACAAGCTCGGCCGCACGCAATTGGCGTTGCGACGGCCCGTGGCCGCTATCGCGTCCCTTGCCATGCTTCATTTACTGCGCCGTGTACGCGTAGGTGTTGCAGAGCGTGGGATCTTGGCCGGGCTGACCCTCGCCACGGAACGCCGCGACCTTGAAGACCCAGCGCCCACTCGCATCGACGAATTCGCTGACCGCGAGATAGCGCGCGCGCTCTGCGCCGCAGAGGCCGCCTTGCGCGGCGCTTGCAGTGACGTTCTCGCCTTGCACTCGGTAGAGCCAAACGTTGACGCGCGGATCGCCGCCGAGCACGGCGGCATAGCTTTGCCCGCCGACGCCGGAGCGTGAATTGGCCGGCACTTCGGCATAGGGCTGCGCCTGGATCGTCACGCCATTGGCGAACGCGAACACGATCGGCCCACCGCGCGGCCCCAGCAGGCTCACACGCAGATTGCCCGACACCGTACGCGCCGTATCCGACGCCGCTCGCCATTGCTGACGCGCCACCGCAGGCTCTTCCTGCGGCACGACATCAACGCCGCGCACCTCCGGTTCAACAATGGTGGAGCGGCGAACGGTTGGCGGTTGTTCGGCGTCATTGTCGCGCTGGCAGCCGGAAGCCGCCAGGCCGAACGCCGCGATTGCCGCGAGCACTAAACCACGCATGGCTTGCCCTCAGAGCGACCGCTGGACGACTTCGACGTTGAAGCACTCGATGACATCGCCTTGCTTGATGTCCTGGAACGGGCCGAAGCTCATGCCGCATTCCTGACCGGCTACGACCTGATCGACTTCATCCTTGAAGCGCTTCAGCGTGGAGAGCACGCCCATTTCCTGGATCACGACGTTCTCGCGCAGGATGCGGACCTTGGCGCCCTTGCGGACGACGCCGTCGCTGACGCGGCAACCGGCGACCTTGCCGACCTTGGAGATGTTGAACACCTCCAGCACTTCGGCATTGCCCAAGAAGGTTTCGCGATGCTGCGGCGCGAGCATGCCCGACATGACGCCTTTGATGTCGTCAATCAGGTCATAGATGATCGCGTAATAGCGGATTTCGACGCCTTCGCGCTCGGCCAGATCGCGCGCTTCCTTCGAGGCACGGACGTTGAAGCCGATGATCGGCGCGCCCGAACCCTTGGCGAGCTGCACGTCCGACTCGTTGATGCCGCCGACGCCCGAGAGCACGACGCGCGCGCGCACTTCTTCATGCGCCAGTTTATCGAGCGAACCGACGATCGCTTCGGCGGAGCCTTGCACGTCGGCCTTGAGCAGGATCGGCAGCTCTTTCGCGGTCGAATCCTTGAACTTCGCCATCATCGACTCGAGCGACGTGCCCGTGCTCTTGACGCCGGTGTTGCGCTGTTTCTTGGCGCGGGCGCGATAGTTCGCGACTTCGCGGGCGCGGTTTTCGTTTTCGACGACGTTCAGCACGTCGCCTGGCTCGGGCACGCCTTCGAGACCCATGATCTCAACTGGCTCGGACGGGCCTGCGCTTTGCAATTGCTGGCCGCGCTCGTTGGTGATGGCGCGGACGCGGCCCACTTGAGCGCCGACGACGACGATGTCGCCACGCTTCAGCGTGCCCATTTGGATCAGCACCGTCGCAACCGTGCCGCGGCCCTTATCGAGCTTGGACTCGATCACGGCGGCCTCGGCCGGGCGGTTCGGGTTAGCGCGCAGGTTCAGCACTTCCGCTTGCAGCAGAATCTGATCGACCAGATCTTCGAGGCCTTCCTTCTTCAGCGCCGACACTTTCACGACCTGGACGTCGCCGCCGAATTGTTCGGCGACAATTTCGTGCTGCAGCAATTCGCTCAGCACGCGGTCCGGGTTGGCGTCGGGCTTATCCATCTTGTTGATGGCGACGATGATCGGCACGCCGGAGGCTTTGGCGTGATGAATGGCTTCGACCGTTTGCGGCATGACGCCGTCATCGCCGGCAACCACCAGCACGACGATGTCCGTCACTTGCGCGCCGCGCGCGCGCATGGCGCTGAACGCGGCGTGGCCCGGCGTATCAAGGAAGGTGACGCGTTGGCCGCTTGGCACGCGCACTTGATAGGCGCCGATATGCTGCGTGATGCCGCCGGCTTCGCCCGCCACCACGTCGGTTTGGCGTAGCGCATCGAGCAGCGAGGTTTTACCGTGATCGACGTGGCCCATAATGGTCACGACCGGCGGACGCGGCTCGAGGTTCTCGTCGCTATCGACGATGTCGCCGGCGAGACCTTCTTCAACGTCCGATTCCGCGACGCGGCGGACGATGTGGCCGTGCTCGGTCGCGATCAGTTCGGCCGTATCGGCATCGAGCTCATCGCTCTGCTTCAGCATCTGGCCTTGGCGCATCATGAACTTGATGATGTCGGCGACGCGCACGGCCATGCGGTTCGAGAGTTCTTGAACCGTGATGGATTCCGGAATGATGACTTCGCGCGCGACGCGTTCGCGCTCGCCGCCGCCAAGCATCTTGGCGCGGCGTTCTTTTTCTTTTTGTTGCGCGCGGCGATAGGCCGCGAGCGAGCGCACGCGATCATCGTCACCGGCGACCTCGCGCTCGACCATGTCGAGCGTCAGGCGGCCTTCGCGGCGCTTGGGTTCGCCCTTCTTGGTCGGCTTCACCGGCGCGACCGGCATCGGCTTGCGCGCTGACTTCACGCGGCCGCCGAGTTCGCTCAACACGTCAGCTTGCTGACGCGCTTGTTGTTCTGGCGCGGGCGCGCCTGGGCGCGCTTGCGTGGGCTGCTGCTGACGCGCTTGCTCAGTGGGCTCCGGCTCGGCGTCCACGCCTTCGGCTTCGCGACGGCGCGCTTCGATCTCGGCTTGCTGCGCTTCGTCTTCGGCGGCCTTGCGGCGCTGCGCATCTTCGAGCGCGCGGCGCTGATCTTCTTCCGCCTTCAGACGCTGATCGCGGGCTTCGCGCTCAGCCATCGAGCGTCGCACCGCTTCTTCGCGGCGGCGCGTTTCGTCATCGGTGATGCCGCCCGGCTTGGGCGGCGCGCGCGGCGCTTCGGCGACCGGCGCTGCGGGTGTGGCGCGTGCACGGATTGGCGGCGGCACGCCTGGGCCAGCGGCGCCGCCGGCAGCCGGCGTTCCACCAGCGCCTGGCCGATTGATCGAGCGCTTCTCGCGCACTTCGACGGCGACTTGCTTGGTGCGGCCGTGGCTGAAGCTCTGGCGCACTGTGCCGGCGCTCGCGGTGCGCGTGAGCGTCAGCGGCTTGCGGCCGGAGGGAGTGTCTTTTTGTTCGTTGCCGTCAGACATGCAGTGGTATTGCCAATCCTAAATTTTATTCACGTGCGCCCCGCATGGGCGCATAATTCAAACGTCTGTCTGCTCGCCGCGCCCTTGGACCATAGCTGATCCAGCGGCCGCGCCGCCCAGTTTCCACGACACAGAGCGCCAGGAATCGGGCCAAGAGTCTGGAACGATGGCGCGGAACCCCGCGAGGCGGCCAATTTCCACCGCCCAGGCCAGCGCCAAACGCTCTTGAAGCAGGCAAGCGTGTATCACACGTTCCCGCCCCAGCGCCACGCCCAAATCCTCGCTGGCAAAGCAGCCAACCGCCGGCGGAGACGCGCCCCAAAGCCCTATATGGAGGCCCAAAAGCTTTTCGCGACCCTCGACGGCGCCATCTTCCGCTTCGATCAACACAAACAGCGGCGCCTTGCGGATCGCGGCCTCCACTTGCGTCGCCCCGATCGCGATGGCGCCGGCGCGGCGCGCCATGCCCAGCATGTCGATGCAGCGTTTCGCCAAGAGCTGTGCGGTTAGATCCGCGAGCCCCTCCGGCGCTTTCGCATTGGCTTTGAAAGCGCGCGCGAACGCGCCCTTCTTTACCGCTTGCTCGAGGCTTGCACGATCGGCGCTGACCCATGCGCCGCGACCCGGCAATTTGGCCGCGACATCGGGCGTGATCACACCGGCGCCATCGAGCGCGAACCGGATCAGGTTCGCCTCGTCGACACCGTCGCCATTCACGATGCACCGCCGCTCACGTCCGCGGCGGCCGCCTTCAGCTTCGATCTGGGAAGACGTTGGAATAATCATCCACGTCCCCTTCCACTTCGACCACTTCCGGCTCAGGCGGCGCTTCGATCCAGCCCGCCGCGATGCGCGCATTGAGGATCAGCGCGTCGGCTTGCTCTTGGGTCAGCTGGAATTCCTCCAGCGTGCCCGGCTCGCGCACGCGCTCGCCGTTCTTGGTCTCGAACCAGCCGCGCAGATCGTCACCAACCAGGCCGGCGAAATCGTCCAGCGTCTTCACGCCCTTTTCGCCCAGCGCCACCAGCATCGGCCCGGTTAAACCCGGCACGCTCTTCAGGGAATCCTCGACACCGAGGGCCACGCGCTTGGCTTCGAGTTCAGCGGCCAAGCGGTCGAGGAAGTCCTTCGCGCGCGCTTGCAATTCATCGGCGATCTCATCGTTCAGACCTTCGATCGAGGCGAGTTCCATCTGGTCGACATAAGCGATTTCTTCGACCGTCACGAAGCCTTCCGACGCCAGCAGCTGCGCGAACATTTCGTCGACTTCCAGCGCTTTCACGAACAGTTCTGTGCGCGTGGCGAATTCCTTCTGACGGCGCTCGGATTCTTCCGCTTCCGTCAGAATATCGATCGACCAGCCGGTGAGTTGCGAGGCTAGGCGCACGTTCTGACCGCGGCGGCCGATGGCGAGCGAGAGTTGCGCTTCGCCGACCACCACTTCCACGCGCGCCTCTTCCGGATCGAGCACGACCTTGGAGACTTCCGCCGGCTGCAAGGCGTTGACGATGAAGGTCGCCGGGTCGGACGACCACGGGATGATGTCGATCTTCTCGCCCTGCAATTCGCCGACGACCGCCTGCACGCGCGCGCCGCGCATACCGACGCAAGCGCCGACCGGATCGATCGATGAATCATGGCTCAAAACCGCGATTTTCGCGCGCGAACCCGGGTCGCGGGCCGCAGCCTTGATCTCGATCACGCCTTCATAAACTTCCGGCACTTCCTGCGCGAACAGGCGCGCCATGAATTCCGGCTTGGCTCGCGACAGGAAGATTTGCGGGCCTTTGGTTTCGCGGCGCACGTCATAGACATAAGCGCGGGTGCGGTCGCCGACGCGGAGATTTTCGCGCGGAATCGACTCGCTCTTGCGGATCACGCCTTCGGCGCGGCCGAGATCGACGATCACATTGTAGAACTCGACGCGCTTGACGACGCCATTGATGATTTCGCCGATGCGATCCTTGTACTCGCCGTACTGGCGCTCACGCTCGGCCTCGCGGACTTCGTGATTGATCACCTGCTTGGCGGTTTGCGCGGCGACGCGGCCGAACTCGATCGGCGGCAGCGGCTCGTCATATTCCTTGCCGACCACGGCTTCCGGATCGGTCTTCTGCGCCACATCGAGCATGATGTCGGTCGACGGATTGAACGGCCGTGTCTCTGGATCGAGCATCGACTCGTCCACCACCGTCATCACGCGTTTCAGCGCCATTTCACCGGTTTTTTGGTCGATGGTGGCGCGGATGTCGTGCTCGGCGCCGTAGCGCGAACGCGCCGCTTTCTGGAGCGCGTGCTCCATCGCCTCGATCACGATTTCCTTGTCGATCGACTTTTCACGCGCGACCGCATCGGCGATCTGCAGGATTTCCAGCCGGTTTGCGGAAATGCCAGTGCTCATGGTGTCTTCCCTTCGTCAGTATTCTCGTCAACAGCGGCCTCGGCCGCTTTTGCTCGTTTCAAGTCTTCCGCGATCAGCTTGTCGGTCAGCACCAGGCGCGCGTCTGACAAAGCCGAAACCTGCAACGTCGCCTCGCCGTGATCGCCGACCAGCGTGAACGCATCGCCCGACACGGCGGTGATAACGCCCTTCCAGCGGCGGCGGTTGTCGATCATCGCGGCGGTTTCGATCTTGGCTTCGTGGCCGATAAAGCGCTCGAAATCCTCGATACGGATCAGCGGGCGGTCGATACCGGGCGAGCTGACCTCGAGATCGTATTCACCGCCCGGAATCGGATCTTCGAGATCGAACACTGGCGACAGCGCCCGCGACAGACGCGAGCAATCGTCAATGCCCATCTCCCCGTCCGAGACGCGCTCGGCCATGATCTGCAGGCGCTTGCGGCGGTTGCCCGACACGCGCACGCGCACGATCCGGAAACCGAGGCCCGAGGCCGTCGGCTCGATCAGCGCAATCACGCGCTCTTCCACTGGGTTCGTCGCGCGCAGGGGCGGCTCCGGTAACAAAAAAGCGGCGGAGCCCGGGGCCCCGCCGCTGCGCCTTCATCGAAGGCATCAGCGATGTAGTGCTGTGGATATAGCGGGTTAGCGGAGGCTCGCCAAGCCCCCTTAGCGCCCCGGTTGACGCGCCCAGCCCACGAGCCGAGAGCTTCCGGCGTTCATGGCGCTGCCGCACCCCTTTCTCAACACCCGCCGCAAGCTGCGCAACGGCTGGTGGATCGCGATCTTCTTTGTGGTGCTTACGGCGCTGCTCTTCCCGTTGATCATGAGCGCGCGCGACAGCGAAGCGGGCGTGCCGATCTATCAGCAGCTCGCCGCGATCCTGGTCGCGTCGCTGATCTGCCAGGCGCTTCGCCGCAAGCCGATCTCCGAACTGACCGGCGCGCTCGACTGGCGTTGGCCGCGGCAGCTTCTGCTCGGCATGCTCGCCGGCGCGCTATTGATGGCCGCGCCCGCACTGATGCTCGCCGCTGTCGGCGTCGTGACGTGGCGCCTGAACCCAGACTGGGCGAGCGCGCTCGGCGCAACACTGCTTTTGCTCGCGCTCGCAGCGGCGACTGAAGAATTGATGTTCCGCGGCTTCCTGTTTCAGCGCTTGCTCGACGGGCTTGGGCAATGGCCCGCGCAACTTCTGATCGCCCCGCTGTTCACGCTCACGCATTCGGATGCGCTCGCCGGACTCGGCCCGCTGGCCTATCTCGCCGGCGCCAACATCTTCGTCGCCTCGATCCTGCTCGGCCTCGCCTTCATCCGCACCCGCAGCCTGGCAATGCCGCTCGGCCTCCACTTCGCGGCGAACGCTGTTCAAGGACCGGTGCTTGGTTTCGGCGTCAGCGGCAATGACGCGCCTGGCTTGCTCACGCCAACATTCCAAGATGCGCCGGCTTGGCTGACCGGCGGCGCTTTTGGGCTGGAGGCGAGCGTCCCTAGCTTCGCCTGTGTCGTGGGGCTCACCGTCCTGCTTTGGTTTTGGCGGAGCGCGCAAACCTGATCGGCTACACGAATTGCCTCGCGGACATTTTCGGCTGAACCAGCATCGCATGCCGCACCCAGCCCAGCGCGCAGCCGGCGACCAAGCCCACCGTCGCCAGCACCTGCCCCGCCTCCGGCGTGATCATGCCAGCGAACTTGTCGTGATCGAACATGCCGATGCCGATCGTCGCACAGAACAGCCCCATCATCCCGCCGCCGATCATATCCATGGCCGGGCGCGGCAAGTCGAAGACGCGGATCAGCCAAAGCGCCGGCGGCATCGACAGAGCCGCAAAGAACAGCGTGGCCACGCAGAAGAATACGCCAACCACCGCCGCCATCAGCCCGCCGACAAGGCCCGCGAGGCCCGCCGTGTTCGGATCGACCTCGCCTTGCGGCGCCAGCACAACGAGCGCGAGCACCGCCCCAAACGTCACGCTCGACACTGTCGTCACGCACACCATCAAGGCGGCGGCCAACACGTTCATCACCAGATCACGCATCGGCGCATGATGCCGTGTGGCGGCTAGAACTTTGGCGGTGAGGTTTAGCTAAAGCCGGTCAACCACGATGGCTGCCTCAAGCACGAGACCAGCGCGCGTGCATCACGAACGCCGCAATCGCGAACACCAGTTCAATCGAGGCGCCGACGACCGCGCTCAACGCGGGCGCCGCCATGCCATAGCCCAGCGCAAAGCCAACGCCCGCAAGCGCCAACCCCAAGAGCCAATAGAGACGCATGCCGAACAAAGTCGCGAACGTCAGATAGCGCCCGCCAATCACCAGCAACATGGCCGGGAAAAACCATTCGAGCTGCTGCTGCGACACGACATAAGCCAACGGCAGACTGAAGATCAGCCAGAACGTGCTCGCAATCGCCAGGCTGCCGAGCGGATTGCCTTTCGAGGCCGTGCCGGACGCGCCCAGCACTTTGCTGATCACCACGCCAACCGGATAGATCAACATGCCGCCGATAAACAACGCCCAGACCGCTTGCTCGGCCGAGATCTGCCACGCCACGTAAGCCGCGACGAACCACGCTATCGACGAAGCGAGAATGCCCGCGGCGCCGCTCATGTACCCGCGACGGTGATCCGCCTGCGCCTCGATAACGTTCATCTGATTTTTGCGCCCCTAAGCCCGCCTAAACCGCAACCAAATCGGCGCGCAATCGCCGAGCTTTTTCGCTTCATAGCGCGTCGTCACATGCCCCGGCCATGGGCTGCGCCAATCGTCCGCACGCTCAACCGTCCACGTAAACCGCGCATCGCGCGTGAACTGCTCAAGCGTCCACTCCGCATAATTCGCCCAATCCGTTGCGAAGCGCACTTCGGCGCCGGGCTTCAGCACACGCGCCAGTTCGCTCAAAAACTCGGCTTGAATCAGCCGACGCTTGTGATGCCGCGCTTTCGGCCAGGGATCGGGAAACAGGATGTAGCAAAGATCGAGCGACGCATCCGGCAGCCGCGCGATCACGTCGCGCGCGTCGCCATTATGGATGCGCACATTAGAGACGTTGGCCCCCTCCACATGCCGCAAGCACGACGCGACGCCATTAAGGAACGGCTCAACGCCGATGAAGCGCTGCTCGGGATGCGCGGAGGCTTGGGCAACCAAGTGCTCGCCGCCGCCGAAGCCGATTTCAAGCACGAGCGACTCCCCGCCCCCTTGTGGGGCGGGGTTGGGGGTGGGGGTATCGGCGGCGCCGTTTACGGAGAGCTCGCCGCCGCCACCCCCCTCCCAACCCTCCCCCACAAGGGGGGAGGGCTTGAACAGCGCCTCCACATCAATCGCGCCCTCCTCCGGCACGGCCAGGTGCGGCAGCAGCGTTTCCATCAGGCCGGCTTGGCGCGGTTTCAGGGTCCGCGCTTTGATGCGGCCGTAGGTGCGCATCGGGGGTCTGGTGTCGGAAGTCAGGTGTCAGCTCCAATGCCGTGGCGCGAACTCGCGCGGGCTCCTTATATCTGATACCTGACGCCAGACACCCGACACCTTCCGGAGGAGCCCCCATGCGCGAACAACTCAATTTCTATATCGACGGCAAATGGGTCGCCCCTGCCAAGCCGCGCAGCCACGACGTCATCAATCCGGCCAATGAAGAGCCATGCGGCCGCATTTCGCTCGGTTCCGCCGAGGACGTGAACAAGGCCGTCGCCGCCGCGAAGAAGGCGTTCGAAACCTGGTCGCTCACCACGATCGATGAGCGCAAGGCGATCCTCGACAAGATCATCGCCATCTATCAGCGCCGCATGGGCGAGATGGCCGAGACCATTTCCATGGAAATGGGCGCGCCGATGCCGATCGCGCAGCAACAGCAGGCGCCCGCCGGCCTCGGCTATCTGATCGACGCGCGCAAGCAGCTCGACACCTTCGATTTCGAATACGATTACGGCAAAGGCCGCCGCATCCTGAAGGAAGCCATCGGCGTCATCGGCATGATCACGCCGTGGAACTGGCCGATGAACCAGATCGGCGCGAAAGTCGGCCCGGCCTTGGCCGCCGGCTGCACCATGGTGCTGAAGCCGTCCGAACTCGCGCCGCTGAACGCCATTCTATTCGCCGAAATTCTCGACGAAGCGGGCGTGCCGCCGGGCGTGTTCAATCTCGTCAACGGCGATGGTCCCGGCGTCGGCAACGCGCTGTCCTCGCACCCGGACGTCGACATGCTGAGCTTCACCGGCTCCACCCGCGCAGGCACGTCCGTGATGCAAAACGCTGCGGTAGGCATCAAGAAGGTGGCGCTCGAACTGGGCGGCAAGAGCCCGAACATCATTCTGGACGACGCCGATCTGCCGCAAGCGGTGGCGCGCGGCATGCTGCACATGGCCAACAACACCGGCCAAAGCTGCAACGCCCCTTCGCGCATGATTGCGCCGAAAGCGAAGTACGACGAAGTCGTCGCAATCGCCGCGCAAACCGCCAAGAGCATCAAGGTGCAAGCGCCTGACGCCGCCGAGCCCGGCGCCATCGGCCCGCTCTCGAACGCCAACCAATTCCAGAAAGTGCAAGGCCTCATTCAGAAGGGCATCGACGAAGGCGCCAAGCTCGTCGCCGGCGGCGTTGGCCGACCCGAGGGCTTCAACCGCGGCTATTACGTAAAGCCCACCGTGTTCGCCGACGTGAACAACAATATGACCATCGCGCGCGAAGAAATCTTCGGCCCAGTGCTGGTGATCATTCCGTACGAAACCGAAGAAGAAGCCGTGCGCATCGCCAACGACACGCCGTACGGCCTCGCCGCTTATGTGCAAGGCAGCAGCCAAGAGCGCGTGCGCAAAGTCGCGCGTCAGCTCCGCGCCGGCATGGTGCACATTAACGGCGCCTCCGGCGGCTTGGGTTCGCCCTTCGGCGGCTACAAACAATCCGGCATCGGCCGCGAAGGCGGGCCATTCGGGGTAGAAGAATTCCTCGAAGTGAAGGGCGCCTACGGCTGGGGCGAGCAATCGGCGGGGTAACGGCCCCAACCGTAAACAACAAGAAAACGCCGGTTTCACGCGGAATTAGGCATAAAGAGCGAAAGTGCGTGGATGACAACGTCCACGCACGATCCTTTTTCCGCGCGCTTCGACTCGATCGAGATCGATTCCCAAAGCGCGCCTTCGCTCGCCGCGATCGACCACGCACTGGCGTTTGCTGCGCCGCGCGCGACCGGGCCAGACATCGCGAACGCGGGCTTTTATCTAATCGACGATGCGGGCGGCCGCTTCGAGATCGACCGCGAGATGGGCGTCGTCTCGCTCAAGGATGAAGCCACGCTTGAGCGCGAGCGCTTCGCCATTCACGCCGTGCGCGTGCGCGTGATCGAGCCGTCCGGCGAAAGCTACGAGATGGAGCTGAAGCTTCGTCTCACCGGCCGCGTGCCGCAAATGGTCGGCGCCGAAGATGCGCTGTTCGATGTGCCGAAGAGCGAAGCGCCTGTTGCCGCGCCAGCCATCGCTGCGCAACAGCTGCACTGGACCACCTACGCAGCCGCTTACGCCCGCGTCGGCAAAGCTGAGATCGCCCGCACGCGCCGCGCCTTCATCACGCCGGACCTGCCCGCCGCGACGCCTGCGATTGAAAACGCCACGCTCACGCTCGGCGAATTGCCGCGTGTAGGCTCACGCGGCGCCTGGTCGCTCTAAGCGCTACTGCGCCGGCGCCTGCTGGATCGATTGCAGATATTGGATCAGCGCATCCGTGCCCTGCGGATTGAACTGAAACTCCGGCATCGGGTGCGAAACGCGGATGCCTTCGATCAATTCCTGCTCCAGCACGCCGGCGCTGTAACGCGACAAAAGCGTGCGGAACACCGGCGCGTTCGGGTTCGGGCTCTCGCCGTATTCACCCACGGCGTGGCAGGCAGCGCATTCCGCCTCTGCAATGGAGCGCCCGTCAGCCGCCAGCGCAGCGTCCGTGGCCACGCCGACCGGCGCATCGGCAGGCGCCGCACAGCCCGCCAGCACCAGCGCCACTCCAGCCAACAGCATGAACCGCATCGCACACCTCCATGCCGTGGAGCTTAGCGCAGCCCGGCGCGTCTCTATATACCGAATACATGTCGATTCCCGCGCGTCCGTCCGATCCCGCCATCGCCGAAGCGCGCGCCGCGCTCGCCGACCGCACGCCTGTCGTGTTCGTCATCGGCCGCGCCGGCACCGGCAAGAGCCATTTCATCCGCGCGCTGGTGGATGAAGACCCGCAATATCCGCAAGCGGTGCTGGCCCCGACTGGTCTCGCCGCGATGAATATTGGCGGCCAGACGGTGCACTCCTTCTTCGGCTTTCCGCCACGGCCGCTGATCGGCAACCACGAAAAGCCGCATTGGTTTTTCACCCGCACCGCCCGAGCCATCAATCGGCTGATCATCGATGAAGTTTCGATGCTGCGCGCCGACGTGCTCGACGCCATGGATTCGCACCTCAAGATCGCGCGCAAATCCTCGCGGCCGTTCGGCGGCGTGCAGATGTTGCTGGTGGGCGATTTCTTTCAGCTGCCGCCGGTCGTGCGCGGCGAGGAAAGTCAGCTCCTGGAAGATGCGGGCTATAACAGCCCCTACGCGTTCTCCGCGCATTGCCTGCGCGATGCGCCGATCGCCGCCGTGCAGCTCACCAAAGTGCATCGCCAGACCAATCAGGATTTCATCGCGCTACTCTCCGCCATCCGCGAAAGCCGCGGCGTCGAAGAAGCGGTGACCATCCTCAATACGGTGTGCCTCGATCGCTCACTCCCGAAGCGCCCGGTCCTGCTCTGCGCCACCAATGCTGTGGCCGACAAGTACAACGCCCAAGGCCTCGCCTCGCTCGACGGCGCAGCGGCGCGCTACACTGGCGCGTTCGAAGGCGAAGCGCCGCGCGCGCAGGGCGATCGCTTCCCGGCGCCGATGGAGCTCACGCTGAAGCGCGGCGCGCGCGTGATCTTCACGCAGAACGATCCCGAAGGCCGGTGGGTGAACGGTTCGCTCGGCACGGTGAAATCGCTCGATGACGAACTAATCGTCGTCGCACTCGATGCCGGCGACGACGTCGATGTCGAACGCGCCACCTGGCCGCAAGCGCGCTGGACCTGGAACGCCAAGGAAAACCGCATGGAGGTGAAAGAGGAGTTCAAATACGTGCAATTCCCGGTCGCCCCCGCCTGGGCGCTCACCATCCACAAAGCCCAAGGCATGACGCTCGACAGCGTCGAAATCGATCTCGGCCGCGGCGCCTTCGCGCCCGGACAAACCTACGTCGCCCTCTCCCGCGCCCGCAGCATGGAAACGCTGCGCCTCACGCGGCCGATTTCCGCGCGCGACATTCAGGTTGATCCAGCTATCGCCGACGGCTTGGCGCGGTTGGGAATTTAGCGCACGCGCTCGACTTCCCACGTCAGAGTGTAGCCGCCGAGGCGAATAGATTCCGCCGATTTTCCACCGACCGCCAGGCTAAGGCCATCAAGCTCCTGCGGCGTCCAACGTACGGTGCGTTCGCCGATCAAATCGTCGTCGCCGGAATCCTCTTCATAGAGGCGCACCACGAAAGTGAGATTGTGCCGGTCGCCATCCGGGTGGCAGTCCCAGAAGCGCGCCCGGCTGTTGGTCCAACGCGCGCCTTGGGGGACGACCGCCGACGTCAGACAGTTCTCGCCCTGACGGAAGCGCTTGGTCTCGCCGGTGTCAAAATCCTGGAAGGTCGTCGTCCGCGCGTAGAAGGCGTCACCACCGACACGATCCGGCGTGCGCAACTCAAACTCCGCATAGATTTCGTCTGAGGCCGGCCAATCCGAACCAGTTTCGTCATTGGCGTAGAGAGTCGTCGCGCGGACGATGTAGCGCGGCGGCGGGCAGTTGCGTCAGCGCCTGTTCGAGTGCGCCGGGCGTGACTTGATACTGGACCGCGTCCTGCGCCTGAGCGGCGCCGATCGAGAGCGCGACCGCGGACGCCGCCGCGATCAACGCTTGAGAGCAAGCTTGAACATGCCGATCTCCTCTGCCTGCCCGCAGAAGAACCCGCCACGACACCGTAACGGGGCGGTGAGCAGTGACGCCAAATTAGCGCCTGCTCCGCTTGCCGCCAGTGTCGCCGGTCACGAACGCTAGGCGAACGCTCGCCGCGGGCTTGCCGTATGCTCAGCCCGCACGACGCCGTTATCGTCCTGCTCGATCAGCTTCACGTCATAGCCCCAAAGATCGGCAACGTGTTGGAGGACGCGTTCGGTGTCGCTCTCTTCCAGCGTGATGCCGTCTTGCACGCGATGTTGCAGCATCAGCTTGCGATCGCCGGCGAGATCCACGTCGACGATCTGAATGTCGGCGTCGCGATAGGCGATGTCGTAGTGCTTTGAGAGCGCGCGTTTGATGTTGCGATAGCCGCGCTCGTCATGGATCGAGGTGACTTTCATTTCCTCTTCTTCCTCGTCATCGAAGACGCGGAAAATGCCGAAATCGCGGATCACGCGCGGCGATAGGAATTGCGAAATGAAGCTTTCATCGCGATAGTTCGCCCAGATGTCGCGCAGCGTGCCGTACGGATCGCCATTGCCGGCGATGTCGCCCATCCACTCGCGGTCTTCGTCGGTCGGATTGGTGCAGACGCGCTCGATATCGCAACACATGGCAAAGCCCAGCGCATAGGGATTGATGCCGCTGAAGCGGCGATCGTCGAACCCCGGCTGCATCACCACGCTGGTGTGCGAGTGAATGAATTCGAGGAACGAGCCGTCGTTGATTTGACCCTTCTCGTGCAGGCGGTTCATGATGCGATGGTGCGTGAACGTAGCACAACCTTCGTTCATCACCTTGGTTTGCCGCTGCGGATAGAAATACTGGTTGATCATCCGCACCATGCGCAGAATTTCGCGCTGCCATGGCGCGAGGCGCGGCGCGGTCTTTTCCAAGAAATAGAGCAGATTCTCTTCCGGTAGACCGAGCAGCGCCTTACGGCGCGAGTCGTCGTCAGTGCCCGTCTTGCGTTTGCCGGCCGGCACCGTGCGCCAGAGATCGTTGAACAATTGCTCGCCGTGCTTGCGGCGTTCCTCTTCGCGCACTTGCTCGGAGCGCAAATCGGCCATGCGTTTACGGGGAAAGCGATGAATGCCGTGGCTCTGCAGCGCGTGCGCTGCATCGAGCACGCGCTCCACTTGCTCTTGGCCATAGCGATCCTCGAACTTCGCGATCAGTCCGCGCGCGAATTCGAGATAATCGAGGATGCCGTCGGCGTCCGTCCATTGCTTGAAGACGTAATTGTTCTTGAAAAAATGGCTGTGCCCGTAGCCGGCGTGCGCCAGCACCAAAGTCTGCATCGTCGCGGAGTTTTCCTCCATAATATAGACGATGCACGGATTGGAATTGATGACGATCTCGTAGGCGAGGCCCTGATAGCCTTTGCGATACATCGCCTCGTTGCGCGCGAAATGCTTGCCGAAGCTCCAGTGCCGATAGAACAGCGGCATGCCGGTGGAGGCATACGCATCGAGCATCTGCTCGGTGGTGATCACTTCGATCTGATTGGGATAAGGGTCGAGCCCCATTTCCTTGATGCCGATCTCGCCGCACGCTTCATGCACGCGCTTGATCAGATCGAAATCCCAATCCGGCCCTTGAAACAGCAGCTTCGAGTCAGCAACCATCGTCATCAGCCGCCCTCCGCCGCGACGCCCTCGGGGCGCCGGGCAAACAGATCGCGGAACACCGGATAGATGTCGCGGCGATGGCGTACTTTGCGCATAGCGAAAGGCTGATCGTCCGGCACACGGCGGAAGGCGCGCCAAAGATTGGTGCTCGGCTCGCCGGCGCCCGGCGCCTCTTCCTCATCGTCCATGCCGACTTCGACATAAGCGTAATACTGGCAGATGGGCAGGATCGCTTCTTTCAGCTGCGTCAGCACGACGGCGTTATCGCTCGACGTGTTGTCGCCATCGCTCGCTTGCGCGGCGTAGATATTCCATTCGGTGACCGGATAACGCTCACGAATGATGTCCGCCATTTTGAACAAAGCGGTGGAAACGACCGTGCCGCCAGTCTCACGCGAATAGAAGAACGTCTGCTCGTCCACTTCCTGCGCTTCATGCGTGTGGCGGATGAATACGACATCGACGTGTTCGTAGCGGCGATTGAGGAAGAGGTAGAGCAGCGAGTAGAAGCGCTTGGCCAAATCCTTCATGTGCTCGTTCATCGAGCCGGAGACATCCATCAAGCAGAACATTACCGCGCGCGCGATCGGCTTCGGCGTGGTTTCCAGCCGGCGATAGCGCACATCGACCGGATCGATGTATGGGATGCGCTTCGAGCGGGCGAGCAGCAGTTCGAGATCGCCGCGCAGCTTCACCAGTTCGTCGAAATGCCCGCCTTCGCGTTCGAGCTTTTCGATCTCGGCCCGCAGCGTCACGATTTCATCGGCTTTCGGCCGCTTCAGCGCGATGCGGCGCGACATCGAATGCCGCAACGTGCGCGGCACCGAAATGCGCGATGGCGGCCCCGAGGTGGAATAGCCAGCCTGGCGCCACAGCACAGCCGTCGCGCCCATCACTTGCCGCTTGGCGAGATCGGGCAGCTCCAAGTCTTCCAAGTAGAGATCGAGATACTCTTCGTCCGACAGCGCGAAGCGAAACTCATCCTCGCCTTCGCCGCTATCACTGGCCTTCGAACCCTGGCCGCCGCCTTGCTCCGGCCGCGGAATGCCATCGCCTTCGATATATTTCTTGTTGCCCGGCAACACGTAGTCGCGCGAGCCGCCGTGGTGCGAGCGGCGCAAGCTCGGCTCGTGCACGCCGCCAGCGGGAATGGAAATCTCACCCCCCTTGCCGGCGTCCTTGATCGAGCGGCTCGAAGAGGCCTCGCGCACCGCCCGCCGCACTTGCGCGCGGGCGCGGCGCAAGAAACGCTGCCGGTTCGCAAAACTTTTTCCGCCGGGGTTTAGCCGCCGGTCAATAATGTGCATGGAGGCCCGCCTTACCCGGCTTGCTTGACGCGCATGTACCACTCGACCAACCGACGGACCTGCCGCTCGGTGTAGCCGCGCTCCATCATGCGCATCACGAATTCCTCGTGCTTCTTCTCGGTCTCGCCGTCCTTCTTCGAGCCGAAGGTGATGATCGGCAGCAAGTCCTCAACTTGGCTGAACATGCGTCGCTCGATCACTTCGCGGATTTTCTCGTAACTGGTCCAAGACGGGTTCTTGCCGCCATGGCCAGCGCGCGCGCGCAGGGTGAACTTCACCACCTCGTTGCGGAAATCCTTTGGATTGGCGATGCCGGCCGGCTTTTCGATCTTCGAGAGCTCTTGATTGAGCAGCTCGCGATTGAGCAACTGGCCGGTATCGGGATCCTTGAAGTCGATATCTTCAATCCAAGCGTCGGCATAATCGACGTAGCGATCGAACAGGTTCTGCCCGTAATCGTGATACGACTCGAGATAGGCCTTCTGGATTTCGTTGCCGATGAACTCGGCGTAGCGCTGGCCGAGCTCGGCCTTGATGAATTCCAGCAATTTGCCTTCGGTCTCGGCCGGGAATTGCTCGCGCCGGATCGCCTGCTCCAGCACATACATCAAGTGCACCGGATCGGCGGCGACTTCCTGCGTGTCGTGGTTGAACGTGCCGGCCAGCACCTTGAACGCAAAGCGCGTCGAGATGCCGTCCATGCCTTCATCGACGCCGGCTGCGTCCTTGTATTCCTGCAGCGTGCGCGCTTTGGGATCGACTTCCTTCAGGCTCTCGCCATTATAGACGCGCATCTTCGCGAACAGGTTGGAGTTTTCGTGCTCCTTCAGCCGCGACAGCACCGAGAAGCGCGCCAGCATTTCCAAAGTCGCCGGCGCGCACGGCGCCTCGGCCAGTTCGGAGCCGCGGATCAGCTTTTCGTAGATCTTCTGCTCTTCATTGACGCGCAGGCAGTACGGGACCTTGATCACGTAGATGCGGTCGATGAAGGCCTCGTTGTTCTTGTTATTCTTGAACGTCTGCCATTCGGCCTCGTTCGAGTGCGCCATGATGATGCCGTTGAACGGTATGGCGCCGATATTTTCCGTGCCGACGTAATTGCCTTCCTGCGTCGCCGTCAGCAGCGGGTGCAGCATCTTGATCGGCGCTTTGAACATCTCGACGAATTCGAGCATGCCCTGGTTGGCGCGGTTCAGGCCGCCCGAATACGAGTACGCGTCCGGATCGTTCTGCGCGTGCATTTCGAGCTTGCGGATATCGACCTTGCCGACGAGCGAGGAGACATCCTGGTTGTTGTCGTCGCCCGGCTCCACTTTGCCGACGCCGATCTGGCGCAGGCGCGAGGGGTTGACCTTGGCGACGCGGAATTTGGTGATGTCGCCGCCGAATTCGTCCAGCCGCTTGACGCACCACGGGCTCATCAGCCCGGTCAGGCGCCGCACCGGGATGCCGTACTCGTCCTCGAGCTTCTTACCCCAGACTTCCGGATCGAACAGGCCGAGCGGATGCTCGAACACCGGGCTCATCTGGTCGCCGGCCTTCAGCACATAGATCGGCTGATCTTCCATCAGCGCCTTCAGACGCTCCGCCAGCGACGACTTACCGCCGCCGACCGGGCCCAGCAAATAGAGAATTTGTTTGCGCTCTTCCAAGCCCTGCGCGGCGTGGCGGAAGAAGGCGACGATCCGCTCGATCGTCTCTTCCATGCCGTAAAACTCGGCGAACGCCGGATAGAAGCGCACCGTGCGGTTCATGAACACGCGCCCTAGGCGGGCGTCCTTCGAGGTGTCCACCATGCGCGGTTCGCCGATCGCGGCCAGCAGGCGCTCATGCGCCGTTGCGTAGGCCATCGGTTCGTCGCGGCAGAGGCTCAAAAAGTCCTGCAGCGACATTTCCGCTTCGCGCCGCGATTCAAACGAGCGCGCGTAACTGCGAAAGATATCCTCTGACATCGTGCCTCCGTTCGCCCCGGCAGACTTTACATAGGTGCGACTGCCTAACGACGCTTAACAAATAGCCATGCAATTCTGGCGGCCATAAGTCAGACGCGGGCGTCAACGCGCCCAAGCCGCCCAATCACGCATCAGAGGATGCCATGATTTGCGCGCTTGCGGGCGCCTGAAGCGGAAAAAACTCAATTGTGGCGCCCGGCGCCGGAAACGCTTCCTTAGGAAATCAAAAATCGAGATTTTACGCGGCCTTAAGCACGTTCGGTCATCCAAGAAGGAGAGGGACACGAGGCTGTGATGAGTGAGACGTCTTCTTGGGTGCTGAAGGGTATCGACCCTTCTCTCCGCGAACGCGCCGTTGAAGAGGCGGCGCGCCTGGGCCTGAGCGTCAGCGATTATCTGACCAACGTTGTGGTCAGAAGCGCCCTCCTCGATCAGCTTAATGGCGAGACCGAGGCTGAATCCACCCACGCTCAGGGCGGAGGCGCCCCGATTATTGCGCCTCTGGGCGACGGGTCCGAAACCTATGCCGTGCGCCACCGCCTGCGCGGGCTCGAGCGCCGGCTCAACGCCGCCGTGCATACGCTCGACGATTCCATGCTCGATCTCACCAACCGGGTCGGCGAGATGGAAGGCGTCGTCGGCGACACCGCCAACGCGCTGACCCAGACTCAGCAGGAAAACGCCGCCGCCTTTGCCGGCGTGCACATGGACCTCACCGTCGTCGGCGACAATATCGCCACGCTCGCAGCCGCGCACACCGACCGCACGACCGGGCTCGATCAGCGCATCGACAGCGTTGAGATGATCGCCCGCAATGCGGACGAAGCCGCCGCCGAATTGGCCGAGGCCCACAATGCCTTGAAGCACGCCGTCGCCAGCGACTTCTCCGAGTTTGCAAACGATATCGCGAGCCGTCTCCACATCGGCCTGGGCGAAATTCGCGCTAGCGCCGTCGATGCCGCCGCCGAAGCTGACGCCGCCATCGCCGACTTGATCGCCGAATTCCGTGCCGCCCGCGAACTGCTCGACGCCCGGATTGAGGAAAACGCCGCCGAGACTCGCGCGCACGTCCATGCCGCCTTCGCCGACGCCGCCGAACGCCTCGGCTCCCTCGCCGAGCGCGTGATCGATCAGGAAAACCAGGCCGCCCGAACCACCGAAAGCTTGCGCGCGCAAATCCTCGACGCTGAAGACGCCGCCCAAACGGCGCTGGAAGAAACCGCAGAAACGCTGCGCCAAGCCGATGCCGCGCTCGCCGCCGACGCCCGTCACCGCGGCGAGGCGCAGGAGGCTGCCCTAGCTTCGACGCGCGCGGCAATCAGCGCCGACATCGCCGGCGTCCGCGACGTCCAATCCGCGCTGCAGCACCACCTGTCGCAGCTCGACATCGCCGTCGACGCCGTCGGCGCCGGCCTCGGCGCAACGCGTAAAGAGATCACACAGCGCGTCAGCGACGGCGAAGCGCAAGTGCGCGCCCTGCTCGCCCGCGCCGAGGCCGACTGGAATTTGCGCCACAACGCCACGCAGGAGCGCCTCGAAAACGTCGAGCGCGTCGCCAGCCACATCCGCCAAACCGCCACCGCCGAGATCAACCGCGTCGAAGCCTGCACCAATGTCGCGCTCGAAAAACTCGCCGCCGACATCGCCCGCGGCGACCAAGAGATTGCCGCGCAACTCTCGCAAGTCCGCGGCCAAGCCGAAGTCGAGAACGCACTGCTGCGCGAGGGCGTCGCCAGCGCGCTGGCGCACACAAATTTGCTCGACACCGCGCTTCAGCGTCTGGACTCAGTAACCAGCCCGCTGGCGCAGCGCATGGATGCTATCGAAACCGAGTTCGGCGGCATCGATCAAACCCTCCCCGATCGGGTCTCGAAGCTCGAAACCGCCGCCGCCGCGCGCATTGCTGATCTCGATGCAACCGCCGAGACCGCGCAAGCCATGGCGCAGCGCATCGAGGCACAAGAGGCCCAACTCGCCGATACCGCCGAGCAGCTGCAAGGCATGGCCCGGCTGTTGAACCGCGTCGCCGCCCAAAATGGCGAGACCGCCGCCAAGACCGACGAACGCGTCCACGCGCTCGAACTCGCCTTCGCCGACATTCGTCTTGAGAGCTTATCCGGTTCAGCCGAACGCGGCGCCGTGCTGGCGCTGCAAGAGCGCATCGCCGACATTGAGAACAAGCAAGTCAGCGCCATCCAGAGTATTACCGGCGAGATCGCGCGCTTCATCGACGACAACGAGCAGCGCCTGGCTGCGCTCGAAAGCCCGCGCGAACCCGAACGCGATCTCGCCACCGCTTTCGAAGCTCTGCGCAAACGCGTTGAGGAGCGCATTCTGGGCGTCGAACAGCGCAGCGTCCGCATGCTCGACCAAGTCGTCGACACCGTCGCCATGATCGAACAACGCTTCGTCGCCAGCCAGCGCGATGAAGACGTGGCGAGAAGCGCTTAAGCTGCTGCCGTCGGCACCTAAAGCCGCTCTTCACAAAACAAAATCCGTCATTCCGGGCCGATGCGCAGCATCGAGCCCGGAACCCAGGGGGTGAAGGGCGCAACTGTCGCCCCAGGATTCCGGACCGCGCTCCGCGCGTCCGGAACGACGAAGGGGGATGGGGAAGCGCGCTATCCATACTCGTCGCGCCTCAACGCGCTGATTTCCGACACCCCACCCGAAATCAATCCGACCGGCTCGAAACGCGCGCACACTGCGCGCCCATGTCTTCACCACCCGATCATCGCTTCGCACCTTTGCCGCTCTGGCGCGCGGCTGGCGCGTTTCTGGAAACGCTGTTCAACCTCTTCGGCGCGCCGGGGCGTTTGGCCGCGCGTCACACCATCCTCGGGCCAGAGCACAAGCCCATTCTCAACTGGCTCCGCTGCGCCGAAGCTTTGATGCGGCGCCTCCTCTTCATCGAGGCGAGCCACTATCCGAAACCCAACATACGCCCGCTGCTCCACACTAAGCGCGCGCGAAAACGCCGAACGATGGAGTTCTGGCCAGACAAGCCCGAGCAGTGGCGCGTGAGCTTTCGTGTGTTCACATCTGCGGCTGGCTCGTCCTGAAAGACTGTCGGCGGCTCACACACCGTGCCGGCTGGAAGCCGGCGGTCCGCAAACCTTCCACTCCGCTTGGCCGCTCGCCGAGCGCTTCGAAGCACTCCTGCGCGTGCACAATAATCCCGCACCCTATGTGCGGCGTCTCTCCCGCCGCCTGCACGCGCGCCCGCACTTGGCCGCCGTCATCGTGCGCGCCCCGAGCGAACTCCAGCATCGCATCGCGCCCGCCGATCACGCCGAGATCTAGTCGCTCATCGAAGGCCGCACGCACAGCCTCACGCCCGACACCTCATGAGCTGCACGCATGCCCGGCGCATGCCAACGGCCTCAGCCCCGCTGAACGCCGCCGCACGCGCACGCCCTGCCGTTCCGCAGGTCACCCCAACGCTGCGGCGCCTTGTGCGAACGCGCGCCCAGCCATAAGCCCAGGCCTCCCCGAAGCGACGAGACCAACCCCATGCCGATCATGGACGAACTCACCAAAGTGCTAACCCTCGAACAGATCGAGGTGAACCTCTTCCGCGGCGTCTCGCCGCCGGAGGAGCGCCAGCGCATTTTCGGCGGCCAGGTCGTAGCGCAGGCGCTGATGGCCGCCTACAACACCGTCGAAGATCGCATCTGCCATTCGCTGCAAAGCTATTTCATCCGCCCGGGCGATCCGAGCATTCCGGTGCTCTACCAGGTCGAGCGCTCGCGCGACGGCAAGACGTTCATGACCCGGCGCGTCATCGCCATTCAAAAAGGCGAGCAGATTTTCAACATGGCCTGCTCCTTCCAGGTCGTCGAGGAAGGCTTCGATCACCAGGCCACGATGCCGGCCGGCGTCACCCGCCCCGAGCAGATCCAGGACGACGTCGAGCGGGTCAGCGAAGAACTGAAGGACGTGCCGGACGCACACAAACGCTGGCTGCGCAAACGGCCGATCGAAATGCGTCCGATCGATCCGATGTCGCTGCTCTCCCCCACCCAGAAATCAGCCGAGCAATATGTCTGGCTGCGCGGGCGCGAAGATTTGGGCGACGACGTCGCGCTGAACCAAGCCTTGCTCGCCTACGCTTCGGATTTCTCGCTGCTCGGCACGGCGATGCGTCCACACGGCGTATCGTGGATGTCAGGCGTGCAGACGGCGAGCCTCGATCACATCATCTGGTTTCATCGCCCGACCAATTTCTCGCGCTGGCACCTCTACGTGCAAGACAGCCCGTCCGCATCCGGCGCGCGCGGCTTCAATCGCGGCGCCATCTATCGCGAGGATGGCGTGCTGGTGGTGTCGACGGCGCAAGAAGGCCTAATCCGCAAACGCTGATTGGGGTTAGTCCGTACCGCATACCACATGACTAACGCGTCATTTAGGATTGCGGCGTAGCGTCCGTTACCATGCGCGATAAGTGGGTAGACACACGCGAATACTTTGGCCCCGACCGGCGTAAACGGGCGGGCAAAAAGCCGTGGCGCGATCGCCGCGGCTATGACGAAACCGCGCCAATGCCCTCGCTCGGCCACCTGCTCCGCCGCGTACGCGTGCAAGCCATGGATCTGCGGACGCCGGAAGATCGCCGGCACATGACGCAAATCCTCACCGCCGCCATAACCGAGGCCGAACGCACCAATTGCTTCCGCTGCGCCGATAGCCTGAAACAGGCCGAACGCACCCTGCGCAACCCCGGCGCAATCAATGGCGCGGCCCTCGACGGCTATCTCAACGAAGCCATGAACCACGCCGCCGCCAACGCCTAAAAGGCGCGGCGCACAACTTCTGTGTCGGAAAAACTGGAGCGGGCGATGAGATTCGAACTCACGACCCCAACCTTGGCAAGGTTGTGCTCTACCCCTGAGCTACGCCCGCATCCTGGGTGGCGCGATCGCTTGCGCCTGAGGGGCGCTCCTATCGCAGAGGGCGGGGCCGGGCGCAAGGGGCCGCACGCGGCGAAGGCCATCTGCTGCACCTAGAGAGAGTCTACTCCCCCTTCTCGGCCTTCCTTGGCGACTTCAGCCGGCGGCGGTTGATGTGGTCGTCGGGGGCGACGTGGCCTTCGGGGGTGCGGCCGCGGAAGTAATCGCGTTGCCAGCCGTGTTTCACCGCTTCGGCGTCGTTGTCGTGCAGGCGCGTGATGAAGTTCGAGCGGCTATCGCCCCAGGCCGTGTACTGGCGCTTCAGGTCCTGATCGTCCTCGATCGATTTGATGATCGGCTGCACATCGTCGAGCGTTTGGTGCGGGATCGGGAAGATGAAGCAGAACGGCTCGCCCTTTTTGAACGACACCATGCCCGGGCGCGTGAAACGCCAGTTCATCGTGAAAGGAAACGGCAGCCAGTAAGTCTCAACGACACCGACGAGAGGCTGAATGCCGTCCTTGATCTGATTGGGCGGGCCGCCGGTCCAGAGATCCCAACCCGGCTCGGTGCGGAAGAGCCAGCCGGTGTGAAACGTCAGCACACCGCCGGAAAAATGCGAGACAGCCCAGCGCTTCAGCATATCCGGCGGCGTGCCGTCATCGGGATCGAGTCGAATGTCTTCGACGCGGGGCCCGCCATTCCATGAGGCGGTGAACGACACCGGCGAGTTCAGCGTCCAGCCCGACGTGTTCGCCACCACCAGCGGCAAACAGCGATAGGGGTGGCGATCGGCGAAGCGATCCATCCAATCACGGTCGGGCGAACCAGGGACCATCTCGGAGGCCGATGGATCGACTTGATAACAGGTCAGTCTCATCGCCCATCCCTAGACGTTCCAGCGCGCTTGCGCCAAGGGGTGGCGATGCCGCCCGCCACGCCAGACGATCTGTTTGCCTACTTCGACACGCTCGGCGTCGCCCACGTCACCCACCAGCACCGGCCGATCTTCACCGTCGAGGAAGGCGCCGACCTGAAAGCGGCGCTCCCTGGCGGCCATTCCAAGAACCTGTTCCTCAAGGACAAAAAGGGCGGGCTTTGGCTGCTTTCGGCGCTGGGCGAGAGCGCGATTGATCTCAACGCCGTCTCTAAACTGCTCGGAGTTCCGCGCTTCAGCTTCGGCAATGCCGAACTGCTGTTGCAGCATCTTGGCGTCACGCCAGGCTCGGTCACGCTCTTTGCGCTGATCAACGACCCGGATCGCCGCGTCACCCTCATCCTCGACGAAGGTTTCTTCGCCCACGACCCGGTCAATTTTCATCCGCTCCGCAATGACGCCACCACCGCCATCAGCCCGGGCGACATGCTGAAATTCGTCCGCGCCCTGGGCCGCGAGCCGATCCGGCTCAGTTTCGACGCCGCCGGCCAACCGACACGAATTGAACCTGGCGCGCCTCCGGCCCATGTTCTCCCCTGAACATAAGGACACACGCATGACCTTCATCGACGGCGCGGCGACGCCGGACACAGACATCGTCAAAGACGGTTCCGACCAGGGCTTCATGGCCGACGTGGTCGAGGCGTCGCGGCAAGCGCCGGTGATCGTGGATTTCTGGGCGCCCTGGTGCGGCCCCTGCCGGACGCTCGGGCCGCCGCTCGAAAAAGCCGTGCGCGCCACTGGCGGCGCGGTGCGGCTGGTGAAGATCAATATTGACGAACATCCCGGCGTCGCCGGCCAACTGGGCGTCAAATCGATCCCGGCTGTCTACGCCTTCGATCAAGGCCGGCCGATTGACGGCTTCATGGGCGCGATCCCGGAAAGCCAGATCAAGCTCTTCGTCGAACGCCTCGCCGGCGCCGACATGACGGCCGAGATCGAACCGCTGCTGGAGCAAGCGGCGGAGTCGCTGAAGCTCGGCGACATTGGCGGCGCGGCGCAGGGCTACACCGCCGTGCTGCAGCTCGATCCCGAGAACGTCAAAGCCATTGCCGGCATGGCGCGCGTCGCGCTCACTGCAGGCGATCCCGAGCAGGCGCGCGAAATTCTCGAACACGCGCCGCCGGAAAAAGCCAACGACCCGGACGTGGCAAGCGTGCGCGCAGCACTCGAACTGGCCGGCAAGGCGGAAGCGACGGGCGACGCCAGCGATCTCGGTCTCAAGGTCGCCAACGATCCGGAAGATTTGCAAGCACGCTTCGAATTGGCCGAAGCGCTCTCGGCGCGTGGCGATCTCGAAAACGCCAGCGAACATCTGCTCGCCATCATCGAGAAAGACCGCGAGTGGAATGAGGGCGCTGCGCGCGCGCAGCTTCTGAAAGTGTTCGAGGCCGCCGGCCCGATGTCGGAGGTGACCAAGAGCGGGCGCCGCAAGCTTTCGGCGATCCTGTTCTCATGAGCGCATTCGGCTATCGCAAACCTGCGGACTTGCCGCAGACGATCCCGCTCTTTCCGCTGGAAGGCGCGATCCTGCTGCCGCGCGGCGTGCTGGCGCTCAACGTGTTCGAGCCGCGCTATCTCAACATGGTCGACGACGCGCTCGGCGCCGAGCGGCTGATCGGCATGATCCAGCCCAGCGTCGGCGACGATGGCGAGACGGTGGCCGATCTCGCCGATGTCGGCACGGTGGGGCGCATCACGACGTTCTCGGAAACCGATGACGGCCGCTATCTGATCACGCTGACCGGCGTCGCGCGCTTCAATGCGCTGCGCGAACTCAATGCCGGCACGCCCTATCGCCAGGCTTTCGTCTCCTACGATGCGTTCGCTGACGATTTCGCGCCCGCCAGCGACCGCGCCATCGATCGCGGCAAGCTGATCGCGACGCTCAAAACATACGCTGGCCTGCACGGCTTCTCGGTCGATTGGGATTCAGTCGAGCAGGCGCCGACGGAAACCGTGATCAATGTCGCCGCGCAAATCTGCCCGTTCGACGCCGCCGCCAAGCAAGCGCTGCTGGAAAGCCAAACGCTGGAAGACCGCAACGACGCGCTGATCGCGCTGCTCGAATGGGATGTCGCCGATGAAGGCGGCGGCGGGCCGCGGTCGATGCAATGAGTGACGTTGATCCGAAGCTGCTCGAAGTGCTCGTCTGCCCGCAGTCGCGCACGCCGCTGCGCTATGACCGCGCCAAGCAAGAGCTGATCAGCGACGCCGCCCGCCTCGCCTATCCCGTCCGCGACGGCGTGCCGATCATGCTGATCGACGAAGCGCGCGAGTTGGGGGCGGACGAGTGAGTGCGCCCAAATGACCTCACCTTGGCCCACCGATCTTGTCTTCGACCGCGAAGCGAAAGCGCTGCACATCAGCTTCGATGACGGCGCCAAGTTCGACATTCCGTTCGAACTGCTGCGCATCGAAAGCCCGAGCGCCGAAAACAAGGGCCATGGCGGCGATGCGCCGCCGCCGGTGAAGGGCAAAGCCAATGTCGGCGTCACACGCGCCGACGCCATCGGCCGCTACGCCGTGCGCATCAGCTTCGACGACGGCCACGACACCGGCCTCTATTCCTGGGACCTGCTCTACGATTTAGGCGCCCACAAAGAAGAAAAGCTCCGCGTTTATCGTGAAACATTGCGGCTGCGCGGGCTTCGGGACGAGGCTTGAAGCTCAGCGCCCGCTAAACCGAGTTAGAAGACGAAACGGCCTTCCAGACGGGTGAAGGTTGGAAGGCCGCTCACAGGAAGCATCGGGATCGCGGCTGAGACGGTCCCCGCGCTTCTTCGGCTTAGCGCGCGCGAACGCACATCAAAGTTGGCCGCCGCCACGATTTGCGCACGGGGAGCAAGGGCGCGTGGTTGAGCTGCCGGTGATGGATGCCTTCGGCTTCGATGTTGGCGTCGAAAATCTCACCGCAGAATGTGCAGACTTTCAGAAACTCTTGGTGCGAGATGGACATGGGGTTCCTCCCGAGCAAAGTTCGTGGGCGCCGAGTGCGTGCGAACGATGGAACCTTAGCCCGCAAGTTCCCGGCAGTTCGGTACGCAACCGCACAAAGACAGCCTTTCGTCATCTCTTTGTACGATAGCGTACAGAGCAGAATCGGCGCCGCCGGTACCTGCGTGCTGTATGAGAGCCCTGGTGAGCTTCCTGGTCGAGTTCGTGGCGGACGCTGACGTCGTCCACTCCTACACCGTCAACGCCACGGACCAGGCCGAAGCCCTCGCCATGGCGCGCATCGACTTTGCCCGCATCCGCAAACTCCACGGCGCTACGACTTACCGTGTGCTCAACCCGCGAAGCCTGACGTATCGGTCGCCGTGAACGCGGCGTGACCGCCGTCACATCGCCATCCCTAACCTGCTCCTACCTTCTCCTCATCGAAGCGAGCGCTTCGAGTGGAGCAAATGAGATGACCAAGTTTTTCGCCCTGATCGCCGCCTGCGCCGTGTTCGCCCCGATGGCGATGGCCACGTTAAACCAAGCCGCGCTGATCGTCGCTTAAGTGCGGGAGGAGTTCAGCGCCGCGGCCATTGTTCTGGCGCTCGTCGCAGCCGCCCTGGTGTTTGCGCCCTTGGTGGTGACCGTTTTCGTTCAAGCCGCGCGCCTCGTCGCTTAGCCCGCGACGACCAAGCCCCCCACGCCCAAACGCGCGGCGATAGAGAAGGACGCGGAGATTGCTCCCCTCCGCGTCCTTTTTCTGCGTCAGCGAAAAACCAAGAGCCGCGCGCCGGCGAAATTCCAGATCAGCACCAGGCCCGTCGCGATCACTTGGCCGATCATGTAGTGGACGCCGGCGTTCACGAACGCAGCCACGATGCCTGCATTGATCACGGCGCCGACGGCGATCACCAGCAGAAACTTGAGCAAGCCTTTGCCGAACGCGGGCTTAGTTGCGAACGTGTAGCGGCGGTTCAGCGTGTAACTCACCAGCGCGCCGACGAAGAAGCCGCAAATGGTGGCGATGACCGGGCTTGCGCCGCCAAGCTCCGTCATCGCGATCAGCACGGCATAGTGCACGACCGTCGCCACCGCGCCGACAGCGGCGAAGCGGAGAAAGTCGCGCACCACGGCGCGCTGCATGAATTGCTGCACGAATTCGGGCGTCACCCGCTCTGCTCCGCTGGCGGTTTAACCCTAAGCAACAGCAAGAGCCCTGCCAGCAGCAGAATGGCGATGGAGGCAAAGCCGGCGCGCTGGCTTTGGTAAGCGGAGGTGAAATACTCGACCAGCATCGGCCCCAGCCAAACCGTGGCGGCGTTGGAAAGCGCGTAAAGCCCGAACAGTTCGCCCTCCATGCCCTTCGGCGCGAGCTTAGCCATCAGCGAGCGGCCCGAAGCGATGGCGCTGGTGATCGAGATCGCGATCAGCATGGAGAAGCCCAGATAGGCGAGTTCCGGCGCGCTTTGAAACACCGGGGCGTCCCACACCGGCGCCGATGAGGCCGGCATGAACAGGATCGAGGTCAGCGACATCGACGTCATCGCCACCAGGCACAGAAGCGTCAGCGCGATCATCGAGGCCAGCGCGTTGCGCGAGCCGATGCGGTGTTCCAGCCAAGCGCCGAAAAAGCCGCCGCTCACCGCCACGATCGAAAGCGAGAGGCCATAAAGCAGCATCTCCAGCAGATCCCAGCCCATCACGCCCGACGCATAAGCGCCGCTGAAGATGAGGATCGCTGTCGTACCGTCGGCGTAGAACATGCGCGCCAGCAGGAAGAGTGCGACGTTCTTATAGTCGCGCAGTTTGCGGATTGTGCGCGTGACATTGATTGCGCCCTGCGCGATCGAGTCGAACAATTTGGCGCCGCCGCCGGCTACGCCATCGGGCGACCAAAGGAATAACGGCACGGAAAACGCCGCCATCCAGATCGCACAAATCACGACGACGCTGCGCGCCGGTTCGTGCGCTGCGGGATCGAGTCCGAACAGAGGCGCGCCTGGCAGCACCGTGCCGGGCAGCGCAATCGTCACCAGCACGAAAATCAGCAGCAATACCGACGCTGCATTGCCAAGCGACAAGCCAAGCCCCGACACCGCCGGCACCAAACGCGGCGAGGCGACGCTCGTAATCATCGCGTTGTGCAGAACTTCCGTCCACGCAAAGCAAATGCCGGCGACGATGATCGCCGCGCCGACGCCCCAGAGCGGCAGGCCAGCGCCGCCCGGCATCGCGTACCATTGCGCCAACATCGCCACGACCATCACAGCGAGGATCGCCGCCAAGAGCGGCTTTCGCCTGCGCATGCTGTCAGCCGCCGCACCGAGGAACGGCGCCGTGAGCGCAACGGTAATGCCGGAAATCGTATGCCAACCAGCGAGCGCGACTTGGCCGCGCACAGGATCGCCGACGACGATGTTGGTGACGTACGGCGCAAACACATAGACGCCGCAGAGAATGATGTAGGGATTGCGCGCCCACTCAAACAGCGCCCACGACCACGCCCCGCGATTGAGGCGCTCGGCGGGCGCAAGCGGTGTCGTGCTCAAGCAGCCAAGCTTTCGCCACGCAACAGTTTCGGCAAATCGCCAGCCGCGCCGCCGGCATACTTCATAAAGAAGCGACGCGCTGGGCCGACGGCGTTCACCGCAGCCAAGCCAACGCGACGCGCGGCGGCAATGGGCGGGATGTCGTTGGAGAAGAGCTTGTCAAAAAATTCCATGCCGAGCGCCATCGACACATTGTCGAACCGCCGCCAGCGTTGGTAGCGCTCGAGGATCGAGACATCGCCCGGATCGAGCCCGAGGCCCACGCCATCGGCGATGCATTCGGCCAACGCGGCACAATCCTTCAAGCCGAGGTTCAAGCCCTGCCCGGCGAGCGGATGGATGCCGTGTGCGCTATCGCCGGCGAGCACGACGCGCGTATCAATCATGCGTTCGGCCAATTGCATCGAGAGCGGATAGCCAAAGCGCGGGCCTTGCAGTGCGAGCGCGCCGAGATGATCGCCGAAGCGCAGACGCAGCTCGGCCAGAAAGTCCGGCTCGTTCATTTTCAGCAACGCATCGGCGGCCAAACGTGGTTCGGCCCAGACGATGTTGGAGCGGTTGCCTTTCAGCGGCAGGATCGCGAACGGGCCGTTGGGCAGAAAGTATTCGTGCGCGACGGCGCCGTGCGGCTCTTCGTGCGCGATGGTGGCGACGATCGCCGTCACCGGATAATCCCAAGCGATGGTGCGAATGCCGACGGCTTGGCGCACGAATGAGCGCCGACCGTCTGCGCCGACAAGCAAAGGCGCGCGCAATGTTTCGCCATTCGCCAGCGTCACAGTCACGCCAGCGGGATCGCGCGCGATATCAGTGACGGACATTGGCTGGATCATGCGGATCGAAGGGCGCGCCTTCACGCCGCGATCAAGCGCCATGCGCACGTGACGCGCTTCGAGCATTAAGCCCAGAGGCTCATCGCTATCGGTGAGTTCAGCGCGATCGAAATGGAGATGCAGCGGCGATGGCCCGCCTTGCCGGCCGCGGCCGGCAAGGCGCCCGTCCGTCACCATGATCTGTTCGATCGGCTGCGCGACCTGATCGAGTTCATCGCCCAAGCCCAAAGCCCGCCACATCCGGTATGACGCAAAGGCAATCGCAAACGCGCGGCCATCAAAGGCCGGCGCCAGTGTTTCAGCGGGCTTGGCCGCATCGATCACGATCACCGAAAGCCCGGCCTGATCCAACGCCAGAGCCAGCGTCTGCCCAACCAGGCCGCCGCCGCCCAGAATCACGTCCGCATCAAAACCGCGACCATTGCTCATGGCGAACGATAGGCCTCTCGCCGCTCCGGCGTCGATGCGGCCTCAACGCGCAAGCTTGAGGCACGGCGCCGCTTTTTTGAGCGAAGGCGCCGCACTGCACAATAGTGGGCCCCCGCGTGCTTGCGGGAACCGTCCCCGCCTCGACCAATCGCACCGCTAGATAGACATGGAGCGGGGCATGACAAAAAATCAGGGGAAGCTGCACGGCCTATGGCGTGCGGTGCGCATCGGCGGAGCGGCGCTTGCCGCGACGCTGGCGCTAGGATTGGCCGCGCCCGACATGGTGTGGGCGCAGGAAGCCGCGACGGTCGAGGCGCCGGCGCCGGAAGCCGAAGCGGTTGTTGTCGAAGAGGTTGTGGAAGAAGTCGCGGCGGCGCCGGAGTTGGCGGTCGATAAGGGCGACGTCGCCTGGATGCTGATCTCCACGGTGATCGTGCTGCTGATGATCATCCCGGGCCTTGCGCTCTTCTATGGCGGCCTCGTGCGCGCCAAGAACATGGTCTCGATTTTGAGCCAGGTGTTCGTCGTCACCGCCATTGGCATGGTGATGTGGCTGTTGGTCGGCTACTCGCTCGCCTTCACCGACGGCGGTGGCTTGAACCGATTTGTCGGCGGCTTGAGCAAGGCGTTTCTCACTGGCGTCGACACATCGACGCTCGTGGAAACCTTCTCCGTCGGCGTCGCCATTCCGGAATTGGTGTTCGTCGCCTTCCAGATGACGTTCGCCTGCATCACCGCCGCACTCGTCCTCGGCGGCGTCGCCGAACGCGTGAAATTCAGCACTATTGTTGTGTTTTCGATCCTCTGGCCGGTCGTCGTCTATTACCCGATGGCGCACATGGTCTGGTGGTGGGGCGGCCCGCTCATGGCCTCCGATCCCGCCAACGCTGAAGCCGTCGCCGCGGGCGCGGGCCTGATCTGGAGCTTTGGCGCGCTCGACTTCGCCGGCGGCACCGTGGTGCACATCAACTCAGGCGTTGCAGCACTCGTCGGCGCCATTCTGCTCGGCGCGCGCACCGGCTATCGCAAAGAACCGATGCCGCCGCACAACCTCACCTTCACGGTGATCGGCTCGGGCCTGCTCTGGGTTGGTTGGGTTGGCTTCAACGCCGGCTCCAATCTTGAGAGCAACGCCTACGCCGCGCTCGCTTTGATCAACACGTTCGTTGCGCCAGCTGGCGCCGCACTCTCGTGGATGCTCACCGAGTGGCTCACCAAGGGTAAGCCGAGCTTGCTTGGCCTCGCTTCGGGCGCCGTCGCTGGTCTCGTCGCGGTCACGCCTGCGGCTGGCTTTGCAGGCCCCGTGGGCGCGCTCATCCTCGGCCTCGTCGCTGGCCCGATCTGCTTGTTTGCCTGCTCGGCGCTCAAGTCCTGGCTCAAGTACGATGACAGCCTCGACGTGTTCGGCATCCACGGCATTGGCGGCATCGTCGGCGCCATCGGCACCGGCATTGTCGTGAACCCCGCTTTCGGCGGCGCTGGCATCGTCGACTACGCCGCCGGCGGCGTGGCGATCTATCCGGGCATCGTTCCGCAAGTGATTGCGCAAGCCAAAGGCGTGCTCGTCACGCTCGCCTGGTCCGGCATCGGCTCGCTGATCGTTTGGGTGATCGCGCGCGGCCTCACCGGCGGCCGCGTCAGCAAGGAAACTGAATCGGAAGGCGTCGACTACGCCGAGCACGGCGAGGTGGCCTACCACTCTTAATCGGCAGAACTCCCCTGTACTCAAGCGCGGCTCGCAAGAGCCGCGCTTTTTCCTTGGCTGATTGCGGCGCTGAAACGGGATCGGATCGGCGCCACACCGAACGGCGCCGGCAAGCGGCTACGCGCGCCGTGCACGATCGCAGCGTTTACCTCAATTAACGCAGTCTTTTTGCACTGTTACATGAATGCTGGAGTAACCCTGTTCGCAGCCGAATCTTCATCGCTCGTTTACCGGGAGGGCCAAAAGTCGCGAACTTGAACGCGGCGCCAAAACGAGCAGCTCCAAACACATGACTGACGACGTTTACCATCAAGGGGCGAGAACGCCCTCCGTCGCTTCGTCCGCCGCCGGGCGCCTGGCGTTGAAGCGCGCCGCGCTCTCTGTGAGCTGCGCTGTCTTCGGCTTTTACGGCCTGGGCGCGGTGCTCACCTATTCGCCGGAAGATCCGAGCCTCAACACCGCCAGCAACGGCGCCACGCACAATCTGTTCGGCGGCCCCGGCGCCATGCTCGCCGATCTCGCCATCCAGATTTTCGGCGCCGCCGCGCCTCTGCTCATGGCTGCGCTGCTCGCGGCTGGAATCATGCGCATCATGCGCCGGCAATTGGTGGCGCGCATCGACAAGCGCCGCGTTGGCGTCGCCTTTCTCGGCATCACGCTGCTCGCCGCCGCTGCCGCCATCATCCCGACGCCGGAAGGCTGGCCGCTGGCGACTGGTTTTGGCGGCCTGATCGGCGATTGGGTGTCCGGCATCATCGCGGGTCTCGCTTCGATGCCAGGCCTGCCGTTCCCGCACGTGCTGACCGGCATTCTCTGCGCCATCGGTGGTTTGCTCAGCATTGGCTGGTCGTTCCAGGTGCGCGCGGAAGACGTGAAGAACGCCGCGCACGTTGCGCGCCGTGCGGCTGTTGGCGGCGCGGCCGTTACGCAGCGCGCCATCGGCTACGTCTCGGAGAAGGCGCGCCGCGATACGGAAGAGGAAACCCGCCCGCTCATCGACCAGCGCCCGCAAGCCGAGCGTCCGCGCCCGCCGCGGCCTGCGCCGCGCCCCGAACGCGTGCGCGCTGAAGAACCGCGCCGCGAGCGCGCGCCGGAGCGTCCGCGTCCGCCGAAGAAGGAAAAGCAGCACGCCTCGTTCCACTTCGGCCGCGAGTTCGATCTGCCTGACACCGATCTGCTCTCGACGCCGAAGCAGCGCAGCATGCAGCACGATCCGCAAACGCTGCACGCCATGAGCCGCCAACTCGAAACCGTGCTCGCCGACTTCGGCGTGCAGGGCGAAGTGCTCTCCGCGCGCCCCGGCCCCGTCGTGACCTTGTTCGAGTTCGAGCCCGCCGCCGGCGTGAAATCATCGCGCGTCATCGGCCTTTCCGACGACATCGCGCGCACCATGAACGCCACCGCCGCGCGCGTCGCCGTCATCCCCGGCCGCAACGCCATCGGCATTGAACTGCCCAACGGCAAGCGCGAAACCGTGTTCCTGCGCTCGCTCCTCAACTCCGCCAGCTTCGCCGGCACGCAAGGCGATCTGCCGCTGGCGCTCGGCGAGACCATCGAAGGCGACCCCTTCGCCGCCGATCTCACCAAGATGCCCCACCTGCTCATCGCCGGCACCACCGGCTCGGGCAAATCGGTCGGCATCAATGCGATGATCTTATCGCTGCTCTACAAGCACACGCCTGATGAGTGCCGCTTCATCATGATCGACCCCAAGATGCTGGAGCTCAGCGTCTATGAGGGCATCCCACATCTGCTGCACCCGGTCGTCACCGATCCGAAGAAAGCCGTCGTCGCGCTCAAATGGACCGTGCGCGAGATGGAGGACCGCTATCGCCGCATGTCCAAGCTCGGCGTGCGCAACATCACCGGCTATAACGAGCGCGTCCGCGATGCGCTGGAGCGCGGCGAGCGCCTCGAGCGCACCGTGCATGCGGGCTTCGACCCCACCAGCGGCGAGCCGATCTACGAAACCCGCGAGCTCCCCTTAGAGCCGATGCCCTACATCGTCGTCGTCATCGACGAGATGGCCGATCTGATGATCACGGCCGGCAAGGAGATCGAAGCCGCCGTGCAGCGTCTGGCGCAAATGGCGCGCGCCGCCGGCATCCACGTCATCATGGCGACGCAACGCCCCTCGGTCGACGTCATCACCGGCACGATCAAGGCCAACTTCC